>Ga0065708_1001072_pt1 | contig 47150 bp, 36 predicted proteins | sample Hoacrofraction12_2_FD_59095 | JGI IMG/M metagenome (GOLD analysis project Ga0065708, IMG submission 59095) | Hoatzin crop microbial communities from Cojedes, Venezuela, sample from fiber fraction 12 v1 | ecosystem: Host-associated > Birds > Digestive system > Esophagus > Crop | place: Venezuela... | reverse complement strand
ATTAATCTAAACATTATTATATAACATCTAATTATGAGAAAGAAAGCAAGACTTATACTGAGTTTGTTGTTTTTGTGCGCTACACTAAATGTCAGTGCTAAAGATCTAACAACACAAGAAATAAAAGATATCATTGTAAAGGTGAATAACCATTGGCAGAAGAACCATTCTCCACAGGAACGCTCGTTCTGGGATCCTGCAGTGTACCATACGGGCAATATGGAGGCGTATGCCTTAATTGGGGATACCAAATGGTTACGCTATTCGGAACAATGGGCAGACTATAATAAATGGATGGGAGCTTCTGAGACAGATAAATCCAAATGGCGCTATAAGGAATATGGTGAAGATCCTCAACATGTGCTTTTCGGTGACTGGCAGACCTGTTTCCAGACGTTTATAGACCTGTACAACATTTCTCCTGAACCATACAAAGTGGCGCGTGCTAAGGAAGTGATGAACTATGTAGCTACATCCTCTGATGTGGATTATTGGTTCTGGTCAGATGCTTTATACATGGTTATGCCCGTCATGGTAAAAATGTATAAGTTGACGGGAGACAATGCTTACCTCGATAAGATGTGGCGCTGTTGGTCGTACGCCAATTCCATAATGTGGGATGATAAGGAAGGTCTGTATTATAGGGATGCAAAATATGTTTATCCCGGTCACACCACTGCTTCGGGAAAGAAAGATTTCTGGGCTCGAGGAAATGGATGGGTAGTGGCAGCTTTTGCAAAGGTTTTGAAGGATTTGCCATACGACGATATCCATCGTACAACATACATCGATTATTATAAACGTATGGCTGATGCTGTTGTGGCATGTCAACAAACTCAGGGCTTCTGGTCACGCTCAATGCTTGATGAGAGTCAGGCTCCGGGATATGAAACCAGTGGTACGGCTTTGATTGTATACGGTCTGCAGTGGGGTGTCAACAACGGTATTCTCAGTAAGGAGAAATATCAAGCGACAATAGACCGTGCATGGTCGTATCTTGTTGATGTCGCCCTACAGAATGACGGAAGTATCGGGTATGTGCAACCTATAGGTGAACGTGCTATCCCTGGTCAGATCGTGGATCGTAATTCAACTGCTAATTTCGGTACAGGTGCCTTCCTGCTCGCTGCTTGTGAGTATTACAGGAAGGTATCAGCACAGACATTGGCTGTTACTGATAAACGACTGAAGGTTACAATAGAGAACAATCAGGATCTAATGCGTTGGCAACTTGTGGAACTATCTGCAGATGACGTATTCGGTAAGCTCGGTGTTGCAAAAGGTAAGACGGTACGAGTACTGAATGCCCGTGGTCAGGAGGTGCCTTGGCAGTTAACGTATGACGGAAAGTTTCTTATCGAGGCGACCGTCATGCCCTTAGGAAAGTCTACTTTTACTATCGTTGCAGGTACACCAAAGAATTTCCCCAAACAGGTGACGGGACGACTGGTACCTGAGCGTAAGGATGATTTCTCATGGGAGAACGACCGCAGCGCTTATCGCAGTTATGGACCTGCGTTGCAACAGTCGGGAGAAAAGGCTTACGGTAATGATATATGGTCAAAGAACACTCCTTCTTTTGTTGCTGATAAATGGTATGCTGCAGATGTTGATGCATGGAAACAGATTCATAGGGAAGGCATAACGGAGAGATCAAAAATCGATTCGATATTTTTGGAGATAAGTTTTCATTTAGATCACGGAGAGGGACTTGACTGTTATGCGGTGGGTCCCTCTTTAGGTTGCGGCACTCCTGCCTTATTGCACAACGATAGTATACTGTTTCCCTACTGTTGGAGAACATACGACATCCTGGATGAAGGACCTTTACGTTTTACGGTACATCTGACATACGAACCTAAGACCATAGGTGCAGACAAAAATGTTATAGAGAACCGTATCATCAGTCTGGATAAGGGTAGCAACTTTAATAAATGTATTGTTTGGTACGATGGAATGTCGCAGAATTATGATGTCTGTAGTGGTGTTGTCGTACATAGTGCAGATACTAAACATGTCTTGATAGACAAGAACTACGTATTATACGCTGACCCGACGGATAATGCAGACAATAATTTTCAACTTTTTGTTGGGGCGTTATTCCCTGATGTTTCACAAACTACCTTCCTAAAGAACACAAAGAAATCTTCGGATATTGCAGGTCATGTCGTTGGCATCAAACGTCAGCAGCTTCCAACGAAATCTTTTACTTATTACTTTGGAAGTGCATGGAGCAAATATGATTGTCGCTCTTTTGAAGAATGGCAGATACGAGGCGAGCAAACATTCATGGCACTGACGCATCCTCTTATCACAGAGCTGAAGGTTGAGAAATTCTAATTGATACTAGCCTATAGCATCAAGCTATTTTCATTTAGCAGGAAATCTAGCAATCCTATTGTCAAAATTCCTTGTTCGTCCCTTTTAGGTTTAATGTCATCTTTCACAACGATGATCTTCTTGAAGGAATCGTCAATCTGGTTGAAGGAACGTTTTTCTTGTTCCTCTTTTGCAAAGTCAGGCATTGCAAAGGCCGATTGAATGTAATAACGGTTACTTCCTTCATTGACCACAAAATCTACCTCATATTGTTTTCGTTCGGTTTTTCCGTCTACAAAAATCTTCGTCTCCACAAGACCGACGTCAACATTGTATCCTCTAACGCGCAATTCATTGTAAAGGACATTCTCCATAATGTGATTTTCCTCTTGTTGACGGAAATTCAGCAAGGCATTTCTGACACCGAGGTCACAAAAGTAATATTTGGACAAGGAGCCAATATATTTCTTGCCCTTTATATCATATCGTTCCGCTTCTTCTATTAAGAAGGAATCTTTAAGGTATGATAGGTAAGTAACGATAGTTGGATACGAAAGTGTAACATTTTCCTGGCTTTTAAAAGTGTTTGCCAATTTATTTGGATTGCACGAAGAACCGATAACAGAAGCCAGTATTTTAGTCAGTTCGTTGAATTCATACNCCTTTATCTCATGTCGTTCCTTAATATCAGTAAGATAGGTCTTGCGGTAAACACCTCGCAAATATTCGCTTTTCTTTTTGTCACCTACCAGCGAAAGTACATGAGGCAAGCCTCCGTATGTATAGTATTCTTTCCAAGCTGCATTCTTGTCTCCTCCAACGGCAGAATAATATTCGGCAAACGAGAGAGGATACATGTGTATTTCATCACTCCGGTCTCGAAATTCCGTAACGATGTCAGAGGAAAGAAATCGTGAGTTACTGCCTGTCACATATACATCTGCATTATCTATATGCAAAAGACTATTCAATACATCAATAAACTCATCTACCATCTGTATTTCATCCATTAAGATAAAATACAAATCGTTATCAACTATCTGTTTGTCNATGTAATCCAAGAGAGCATCAGGATTTCTNAGAGGTGCATTTCGCCTATTATCAAGATCAATGGATATGATATGATTTTCAGCTATACCTTGTTGAACCAGATAATTGCGAAATATCTTTTGCAGAAGTGTNGANTTACCACATCTGCGCATACCTGTAACGACCTTTATAAANCCATTCTCCCTGCTGTCTATCANCTGTTTGAGATAGATATTTCTCTCTATTACGTCTTTCATATTTTAAATTTTTGCCATATATGGCACTTTTTTAAAATGCAAAGATAAATATTTTTCCTTATTTTCAAACATTCTATTTTAAATTTTTGCCATATATGGCACTTTTTTAAAATTAGAACCTGGATTATTTGATATTAGATATTGTCGCGAAGCGACTTATTCTCCATTATCAACTATCAATTAATTTCAGCGTGCGTTCCTAGTATGTATACGTTTACCATTTTTATCGTATGTATAGATCCAAGATCCTGATTTGGCAGTAAACGTGTTTCCCGATACGCTTTGGATTTCTCCCACAGAGGATACGGATAGCGTTTTGTATTGCTTGCCCTCAATAGACCAAAGGTAATACCAATTACCCCTTCGTGTAATCCATAACGACCCCGACCAACCGACAACTTTACCGCTGTTGGCAGCACCTCTGGCGTATGCACGTTGCCCGTTCTGGTTATACACATATATCCACGACGATGTCTCCTCGATGTCGGATATGGACGTTATCTTCTGCTGTGCAGTCGCAGAGATGATAGTTAACGATGCCATGCAGAGCATCAATAGTCTGATTTTACCTTTCATACAGCAAATGTAGTGAATATTTTTTATTGCACCAAAATAGTATTATACTTTTGTTTGCTATCAATTTTTTTTNAAACTTCCTTGCAAGTTTCAAAAAGAATCTCTATATTTGCATCGTTAATGCTGCAATAATGCAGCACAGTATTAATTAATAGCAAATCTAAATGACTATGAAAGAACAAGGTTTTATCAATCCGTTTACGGATTGGGGGTTCAAGAGAATTTTCGGACAGGAAAAGATAAGTAAACCAATGCTAATAGATTTCCTGAACGACCTGCTCGAGGGAGAGAGGGTGATAGATGACATCGAGTACATTAATACGGAGATGCCGCCAATTGANGANAAAGAACGAGGAGTACGATTCGACATTCAGTGCAGAACTTCTTCAGGTGACATCTTTATTATAGAAATGCAGCTTGCACGGCAGAATACATTTATAGATCGNGGTATTTACTATACGTCGAGGGCTATAGTTGCGCAAGGAGAGACGGGTAATATGTTTAGGTACAAACTGGTTCCCGTGTACGGAGTGTTCTTCATGAACTTCANACTCGACGACTTGCCACGGAATATAAAAGTTGACGCTTCGTTCGTGGATAAGGGCACTCTCCAGAAGATATCAGACAAGATAAGGTTGATATTTATACAGTTGCCACTGTTCAANAAGAATATGGATGAATGTGAGACTGGTTTTGAGAANTGGATTTTTGTATTAAAGAATATGGAAATTTTANATAGATTGCCGTTTAAGGCACAGAAACAGATATTCCAAAAGCTAGAGGATTTATGCAGTTATTCTGCTCTTACAAAAGAGGAGCGGAAGGCATACAATGTTAGTCTTAAGAATTATATTGACCAGCAGGTAGTAAAAGAGACCGCTTATGATGAAGGCAAGGCAGATGGTCGTGCAGAAGAACGCGCAGAGATTGCAAGAAATATGCTAGCAAAAGGAATGGATACAAACACAATAATGGAGCTGACAGGACTATCAAAAGAGGAAATAAGCCTAATTGGTAATTAATACCAATTACCCCTTCGTGTAATCTATAACGACCCCGACCAACCTACAACTTTACCGCTGTTGGCTGCACCTCTGGCGTATGCACGTTGCCCGTTCTGGTTATATACATATATCCACGACGATGTCTCCTCTATGTCGGATATGGACGTTATCTTCTGCTGTGCAGTCGCAGAGATGATAGTTAACGATGCCATGCAGAGCATCAATAGTCTAATTCTACTTTTCNTATTTTAAATTTTTGCCATATATGGCACTTTTTTAAAATGAAAACCTACTAAAACTATTGTTTAGTCTGTGTTTTCTGCTGTATAAGTGACAGGAATTTTTCTGCTGCAAAGGTTCCCATGACCTTATATCCTTTTGCATTGGGATGGAGCCAATCAGATTGCAGATCTTCTTTAAGTGCTGAAGGATCATTGCTGTCATGCATAAGTTCGTCGAAGTCGATGACTCCGTCGAAATGACCTTCGGTGCGTATCCAACTATTGACATACTGTCTGGCAGCTTCTTTGAAATGTCCTTCGTAAAAACTATGTTTGAAAGGCATGATAGTACCTCCGATTACCATGATGCCTCTTTCGTGACATTTGTCAATAAATTCCTGGTATACCTCTATGATTTTCTTTGCTCTTATTTCTGCATCATTTTCTGCACTGCCGATGTCGTTTACTCCTTCGAACACAATAACGTATTTTACGTTGGTCTGACCTAGCACGTCTCTGTCAAAACGTTGCTGCGCCGGTTGACTGAGTCCTCCGAAGAAAACGCTGTTACCACCGATTCCTAGGTTTGCGACACCCATGCGGATACCTTTATCCTGTAGACTTGCTGAAAAGATGTCTGGCCATCGGTTTTGTTTGTCTGTGGTACTCCCTCTACCGTCGGTGATGGAGTTACCGATGATGGCGATGCATCCATTGTCACCTTCTACGTCAATAGAAGCGATATTATACCAATGTTCCAAACGTTCCGATACTGCGAAAGATGTCTTAGGTGTAGCTGCTCCCTCTACGATATACGATGTGGTGCGTGAACCTCTGTGACTGGTCGCGTTTACGGGTGTTTCATCACCGTAGCAAATCGTTATCGCCAACCGTTGCAGTGGTTTGAGGTTATATGCTATGATATCACTGTTCAATGCCTGTCCCGGTTGTATCGTAAGATCTCGTTTTTTGTTGAATGTAACATACTTCGCGGATTTACTGTTGATGTCGCAGGAATCTTTGGCATCAGCTATGAATACGGATTTTATGCGTAGGGGTGTAGCCGAGAATTCATTTGACAGACGCAGTCGAATCTTACTTCCTCCGATAGACACCTTTACGATTTCTCTTATAGAACGATTTGAGAGCGACTTTGCCGGCATGTCGCTTTCGCCCGTAAACTCCGCTGCTGCTGCCCATGTGGTTGTCCATCCTTTTGTCGTCTCTGCTGTTGCCGTAACTGCCATCATCATTGCTGTCAGTGTTATACTTATAAATTTCAGTTTTATCATATTAAATCGGTTTTAGTATTAATTTTCTTTTCCACCGGTTGCGTTCTTTATACCACCGACGACATCGGTGTTCTCAATCGACCTTTCAACCTTCTTAACCTGTGCATTCGATTTTCCGAAACGGTAGGAGATGCTAACAGTCAGTTGTTGCCAACGGTTCTTGAAGGTTGAGCTTCCTATGTAGTCGCCTTGAGTCGTTTTCGTGTTCATCCGCATGTATTTGTTAAACATGGAGACGACTCCCAACTGTACCGTCAGACGGTCTTCTTTTAAGAAGGAACGTTGTAGTCGGAGATTCACGAGTGGGGTAGGTATGTTGGTATAGGAGTACAGGTTGGATACGTCATGTCCTATGCCTAGACACATAAAAGTTCCCGTGGCTCGTATCTTCCAAGGTAGCTGTTGCGTGATTTGTGTATAGATATTACTTGTCCATCCACTGTTTTCAAGATCTAACGACGGATTACGGTAATACTTATGACTTACGATGCCGTTGAAAGCCAGGGTTGTCGTTTTCGTTAGCATCCACTGCACAAAACCTTCGATACCAAAATTTCTGTAACGGTTTCCATTGGAATAGGTCTGATACTTGATATTATCTATGGCATATAAATCTTCTCCGATGAGGTTGTTGGTAATCGTGAGATAAGGACTGACGTTGAACGTGATTTTCTGTCCTACCTGTTGGTATGTCAATGTCAGTGAGGTGTTGCGTGATGACGACAGTTGCGCATTACCAAAAGAAACACTGCTGGCATCTCGTTTTACGGCTGGATTCAGATAAGATATACCCGGTCTGTTGATACTTGTAGAGAAAGATAATCTCAGACTCTTGAAATCATCGAAGTTCCAGTTTACGCTTGCACTGGGAACGATATCATTGAGATTTGTTTTGAAATTTTCTCCGTCACCATTCGGATATTTTGCGGAAAGGAAACTGTACTCATAGCGTATACCATCTCGTAATGAGAGTTTTCCTCGATTGTACATCCACGATGCGTATGCAGCGGCTACCTGTGTGTCGTGGTTGAAACGATTGTCGGTGTTTAAATCTTCAGCTCCGTCATACGTCGTCTTAGTGTGACTGCGGTTATAACGTAGGATGTATTTGGCACCGACCTCTAATTTATGGAATTTCAAAAATGGTCTGGCATAGTCTATCTGAAACGTATGTTCTGTAAAACGCTCTTTCAACCAAACATCGTAACCCGTGTAGGAGAAAAGCGGCGAAAAAGTGTTCTCATAATCGCTCCTCCTGTCTTGATTGTTACCTGTCGTAGCAAACATATAAGATAGTGTGAGAACTTCATTGGGTAGACGGGTACGATGCTCATAATCAAATTGTCCGTTCCAGCTTTTGCCACTGTATGAAGGAATATGGAAACGTGTATCATACGATGAAAACAAACTTCCATCAGCATTATAGTAAGCACTGCTGCCCGTGCCGTTGATGTCGAGGTCGTAGTTATAACCGCTGAATGAGGCAGAGAGCAGGTTCAATGAGTCTATTTCATAACTTGCAGACACATTTGCTCCATGGATTGTGGCTGGTTGTCGATTTGTAGATGAACCTACATTCCTTGTATCAGAAGAAGTAAACGTCTGTTCTGTTGTCTGATAGGTTTCTTGCTGATGCTTTCCCAATGTCTGGTATGTATAATAACCACTGAGAGTCAGTTTGCCTGTTTGTCCTGCCACATAGATATTAGCGTTAGGTGCCCAAAAAGTGTTTATTCCTGCAGAAACCGTTCCAGTGAGGTGACTAAGACTACTGCCGCTCACCATGACGATATTCAGAATGGCGGTAGCTCCTTCGGCATCGTATTTTGCTCCCGGGTCGGTAATCACCTCGATACGTTTTACTAAGTAGGCAGGAATGGACCTCAGTACTTCTTTTGGATTGCCTGAAAGACTAGGATCAGGATGCCCGTTCTTGTAATATTTGAAAGACGTGGAACCTTTTACACGCACGTTGTTCTCACCGTCGACACTTACCATAGGAACTTTCTGTAGCATGTCGAGTAAGGTATTCGTCTTCGACTCAGGGTCAGCTTCCATGTTGTACGCCAGTCGGTCTCCCTCGTTTTTTACCAGTTGACGCATAGATACAACTTCCACGTCTTGCAACATATTGTCCTCTTCCGACAAGGTAATACTTTTTCTTGTCGCATCAAACGGGATGGTGACAGTCTTGTATCCTACATAACTGACACGTAATAATGCTGCGCCGTTTTGTTGAGGCAAGGTATAATGTCCGTCATCATCACTCGTCGTTCCGCAGAGAAAAGTACTGTCGGCCTTCAGTAGTGTTACCGTAGCGTAACTTATGGCATTACCGTCTTTATCAATAACCTTTCCTTCTGTATTTTGTGCTATAGTTGCGATAGGTGTTACAAATAGTAAAGCAAGGATTAGCGTTCTCAATATTATTTTCATCACGTTTCTACTTGTGTAGATTTTATTAAATAATCCGAATTTGGATGCAAAGTTACTAAACTTAAAGTTTATAAGGTAAATGTTGGTCGGGAAAAAGTTGTGGTTTACATAAATTAACAGCATCGAGGGACGTATTCTAAAACTTATTCATAATTTTGCAGAACAAAATGAAAGTTTCGAGATGGGAATAAGATATACGCGGAAAGAGAGAGACGATGATGACAGAACGATAATAAGTTTTGAGGATGCTTTGCGCGGTAGACAGAGATCCAAGGAACGCAACTATGAATATGCCGATATGGAACATAAGATGACTAAGATAGCGATATTTGTGTCGGGCAACGGCACGAATTGTGAGAATATAATAAACTATTTCGCTGATTCAAAGAAGATACAGGTGGCGTTGGTGTTATCCAATCGCAGTGATGCATACGCTTTGGTGAGAGCTAAGAATCATAATGTGGCGACGGAGATCTTGTCGAAAGCTGAGTTCAACGATGCAGACAAGCTGATACCATTATTAGACAGATATGCTATCGATTTCATTGTCCTTGCAGGATTCCTGTTGATGATTCCACCTTTCCTTATCGATGCATATCCCCGTCGTATAATAAATATACATCCCTCTCTGTTACCTAAGTACGGAGGTAAGGGTATGTATGGTATGCATGTCCACGAAGCGGTGAAGAAGGCAGGTGAAACGGAGACGGGTATGACTGTGCATTATGTAAGCAACATCTGCGACGGTGGCGAGATCATTGCTCAGCATCGTATAGACATAACTCCAGATGATACACCCGAAGATATTGCCCACAAGGAACAGTCGTTAGAACAGAAATATTTTCCCCAGATAATAGAGCAGTTGCTGTCCAGGTAAAGAATAAACGTTTTAGCTTATAGGAATTTTCGTAACCCTTCCTATGAGTTCTTCAACATGTTTATAAGTTCTGCAACACCCTCAGAGGCTCCTTTCTTTATTATAGTGACATGAGCTGTAGTATGTATATCACCTGGGTTAGGGTCTATAAGATATATAGGAGATTTTTTAGGAACGTATGCCAATAGACCGGCTGCAGGATAAACGTTTAATGAGGTACCGATAACTACGAATATATCAGCACTTGATGCTTGTCTGGCTGCAGGTTCTATCATAGGTACAGACTCACCGAAGAATACGATGAAAGGACGGAGCAGACTTCCGTCACCGGCTTTCTCACCCGGTTGCACGTCCATATTGTCTGTTGTAAGTTCACGGATATAACGTTCGTCATACGGATTCTCCGAAGAACAGACTTTCATCAGTTCACCGTGTAGATGTATCACGTTGCTACTGCCTGCACGTTCATGCAGGTTGTCAACATTCTGGGTTATTATCTGTACTTCGTAGTCGTTCTCCATCTCGGCCAAAAGTTTATGACCTTGATTTGGCATACATCCTTCTGACTTATGTCGCATCATGTTGTAGAAGTTATTTACCAATACAGGATCACGTAGTAACCCTTCGTGTGTTGCCACATCCTCTACGGGATAATTCTCCCATAGACCACCAGCATCTCTGAATGTTTTCAGACCACTCTCCACCGACATTCCGGCACCCGTAAGAACAACAAGCTTCTTCATATTTACATTTTATTAATTATCAACGACCGACGAACCAAATGAGCAGACCAAGCTTGCTTGGTGTCTGCCATGGTGAGGACGTCGCACTTTGCGCAGCAAAGAATTATCAATTCTCAATTAAAATGAGGGTGTGCCTTTTTTGACACACCCTCATTTTAGTTGCGGGGGCAGGACTCGAACGTGCGACCTCCAGGTTATGAGCCTGGCGAGCTACCAACTGCTCCACCCCGCGATTTCTCATTTGCGAGTGCAAAGGTAGACATTTTTTCTGGAATAACAAAATATTTTCTCGCATTTTTAGCTAGATGTACCTAAAAAAGATGATTTTAACTTATTTTTCCACGTTTTATTTGTGTGTTTATGAAAAAAAAGATAATTTTGCACACGGTTGATAAAATGTGCAAATTAAAGAGGGCGTATGTCAATATCCAAAACACGTCAGACCTTGGTGGATGTGGCAAGACAATTGTTTGCCAAGAAGGGTTTTGAAAACACCACGATGAATGATATCGCTGTTGCTTCGGAAAAGGGTCGAAGAACATTGTATACATACTTCAATAGTAAGGAGGATGTATACTATGCCGTGATCGAATCGGAATTAGAGCGATTGTCGGAAAAAATGGATGAGGTGGCAGCGAGAAAAATTCCTCCTTTAGAGAAAATCGTAGAACTTATCTACACTCACCTGGATATGATAAAAGAGACGGTGATAAGGAACGGTAACCTCAGGGCTGCCTTCTTCCGTAATATCTGGATGGTGGAGAAGGTGAGGAAGAATTTTGACGAGGATGAACTGGAGATTCTGAGAAAGGTCTTTGCCGAGGGAAAGAGCATGGGTGACTTTGAGATAGAGAATGTGGAATTGGTTGCAGATATCACGCACTACTGTATCAAGGGTCTTGAGGTTCCTTACATATACGGACGTATCGGAAAGGGAATAACATCGGAGGCTAGTAAACCTCTTGTGGCTAAGTTCGTATATGGCGCATTGGGTAAAAGTAATAAGAAGAACATTAATTAAATATTTATTATGGGATTATTAAATGGTAAGACTGCCCTTATCACAGGTGCAGCACGCGGTATAGGAAAAGCTATCGCACTGAAGTTCGCTCAGGAAGGAGCAAACATCGCTTTCACTGATTTGGTAATAGACGAGAATGGCAAGCAGACAGAGAAGGAGATAGCTGCTTTCGGTGTTAAAGCAATAGGTTATGCTAGTAACGCTGCCGATTTCGCACAGACAGAAGAGGTGGTGAACAAGATAAAAGAGGAATTCGGAAGTATCGATATCCTCGTGAACAATGCTGGTATCACCAAGGATGGTCTGATGTTGCGTATGACAGAGGCTCAGTGGGATGCTGTAATAGCAGTTAACCTTAAGAGTGCTTTTAACTTTATCCACGCTTGTGTGCCTATCATGATGCGTCAACGTAAAGGTAGCATCATCAATATGGCTTCTGTAGTAGGTGTACACGGTAATGCGGGTCAGAGCAACTACGCTGCTTCAAAGGCGGGTCTTATCGCTTTGGCAAAGAGTATCGGTCAGGAGATGGGTCCGAAGGGTATTCGCGCTAATGCTATCGCTCCTGGATTTATCGATACCGCAATGACACAGCAGTTGCCGGAAGATATACGTAAGGAATGGATCAACAAGATTCCTCTCCGTCGTGGCGGTCAGGTTGAAGATATCGCTAACGTGGCAACATTCCTCGCATCAGATATGTCGAGCTATGTAAGCGGTCAGGTAATCCAGGTTGACGGTGGAATGAACATGTAATGTGATGGATGTACTCTATGAAGACAACCACATCATTATCGTGTCTAAGAAGAGCGGTGAGATAGTTCAGGGCGACCAGACCGGCGATAAACCTCTTAGCGAGATTGTAAAGGAGTATATAAAAGAGAAGTACTCTAAACCGGGTAACGTGTTCTTGGGCGTGACGCACCGTCTTGACAGACCTGTTAGCGGTGTGGTTGTCTTTGCGAGGACATCGAAAGCACTCTCTCGACTGAATGATATGTTTAGAACGGGAGAGGTACATAAGAAATATTGGGCGATAACGAAAAACTGCCCAAAGGAGATGGAAGGGGAACTGCAGCATTGGATTGTACGTAATGCTAAACAGAATAAGAGTTATGCTTACGACGAGGAACGTAAAGACTCGAAGTTAGCCAAACTCAGATATAAGGTTATTGGCAAGAGTGAAAGATACACTCTGATAGAGGTGACACTACTAACGGGCAGACATCATCAGATAAGATGTCAGTTGTCAAAGATTGGATGTCCGATACGCGGAGACTTAAAATATGGTTACCCAAGAAGTAATCCCGACGGTAGTATCAGTCTGCATGCCAGAAGTATAGAGTTTATACATCCTGTGTCGAAAGAGAAAATATACGTTGAAGCTCCTGTACCTGATGAAAAGCTGTGGCAGGAGATAACCAATACGTGATGGAAGAGGGGGCAAAAGAAAAGACAAGCAGGAAGAGTAATAAGATTTTGAAGTGGATTGGTATCATTATTATGACGCCAGTCCTTCTGGTTTTATTACTCTTCTTGCTAATTTATTTCCCTCCGTTTCAGAATTTTGTAGTACAGAAGGTCGCAGATTACGCATCGGAGCAGACCGGTATGGAAATCAGTGTGGGACATGTAAACCTGTCGTTCCCACTTGATTTGGCGGTCAACGAGGTGAAGGTTATCCGTCCTAATGACTCCATACCACAGAAACGTGATACGGTGGCCGACGTGGAGAAGATTATTGTGGATGTGCAGCTATTGCCGCTCCTTAAGAAAAGCGTACAGATAGATGCCCTTGATATCAGGAACGCGAAACTGAATACCGTAGATTTTATTGCTGCTGCAGGTGTGAAAGGCAGGGTGGGACAGTTGTCACTTAAGAGTCATGGTATAGACCTGTCTGCATCTGAAGTCAAGGTGGATGAACTGCTTTTGAAGGATGCTGATGTGGACATAGCTCTCGCAGACAGCGTACCAGAGGACACCACAGACAGTAAGACGATATGGAAGATAGCCGCAGATAAACTGACCATCGAAAATACCAACGCAACACTGCATACTGCACAGAATAAGATGACGGTAGGTGCCTATTTCGGAACGTTTGAAGCGAAAGGTGGCACCTTTGACCTTTATACGGGACAGTATAATGTGGCCGAAGCTGAATGGAAAAACGGTAAGGCTTCGTATGATGATAATGATGCTATATACGTCAATGGATTAGACTATAACCACATAGCTCTGTCGGATGTAAATATCGCCATCGACTCTTTCTCTTATCTCTCACCTAATATCCGCGCAAAAATAAGGGAATGTAATTTAAAAGAGAAGAGTGGACTTAAGGTAGAGGAACTATCGGGATTAGTGGCTATCGACTCTTCGAAGGTATATGTTGAGAACCTGCATCTGAAAACACCCGATACGAACATCGATGGTGATGTGGATATGGATTTCACTACTTTCGACAGCGGCAGTGATGCTCATCCCGGTAAGATGAACGCCAACTTAAACGCTTCGGTCGGGAAACAGGATCTTATGCTGTTTATGAACACTCTGCCTGAAGATATGAAACGTAACTGGCCCAGTAGTCCACTCGAAATACACGGACAGGTAAAAGGTAACCTGCAAGAGGCGGAGTTCAGTGACCTTAGGGTCAATATACCTACGGCGCTGAATCTAAAGGCTGACGGGTATGTGAAGAATCTCAATAATCTTGACAATCTTGATGCTGATGTAAAGATAAACGGAAAGACGGGTGATCTGAATTTTATCACATCCTTACTCGATAAAAATATCAGAAACAATTACCGTATTCCGAAGGGAATGACTATTGACGGTAGGTTGAAAGCTAAGAAAAAACTCTATGATGCCGACGTAAAGATAACTGAAGGGAAAGGAAATCTGACGCTTAAAGGAAAATATGATTCCAATGTCGATTCCTACGACGCAACGTTGGACGTGAATAATATAAACCTTCATGACTTTATGCCGCACGACACGATGTATAACCTGTCGGCAAAGGCGGACATACGGGGTAGGGGCATCGACCTGATGTCGAAAAGCACGAAACTTCAGGCTAAAGCATATATAGAGAATTTTAAGTATGGCTGTTATGATATCGACAACGTACATTTGGATGCTGATTTAGCAAACGGTGTTGCCAATGCGGATATAAAGTCGGATAACAAGTTACTNTCNGGNAATATAAANGTNNAATCNAATATNGACAAAAANGGTATCGANGCAACGATATCGGCAGATTTAGACAANGCNGACTTATATCGTTTAAGACTTTCGGATGATAAGGTGAAATTTGCGCTGAAAGGCGACCTGAAAGTGCAGACCGATATGAAGGAGGCGTACAAGATAAAAGGTACGTTGAACGATATTGTGATATATCGGGATTCCACGNTTACCTATCGTCCTGGAGCGGTAGACCTNGATATTCTCACCCGTCGCGACACNACCCATGCGTATGCAAGTGTAGGTGATTTCGTTGTCAACATGAACACCCGTGGAGGGTACAAGCATCTACTGAANCAATTTAATTTGATAANCGGACAGATAAAAAGTGATCTTGAGGCGAAGNTTATCAATGAAAAGGTAATAAGAAAGATGTTGCCGTTGGCAGAGATACATCTTAGTAGCGGAAGGGATAACCCGATATACCATTACATAAACAAGATGGGTTATGATTTTGATACCATATTNGTAGATCTCACTTCTGCACCTATAGAAGGACTGAATGGTACTATCCGAGTAGGCGACTTAGACCTTGGCTCCGTAAAGCTTGACTCAGTAAATCTATCGATAATCAGCGACACTTCCAACGTGAAGTTAGATGGTTATATACGGAATGAGAATGAAAATGAACAGTTCGTCTTAGATACATACCTCAACGGTTACTTGTTGCCATCGGGCNTTGGTATGACGGTGAAGAGTTATGACCAACAGAAGGAGATGATATTAAACTTAGGAGCAGATGCCGTGATGACTCAGAATGGTATCTCNCTGCATCTGTTACCGGAAAGTCCTACTATCGGTTATAAAGTTTTTGAGCTCAATAAAGATAATCANATATCNTTCGACAGGAACAAGCGTGTGTCTGCATTGGTGGATCTTATNGCTGCCGATGGTGCAGGTGTGAAAATATACAGCAATGATGAAAGTCAGGATGTGTTACAGGATGTGACGGTCAGNTTAAACAAGATNGATCTTAAGAGACTCGTCTCGTCATTAGCTTTTATGCCGAGGATGGAGGGATTGTTTAGCGGTGATGTTCGAATAGTACAAGATAAGGAACAACTGACATTGTCGGGTGACGTAGATATAAATGATTTTANATACGAACATTCTGATATGGGCAATATAGGTGCGGAATTTGTGTATATTCCACAGGATAACAAAACGCATTTCGTATCTGGACAGTTGACGAAAGATGAGAACGAGGTGGCAACCATAACGGGTACATACAGAGACAGCAAGGATGGCGATCTGGATATGACTCTGTCGTTGATGAAATTCCCTTTACAGATGGTCAACGGTTTTATTCCTGACCAGTTATTGGGCTTTAAAGGTTATGGAGACGGAGACCTAGCTGTTAAGGGGACTCTAAAAAAACCGAAGGTCGATGGTGAGATATATCTTGACTCTTCATATATCGTGAGTNTTCCATACGGTGTGCAGATGCGTTTTGCTGANGACCCNGTGAGGATAGAAAACAGCAAACTGTTNCTTGAAAACTTCGAGTTNTACGGATATAACGAGAATCCATTGAATATTTACGGTAATGTGGATTTCTCAGATCTCGACAATATGTCTTTGCACCTTCGCATGAAAGCTATGAATCTGCAACTGATAAATTCTAAGGAGATGCCTAATTCTATAGCGTATGGTAAGGCCTTCGTGAACTTTATCGGTGTTATGACAGGTCCTGTTTCTGCATTGAGGATGCGAGGACGTGCAGAATTGTTAGCATCAACAGATATGACGTATGTCATTAAGGATTCTCCTTTGTCAAANGATAATCAGTTAGAGGGACTTGTGGAATTTGTTGATTTATCAGATACGACAAAGACGGTGGTTGTACGACCGAAACCTACGGGCCTAAACATGAATATGTCGATAGATATAAACAATGGTGCCCGTGTGTTGTGTTACCTTAATTCCGACCATTCCAATTACGTGGATTTGACGGGTGGCGGAGATCTGCAGATGGCATATAATAATACAGATGATCTTACGCTCAAAGGACGTTATACGGTGAACTCCGGAGAGATGAAGTATTCNCTTCCGATTATTCCACTTAAGACCTTTACTATCAGCGATGGCAGTTATGTGGAGTTTNCCGGTGATCCGATGAATCCTACTCTCAGCATATCGGCTACAGAGCGTACCAATGCGGTGGTTAATTCCGATGGTGGAACAAGTCGTTCTGTAGCATTCGACTGCGGTGTCAAACTGAGTAAGACCCTCAAGGATATGGGACTNGAGTTTATCGTTTCGGCACCCGAAGACGGTACTGTACAGNGTGANCTGTCGTCTATGTCGGTAGAACANNGNGGAAAGATAGCAGTTACATTGCTTACTACGGGTATGTATCTTACNGATGGTAACACNAGCAACTTCTCGATGAACAGNGCNCTCAATACGTTCCTNCANAGCGAGATAAACAAGGTTACGGGNAATGCNTTGAGGTCTGTAGACCTTTCCTTCGGTATGGAGAACGCCCGTTCTTCTACAGGACAGGATTATACNAATTATTCATTTAAGTTTGCTAAACGNTTCTGGGATAATAGGTTAAANGTNATTGTNGGCGGAAAGATAGCTACGGCNAATGATCCGCAGTACACTAATAATTCCTTCTTTGATAACGTTACTTTTGAGTATCGNTTGGATAAGACGTCCAACAAGAATCTGAAGCTGTTTTACCAAAAGAATTACTATGATTGGTTGGAAGGTAATCTGACCCGTTATGGTTTAGGTTTTGTATGGAGGAGAAAACTACAATATTTCAAGGATATATTTAAGTTTAAGAATGTCGATTATAACCAACCGCCAATAAGACGAGACAGTGTGTCGACANCANTACGTAATGATTCTATAACACCGANGAAGGATGAATAGACGATGTCTTATATCGATTAGCATATTTATACCACTGTTTGCACTTATACTCGTGTCTTGTAATGAGACGNANTGTGTGGAGGATGGTGACCGATTATATACAGGATTGAAAAAAATCACATATACGGGTGACGATGGCAGTAGTCACGCTAAGACCACTCGTGAGGAGGTTGAGGCTGCACTGCAGACAAAGCCTAACGGTTCGTTGTTTGGNAGTTCNTATTACCGTTCCCCTTTCCGTTTAAGACTGTGGATATGGAACACCTATTCGCGTAAGTCGGGAGGTATAGCTAAGTGGATGACTAAGAATTTCGGAAAACCGCCCGTACTCATGTCACAGGTGAATCCTGANCTAAGGNCNTCGATAGCAGAGACGGTGCTAAAGAATCATGGATATTTCAACGGAAAGGTNACATATCAGGAGATTGATACCAAGAATCCCAAGAAGGCAAAACTTTCATACAATATCAATACAAACGACCTGTATTATATTGATACACTGAGGTATACACATTTTACTGCNGAACAGGACAGTATCATAGATGCCAATCAATCGGACGCATTAGTAAAAAGCGGATCTCCTTTCGATGCATCGACATTGAGCAGTGAACGCGACCGAGTGGCTTTGTTGCTAAGAAACAACGGATATTATTTCTATCAATCTGATTATGCCAGCTATCTTGCAGACAGTTTGAGCGGNAATAAGANGATGAAGATGGAACTGAGACGAAGCGACAGNCTGTCAGAGCAAGCGAATCATAAGTGGTATATNGGNAATGTGAATATCAACCTGAAACGGATGATTAGGGAGGATTTGACAGATTCCATTCATCATCGTCATTTGAAAATAAAATTTAATGGTAAAAAACCNCCTATCAGGCCTTCGGTATTATATAGGGATTTGAAGATACATCCTAGGGATGAATATTCGTATGATAACTACTATGAGTCTTCAAGCAGGATAAACAGTACAGGCTCTTTTGCACTGACAAATTTCCAGTTTACGCCACGNGACAGTAGCGCAACCTGTGATACTCTCGATTTTACGCTAGACTGTATACTAGACAAGCCNTANGATTTNTATGTGGAGACAAACTTCGTAGGCAAGACNAGTGGACGTATGGGACCACAGCTTGTNATAGGACTTGACAAAAGAAATGCTTTNAGNGGAGGNGAGAAACTCNGCATCGACCTATCGGGATCTTTTGAATGGCAGAGCTCAGATGGTTTCGCCGGATTGTTTAATTTTAGCAATGATGCTATGAGTTACGAATACGGTGGTGATATAGCATTGGAACTGCCCCGTTTCTTCAATCCTTTCAGGGATAGAGATAAACATAAACGAAGACGCAGAAAGAGAACACGTTATTATAGCTATCCTACCACCATGATAAAACTCTCGGCAAATGTGGTTAACAGGGCAGACTATTTCAGGATGCATACTTTTTCAGGACAGCTTACTTATTCTTGGCAGAAAACGGCAACGTCGGCACACGAGTTCAGTCCCCTTATCGTAGAATATCAGTTTAAAAACGCTACGACGGCCAAGTTCGACTCCTTATGTGATGCAAATCCCTACCTACGGGTGTCTATGGATAATCAGTTCCTGATAAAGATGAAGTATTCATACGTGTATAAGAGTCCGTCTAACTATATGAATCCTATACTCTGGCAGGCGAGTGTAAGTGAATCGGGAAATATCGTTTCTTTGGGATATATGATTNCCGGCAGAAGCTGGGGAGAGAAACAGAAAGAGATGTTTAAAAATCCGTATGCACAGTTCTTTAAGTTTGAGACTAGTCTGAGGAAGATATGGACGATGAATGATAATACGCAATTGGTAGGTCATGTGTCNACAGGANTNTTGTTAGCATACGGCAACTCTTCCGTAGCGCCTTACAGTGAACAGTTTTATGCGGGTGGTGCCAATGGTGTGCGTGCTTTTCAGGTAAGAAGCATCGGTCCTGGAAGTTATGTCTCACAGACGAGAAAGATGGCATACGTGGAACAGACGGGTGATTTTAGTTTCCTNGCAAACTTAGAGATGAGATATAAACTGTTTGGTTCCCTTTATACAGCACTCTTTTTGGACGCAGGCAACGTATGGTCTTTACACGATGATGATGTACGAGACGGTGCAACGTTGAAGGCAAATAATTTCTTCAAGGAAATAGCTTTGGGTACAGGNATAGGTATACGCTATGACTTGGATTTCCTAATCCTCCGACTCGATTGGGGTATCGCTTTACATACGCCTTACGATACGGGGAAAAGCGGTTATTTCAATACCAACCGTTTCGCAGACGGACAATGTCTGCATCTCGCCGTGGGTATGCCGTTCTAGTCGCATAAATGTTAATAATGATATAAAAATAAGCTTTTTTTTGACAATGCGGAAAAAAAGAGCTATATTTGCAATACGTATACATAATAGAAAAAATATGAAACCAACATTATTACTACTTGCGGCGGGTATGGGAAGTCGCTATGGCGGTCTTAAACAACTAGATGGTTTAGGACCTAACGGAGAAACTATAATGGATTATTCTATCTACGATGCGATTAAAGCGGGATTCGGTAAGATAGTATTCGTTATACGTAAAGATTTCGAGGAGGATTTCAGAAATAAGATTTTGAGTAAATACGAGGGACATGTACCTACAGAGTTGGTATTCCAGAGCATCGATGCCCTTCCTGCCGGTTTTACCGTTCCTGAGGGACGCGAAAAACCGTGGGGTACGAACCANGCTGTAATGATGGCAAAGGATGTTATACATGAACCTTTCCTCGTTATCAACTGTGACGATTTTTATAATCGTGACGCCTATATGGTAATGGGTAAATTCTTAAGTTCTCTTCNAGAAGGCAGTAAGAATAAATACGCAATGGTGGGATTCCGAGTTGGTAACACCTTGTCGGACAACGGTACCGTGGCACGTGGAATCTGTTCTAAGGATGGAGCAGGGAATCTTACTACCGTCGTGGAACGTACGGAGATAATGCGTGTAAACGGTCCTGTTTGCTATAAAGATGAGAAAGGCGAGTGGGTCGCAGTGGNTGACAATACTCCAGTGTCGATGAACATGTGGGGCTTCACTCCTGACTATTTCGACTATTCCGAGGCTTATTTCAAAGAGTTCTTAAGTAAACCAGAGACGATGAGTAACCTAAAATCAGAGTTCTTTATACCTCTGATGGTTAACAAACTGATAAACGACAACACAGCTACAGTGCAGGTTCTCGACACTACAAGTAAATGGTTCGGTGTAACATATTCCGCTGATAGACAGAGTGTTGTTGATAAAATACAGGCTTTGATAGATGAAGGTGTATATCCACAGAAACTTTTCTAATCTATGGACATTGATATACTAAACCTTGAAGAACTAGATCTCTTGTGTGATATCATTGATGATTCACAGAAGATAGTGATACTAGCACATGTAAATCCTGATGGTGATGCCGTTGGCTCATCATTGGGATTCATGCAGTATCTTATGTGTTATAAGAAGGATGTTTCGGTGATAGTACCCGATCAATATCCTAATTTCTTGCATTGGTTGCCTTATTCTGATAAAATTATTCGTTATGACCGTGCAAAGGAAAGAGCAAATGCTCTTATAAAAAATGCTGATACCATCTTCTTCCTCGATTTCAATTCTTTGTCGAGGGTAGAGGCCATGTCGTCGGCAGTGGAAGAGTCTAANGCAAAAAGGGTTTTAGTAGATCATCATGAAAATCCTGAGGTGAAAGTGGATTTGTGTATCAGTCACCCCGAGATGAGCAGTACCAGCGAGATTGTATTCCGGTTGATATGGCAGATGCAGGGTTCTATACTNATAGATGAGCCCATGGCTACGGCATTATATTGCGGNATGATGACGGATACGGGNGGTTTTACTTACAACAGTAATAGTCCCGAACTGTATTTNATTATATCGCAGTTNCTGTGTGCNGGTATAGACAAAGATAAGATATANCGNAGCGTATACAATAACTATTCAGAGTCTCGTATGCGCCTNTTNGGGTATATNCTNTATGAGAAGTTGCATGTGTTGGACGATTACCATGCAGCTTATTATACTATTTCGCGTGATGATATGTCGCGCTTTAAGTTTAAGAAAGGTGATGCAGAGGGCATAGTAAACTTTCCGCTTCAGATCAGTGGTATTCGTCTCTCCATCTCGTTGAGAGAAGATACGGATAAAGATAACCTTGTCTGGGTTAGCTTAAGATCGGTAGGTGATTTCTCCTGTATTTCCATGGCCGAGAAATTCTTCAACGGAGGCGGTCATTTTAATGCATCAGGCGGTCGTTTGTATTGTTCTTTGGCCGAGGCGGAAAATACGGTAAAATTGGCGATATTGCATTTTGAGAAGGAACTACGGTCTTAAAAGAAGTCGGGCTCTTTAAATATTCTAAAAAAAATAGTGCCTATAGCAGTATTCGCTGTTTTTTTGCTACCTTTGCATCGTTAAAAACAGAATAGATGAGAAAGCTTCTTTTTTTTAATTTAATGACCCTATTGGTTCTTGTCATTGTTTCTTGTTCTTCTTCGGAGACGTATGCCGACAAGAAAAATAAGGAATCTAACGCAATCAGTCAGTTGATAAGCGACTCTGGCTTCGTAGTGATAACAGAGGATCAGTTCTATAGTCAAGATAGTATGACGGGAAAAGATGAGTTCGTGTTGTTTGAGTCTTCAGGCGTATATATGAATATCCAGAGTATAGGATGTGGTTCGAAAATTAAGAAGAACAGCAGCGCGTCGGTCATTTGGAGATGGAACGCTTACGATATAGAAAACGAAGGATGGACAGAGTACATGACCCTTTTTGGTGATTTATATGAGAAGGTGTATGTTTCTAACACAAATGGAACTTTGAGTGCTTTGTATATTGACGGAACCTACAATAGTTCTGATTGCTATAATTCATCAACAGGTGCGTACATAGTTCCTACAGGATTTCTGGTACCACTTCTTTATGTAAACGTTGGACGTCCGCAGTCTGATACGGAAGATATAGCAAGAGTTAGACTTATAGTACCACATTCAGTTGGTCCATACTATGCATCCAGCTATGTGTTACCGTATTATGTAGAAATAACATACGAGTTAGACAGATAAAAATATGACATTAATAAAGTCAATATCAGGTATAAGAGGAACGATAGGTGGATCAGTAGGCGATACCCTCAATCCACTTGACATCGTAAAATTTACATCTGCATACGCTACGTTTATAGCAGGTGAGGTTGATGGCAATACAATTCCACGACAGATAATTGTTGGTCGTGACGCACGCATCTCGGGAGATATGGTGCGCAACGTGGTTTGTGGCACCCTTATGGGCATGGGATTCGATGTTATAGACATCGGCCTAGCTAGTACCCCGACAACGGAATTGGCTGTAACAATGTCGAAATCCGCAGGCGGAATAATTATCACGGCAAGTCATAATCCACGACAGTGGAATGCTTTGAAGTTGCTTAACTCAAAAGGAGAATTCTTGTCTAAGACTGATGCCGAGAAGGTTCTCAAGATTGCAGAAGAAGAGAAATTCCTGTATGCTGATGTTGATAACTTGGGACACTATACTCAGGACGCATCATACGATGATAAACACGTGAAGGCCGTGTTGGACTTGCCTTTGGTGGATGTGTCTGCTGTAAAAGCACGAAAATTTAAGGTGTGTGTGGATACCATAAACAGTGTGGGAGGTATTATATTACCCAAATTGTTTGATGCCTTAGGTGTAGAATACGATATTATAAACGGTGAGGCGAATGGCGATTTCAGTCATAACCCTGAACCATTGGAACGCAATCTCGACACGATAATGACTAAGATGCGGTCGGGTAACTATGATCTCGGTATCGTCGTAGACCCCGATGTAGACCGTCTTGCTTTCATCAGTGAGGATGGCACGATGTTCGGTGAAGAATATACACTTGTGAGTGTGGCCGACTATGTGCTGAGTAAGACACCGGGAAACACTGTGTCAAACTTATCCAGTACGCGTGCACTCAGTGATGTCACAAAGAAAAATGGAGGAGAATATTTTGCGTCGGCTGTAGGCGAAGTAAACGTTACCACTTTGATGAAGGAAGTAAATGCCGTAATAGGAGGCGAAGGTAATGGAGGTGTTATATACCCTGCATGTCACTATGGAAGGGATGCCTTGGTAGGAATAGCTCTATTCCTTACGTCGCTGGTAGAAAAAGGCTGTAAGGTAAGTGAGTTGAGAGCTTCTCTTCCGGAATATTATATAGCGAAGAACCGTATAGACTTAACACCGGAGACGGATATCGATGCGATATTGCTCAAAGTGAAGGAACTGTTTGCCAATGAGCGCATTACGGATATTGATGGAGTTAAGATAGATTTTGCTGACAGGTGGGTACATCTAAGAAAGAGTAATACCGAACCGATAATACGTGTATATAGCGAAGCATCTACGATGAAGGATGCGGAGGAATTAGGCTGCAAACTAATGAAATTAGTCAATGAGATGCAGAAAAGCTGAAATATAACTGGTGTGAAATCATACCTTCTTCAGGTGGTGTGATAAGGAGTTGTCATGTTCCCCGCGAAGGAAAGACTGTACGTTTTTACTTAAACTAAACTGCTAGCGATGAAGAAGATATTTTTATTAACTATAATGATAATGACAGTGCTACGGGGTCTCGCTCGTGACACTATAATCATACAGGCTGTACCTAACCTATGGCCGTATACTTTCATTTCCGACGAGGGTAGGAATGAGGGTTTTAGCATCGATATATTATCAACGATGTTAAAGCGACTTGGTAAACCGTATAAGGTAAAGATGATTTCTCCCGATTCAGCTAGAGCATGTATAATGGAAGGTATAACAGANGTAGCTATCGANTTCCCTCATAAATATGATTCTATTTCNGTNCCGTCTCATGCTAATGTTTCTTTGTTGACCAACAGTGTTGTATATCCCAAGGGTGCCGAACATATCACTTCTATCGAAGATATCAAAGATCATAAGGTTATGGTTCGCAAGAACAGNTTNTTTGATACTTACTTCAAGNNNTCTCCNTATCGAAAGAANATNACGGCAGTGACNGATATGAAGGNTGAGATGATGAAGATGNCGAAGGAGAATAAGGGACAGATGATATGGAANACCTTGTCNTTNCGNTATCTCTTNANGAAATACGATTTAAACAACTTGGATATAAGTCCGATATCCAGTCCTCAGAANCCATTTTACGTTTATTACACGTGATGAAAAACTGACNCATGCNCTCGACAGTACATTCAACCTGATGGAGCAGGAAGGTGCTTTCAACGATATATATCATAAATGGTATATGTTTGACGATAATAATAAACACAACTATTCTCATTGGAATCATATTGTCGTTGTTGTTTTCGTTTTTATATCCTTGTGTATATCACTTATCTTGATGCTGCTATGGTCGAGGAGAATCAACAAAAAGGAATTGGCACAGAATAATTACCTGTCAAAATATCTGCGTGCGGGTGATGTGTCACTATGGATACAGAATATACGGGAAAATACCATTACTATTTACGATAAGAAACTTCATCGTATCTCTGAGGTGAGTTTTTTAAAGGTAAAGGATTCCTTGAATAAAGACGATGTTGAAAAGATGTTAGCAGCTGGAGCTAGAGTTACTAAAGGCGAGAGTGAACGTGAGGTGGTGGAAATGAGTTTGTCTCACCAATATCATGATAAGGCGGCAGAATTGAGTATCACCGTTTTGGAACGTGATGAGAAAGGTATTCCTACACGTTTGCTTGGAGTACAGCGTATAGTAGAGAATACTAAACTTCAGAAAGAAAGGGCAGAGAGAGAGATGCGCCGATTCCAGTCTATTTTTGATACATCATACTCTGAGATTTGTATGTATGACAAAGATGGATATATGGTGATGGTGAATAATAAGGGTTTGCAAAAATTTGGACTAAAGGATATAGATCAGCTCATAAAGCAGAAGATAAACATCAAGGATGTACCTCAGTTTAAGGATCTTAATCTTTCGGAAGTTGGAGGACTTGCGATGACGAACATCAATAATAAGATGGGTATCTACTATCGTTCGTCGGTGACGCCTATATACGATGAGAATTTCAATCTCGAATATCTGTGTGTACGTGGAACAGATGTGACGGAAACAGCAGAAACGGTGAATAGAATGCGTAAGTCATCGAGAGAACTGGAGGCCTATTCCAATCAGATCAACGAAATGGTGACAATGGTAGAAACTACCATGTCCTCAAGTGACTCGAGAATGCTGACTTATAATCCATACACGAGAAAACTTACATTACTTAANAATCTTGACGAGGTAGAACAAGAAATGGATGAACTGGAGATTTTCAGTATTGTAAGTAAAGAGGGTTATGAAGACCTTATCAAATCGTTCATTCAGCTTAATAAGTTTACGAAGGAATTGATACAGATTCCAATTCATTCTGTTATGAAGAATACAGATGGTAGCGAGCGATACCTTCTTTGTAGGGCCTTCCCGATGTATGATGAAAGAGGAAATCTGAGATTCTATGTCGGTACACTTACGAATGAAAGTCAACTGATCTCTACCAGACTACAACTAGAGGAAGAGAGAAAGAAGGCTAAAGAGAATGATATCGTTAAGAATGCATTCCTGAAGAATATGAGTTATGAGATTCGCACNCCGTTGAATACNGTTGTGGGATATGCGGAGATGTTGACGCAGGATCATTCTCCTGAAGATGATGAAATCTTTATCTCAGGTATAAAGAAATACACTAACGATATGCTTCTCTTGGTTAATGATGCCTTGCGTCTGTCTGAGTTGGATTCAGGCATGGTTACTAGTGAGAAACAGACTATAGATATCAGTCAGCAGATAGAATATACCTGTCGTGCAGCTTGGGATAAATACTCCAAAGAAGGAGTGTCCTTGGATTTAGTTAATTCTTATGAGTCTTTTATCTGTTCCGTGGATTATCAGACATTAGAGGATGTCTTGATTAGACTTATCTCCAATTCGACAAAATTTACAGATTCCGGCCATATTACAGTGAGATATGATTACATTAATGGTTCTCTTGTCGTAAACATAAACGATACGGGTTGTGGAATGTCAAAAGAGATTCTTTCAAAAATAAATGAACGTTTCCTGCGTAGTGAAAAAGAAGAAAGTGGTACGGGACTAGGTATACCTATTTGTCAGTCGGAACTAAAACTTATGGGTGGAACGTTGAACTTTGAGTCAAAGGAANGTGAAGGAACATCCGCTTGGGTATCTGTACCTTGTNAACTCATATCAGCTCAGCACAAGAAAGTTGTTTATGTATCAAATTAAGTAAGATGTATAGAAAAATTACTATATTCATATTAATCATTCTCTCTCAGATATTACTACCAATATCTGCGGATGCAAAGGAATATACGGAGAAAGACCCGATGGTTATATTGGTGGATTTCGACTTTAGTCCGTATTCGTATAAGGATGATGCAGGTCAGCCAAGGGGTTTTTATGTTGATTTGATGCAGGCNCTTATGGGTGAACTAGATATTCCGTATGTCTTTTCCACGTATGATTGGGAAACAATCACATCTGAATTTGAGGGTGGTAACGGAGATGTTATATTAGGTGCAGCAGATTATGTAGATACGAAGTGTTATAAGAGTGGCGAGACAATAGGGCGTTTTAGATTTTGTGTCATAAGGAGAAATAAAACAAAGAGTATAANTNCNTTCTCANANATNCCNAAAACGGCGAAAGTCTCTTTCTTTCCGAGTTTGTATCTGATGAATACATATAGCAAGGATAGTCTTTCTTTTGCGAGGTTTGACCACACATTACCTTCTCATGGTGTTGAAGGTATAGTAAGTGGAAAATATGATTACTATATTATCGGTGAACAGCTACTTAAGAATTACGAGGCGATAAGTNTACCTTCAGATTTAGTGGTAGAAAATCTTGAGACGCCTATCGTTCCGTTGTATATCATNGCCAGAGATTCAACATTGATGGAAAATCTCAATCAGGCTTTTGCCAACGTGATATATAGGGGTACTTTTCGACAGATAGAACGTAAGTGGTATGATAAGGATTCTTTATTGGTAAAGGATTTTGCTGTATTATCGGTTGTAATATTGGTGCTGTTCCTATTGATAATAGNATTTATCACAGCTCTCGTTTATCGAAAACTTAAGGAACGTAATAGGGAAATTCACCGAGTAAATATCATGGCTAATGAGGCTCTGCGAAATACGCTTAACACCTATTGGGTAGNTTCGGAGAATAGGATATATGGNGTTTCGGGTACTCATCTTCCCGAAGAGGGTATTTCCGAGGAGTATTTCTATTCGATGGTGCATCCTGATGATAGAGANAATTTNAGGAATTCGGTACTTTCNGTNGTGAATGGTGAGCAGGANACNTGTTCGATAACATATAGATACAAATCTCCTGTAGAAGGAAAAGAATGGTTATATCTGCGTGCTAATGTCACGGCAGAAAAGGATTCGAAAGGTGAAGTAGATCGTGTCCTCTTCCACATGACGGACGAAACGGAAATTGTAGAACAACAGAAATCTATAGAACATAANTCATGGATATTTAAACAGGTCTTTGATACCTCTATCGTTGCACAGTCTTACTACGACGGCGAAGGAAAACTAATTAACTTCAATGCTACGTCAGAACGAATATTCAGCAGGAGTTATAATATAAAAGATTTATGGGAAGTGAATTTCTTTGATTTAGACCCTGTAAAATACATGACAACCCGAGAAACGATAGATAATTTTTCGTATTGTACATGGATTGANAATAAGGTNGANGGTGGCAAAATATATTTGGAGATAATTGTTAATCCTGTTAGAAACGACGACGGGTCTTTGCTATACATTGTTACATCATCTCTCGATGTAACAGATATACGAAACGTATATTTAGAAACGTCACAGAAAGAGAGAGAGGTTCTTGATACCAATGTGCGCATAAAAGAATATGCCAAGATGATNAATTATCTGCTTACATCATCTAAGGTGTCTGTATGGCATCTAAATCTCGAAGAAAAATGCTATTATACATCTAATGATTTGGTTCACGAAGAAAAAGCTCATACCATGGACGATTATTCTGCCATGATAATAGATGATACCAGAGATACATACGAAGATACNGAAGGTAAGATGCTTGCCCGTGCCACGAATGTGAAGGACGGTTTGTTGCATGTTCGTAAGGATGGAGCTACATCGGATGACGATTCTGTATGGCTTATGACGAGTGTCAAACCCACTTTCGATGAGGAGGGGAATGTGATATCTTACTATGGAGTACAGCGTGATGTTACAGAAATNGTGAACATGACTAATGAATTGTCTGAGGAAACAGAAAAAGTAACGAATGCTTCTAAACTGAAATCCCTCTTCCTTGCCAATATGACTCACGAGATACGTACTCCGCTTAATGCAATCGTCGGTTTCTCTGATGTACTCAATGATGCTGAGGGCGAAATGAGAGANGAGGTCGTNGGTATCATCAAGAAAAACTGTGAGTTGCTTACACGTCTGATAAATGATATATTGGATATCTCGGTAATGGATGAAGGACTTCTGAAGGTAGACAAGAAGGAGGTTGATTTTGCAGAAGTCTTTAGTGANNCCTGTGAGACGATAAGATTACAGAATACAAATCCTAATGTTGAGTTTATAGAAGATAATCCATACGAATCATTNGTTGNNCTTACCGATGAAGACAGNGTNANGCANGTGATAACNAATTTCNCGTCTAANGCATTTAAATATACNGAGGCGGGACATGTTAAGGTGGGATATAAGTATACAGGAGANAAACATCTGTACNTGTATTGTGAGGATACAGGAAAGGGTATACCNTCGAAGAANAAGAATTCTATTTTCGAGAANTTTGTGAAACTGGATGACTTTATCCAGGGATCAGGTTTGGGATTGTCTATATGTAAGGCTATATCCGAGGCCTTAGGCGGAAAAATTGGTGTGGACTCAGAAGAAGGANAAGGTTCTACATTCTGGATGAGTATTCCATGTGAGGTAAAGAATATAAAGGAAAAAGCGGTTTGATGATATATGGAAGATAATAAGAAGAATGCTCTTGCACTTGGAACGGAACCGGTAGGTAAGCTATTGGCACAATATGCCTTACCCTCGATCGTTGCTATGTCGGCATCATCGTTATATAACATGATAGACAGCATTTTTATCGGTCAGGGTGTGGGTCCGTTGGCAATATCCGGATTGGCGATAACCTTTCCTCTGATGAACCTATGTGCTGCTTTCGGAGCAGGAATAGGCGTCGGTGCTTCTACCGTTATATCAGTAAAATTAGGACAAAAAGATTATAAGCAGGCTGAGACCGTTTTAGGTAACGATGTGACACTAAACCTTATTATCGGTTTTGTAGTCGGAATGATAGGATTGATATTCCTTGACCCTATATTGANGTTCTTCGGAGCAAGTAAGGAGACGTTGCCGTATGCTCGCGACTATATGTTGGTGATACTCGGTGCCAACGTCTTTTCTCAACTCTATTTTGGTATGAACGCGGTACTTAGAGCTCTGGGTAAACCGAATCANGCNATGGGAGCCACNATATTTACAGTGGTAATGAATATCATCCTGGCCCCGATATTTATCTGGGTGTTCAACTGGGGTATTATGGGAGCTGCTTGGGCTACGGTTATAGCACAGTGTATGGCACTCTGTTATCAGATGCGCATCTTATCAGACAAGAAAGAGATGCTGTATTTACATAAGGGCGTATTTAAACTTCATTCTAGTATTGCAAAGAAGATAATAAGTATCGGTGTTTCTCCATTTGCGATGAATGCCTGTGCCTGTCTGATAGTAATCATAATCAACCGTTCTTTGGTGAAATACGGCGGTGATATGGCAGTAGGAGCATACGGTATCGGCAACAGAATTGCTTTTCTCTTTGTGATGATTACCATGGGTATCAACCAAGGTATGCAACCGATAGCAAGTTATAACTTTGGAGCGATGCAATACGACCGTCTCACCAAGGTACTTAAACTGTCTATAATATCAGCTACGGTAGTGATGACATTGGGTTTCATCCTTGCAATGTTTATTCCTAAGACACTTGCAGGTATGTTTACCACTGATGATACGTTGATAGATATGGGTGCCAAGGCGATGATGATAATGATGTTGGTATTTCCTGTGGTAGGCTTACAGATGGTATCAACGAACCTGTTTCAGTGTATAGGAAAGGTGAAGATAAGCATCTTCTTGTCGTTGTCGCGACAACTGATCTTCCTACTACCTCTTCTTGTCATCCTTCCACCGATATTTGGTATCGATGGTGTATGGTATTCTATGCCCGCCAGTGATTTGTTGGCTACGGTAACAACAGTCTGGATGTTAGTACGTTTAATGAAAAGTTTTAAAAACAATGAGCAATAAAATAATTCTCAATGTAGGCCGTCAGTTAGGTAGTGGCGGTAGTATGATTGCAAAGAAGTTGGCATCAGACTTTAATTGTACCTTTTACGATAAGGAGTTGCTGATTCTCGCGGCCAAGGAAAGTGGGTATAGTGAGAAAGTCTTTGAGAAAAATGACGAGCACAAAGGTTTTCTTCAGACACTCTTTAGCAATGGAACACCTTTCGTGTCCGATACGTGGTACGGTGGAGGTATGAGTCAGGAACATCTGTTTAAGTTACAGAGTGATGCAATAAAAAAGGCTGCCGATGAAGGCTCCTGCGTTTTTGTAGGTCGCTGCGCAGATTATATACTTCGTGAGTATGACAATATCCTGAATATCTTTATAACGGCAGATAAGGAGGAGAGGATAAAGAATATCATGGAACGCGAAGGATTGGATCATACCGCGGCAGAAAAATTTCTGGACAAGAAAGAATCGGAACGTGCTTCCTATTATAACTATTACACGGGAAAACGTTGGGGACACAGCGAGAGCTATGATCTTTGTGTAAACTCTTCTATCTTGGGAATAGATGAAACAGAGGAATATATATGTAAGTTTATTAGAAAACGTTTTGGAATAATTTAAAATATAGATATGAAAACTTATTTAGTTACAGGTGCCGCAGGATTTATCGGTGCAAATTTTATCAAGTACTTACTGTATAAGAAGTATAAAGACGAGGATATTAAGATCATAATTCTTGATGCGTTGACGTATGCAGGAAATTTCAATACGATAAAAGAAGATATCGATGACGTGCGTTGTTTCTTCATCCACGGTGATATCAGGGATAAAGTAACAGTGGAGCAGATATTTAAAAAGAATGATATCGACTATGTCGTAAATTTTGCAGCAGAGAGTCATGTAGACAGATCCATCAAGAATCCCCAACTGTTTCTAGAGACGAATATCCTAGGCACGCAGAATCTTATGGATGCAGCACGTAAGGCTTGGGTAACTGGTACGGATGCACAGGGCTATCCTACATGGAAAGAAGGGAAGAGATATCATCAGGTATCCACCGATGAGGTTTATGGATCTTTAGGTGCAGAGGGGTATTTCACAGAAAAGACACCTCTATGTCCTCATAGTCCGTATAGCGCATCGAAGACTAGCGCTGATATGTTTGTCCAGGCATATCATGATACCTATCACATGCCCGTTACTATAACACGCTGTTCAAACAATTATGGTCCCTACCATTTTCCGGAGAAACTTATACCGCTGATAATCAATAATATATTAGAGGGTAAACCTCTGCCTGTATACGGTAAGGGTGAAAATATCAGAGATTGGTTGTATGTGGAAGATCATTGCAAGGCGATAGACCTCGTTGTCCGTGAAGGTAAAGACGGAGAGGTTTACAACGTCGGAGGACACAATGAAATGAAGAATATCGATATCGTGAAACTCACGATAAAGACCATTCATGATATGATGTCGGAGAACAAGGAATTGAGAAAGGTGCTCCGTAAGCAAGAGAAGGATGCTAACGGCGATATCTCCATCGACTGGATAAACGACAGTCTTATAACATTCGTTGCCGACCGTTTGGGGCATGATCAGAGATATGCTATCGACCCATCAAAGATTAAAGCTGATCTGGGTTGGTATCCTGAAACGAAATTTGCTGATGGTATAGTAAAAACGATTCGCTGGAACCTGGAAAATCAGGAGTGGATACGCGAGGTTACATCGGGCGAATACATGAATTACTATCAGAATATGTACGGAAATAGATGATCTGGATATGAAGAAGATATTGTTGTTAGGTAGCGGTGAGCTAGGTAAGGAGTTTGTGATTGCAGCAAAGAGAGCTGGTCAGTATGTTATTGCCTGCGATAAATATGATAATGCTCCTGCCATGCAGGTAGCAGACGAGCGAGAGATATTCTCTATGCTTGACGGTGATGCATTGACGCGTGTTGTAGAAAAACATAGACCAGATATCATAGTACCTGAGATTGAGGCTATCAGAACAGAGAGACTCTTTGATTTCGAGAAGGAAGGTATACAGGTTGTCCCAAGTGCCCGTGCCGTGAATTATACGATGAATCGTAAGGCTATAAGAGATTTGGCGTCTAAGGAGTTAGGACTTAAGACGGCTGCATATTATTATGCAAAGACATTTGATGAGTTCAAGGCGGCAGCCGAGAAGATCGGTTTCCCGTGTGTCGTAAAACCCCTGATGTCATCATCGGGACATGGACAAAGTGTGGTTAAAACCCCTGCTGAACTAGAGAAGGCTTTTAACGATGCCATGGAAGGTAGTCGTGGTGATGTGAAGGAGGTTATAATCGAGGAGTTCATACATTTCGATTCCGAATTCACGTTGCTTACAGTAACACAGAAAAACGGACCCACACTGTTCTGTCCTCCAATCGGTCATGTGCAAAAAGACGGCGATTACCGTGAGAGTTGGCAACCGTATCAGATATCGGAATCAGCTTTAAAGGAAGCGCAGCAGATGGCTGCTAAGGTGACGGCGGCTCTTACAGGTGCCGGCATCTGGGGCGTGGAATTCTTCTATTCAAAAGATAAAGGCGTTATATTCTCAGAGTTGAGTCCACGTCCTCACGATACGGGTATGGTTACGTTGGGACATACAACCAACTTAAGCGAATTTGAATTACATCTACGTGCTGTTCTCGGACTACCAATAGCAGGTATCCACCTGGAACATGCAGGTTGTTCCGCTGTAGTACTTGCAAAAGAGGAAGCAGATCATGCTCCAGAGTATAATTTGGAAGATGCACTGAAAGAAGACTATACCAGAGTGAGGATTTTTGGAAAACCTACTCAGCATGTGAACCGTCGTATGGGTGTAGTACTTTGCTATGGTGAAGTTGGTGCTGATCTCGATGCTCTGCGTGATAAAGCAAAACGTTTAGCTGCAACGGTGATAAAATAGTTTTGTGGAATTCGTTATACCTGCAAAATTTATCCGTTATATATAGTAGACACTATTGAAAAATGGAAAATGGAATAATAAACTTGCCTAAGATATTAGATACCAGAGGCAATCTTACCGTTGTAGAGGATTATAAGGAGATACCTTTTGAGATAAAGAGAGCTTATTGGGTATATGATGTCCCTGCAGGAGAATGGCGTGGGGGACATGCACATAAGAAATGTCTGGAATTTATCGTAGCTGTAAGTGGATCTTTTATAGTGACGTTGGACGACGGTAAAAACAAGACGGAATATCTTCTTAACCACCCTTATCAAGGTCTGTTGGTAAACACGGGTACATGGCGAACCTTGGAAGATTTTTCTTCAGGTTCGGTATGTATGGTGTTAGCATCAGAAAAATATGAGGAGGAAGATTACATCCGTGAGTATGATGATTATTTAGAATATATCAAAACGCTGTAGAAGGATGTTTGACATACGAAGATATAACGATTCTTGTATAAACGAATGGAATGATTTCGTAAAGCAGTCAAAGAATGGAACCTTTCTCTTTGACAGACGGTACATGGATTACCATCGCGATCGTTTTGAAGACTATTCCATTATGTTTTATAAGGAGAATAAATTATATGCCTTGTTACCGGCAAACCTTCGTGAGAATGTTTTGTACAGTCATCAAGGTCTTACGTATGGCGGACTCGTTATGAATGAGTTGACGACGGCGAGTGACGTGTTACATCTGTTTGAAGAACTGAACGTCTTTCTGAAAGCAAACGGTGTAAGTCGGGTCGTCTATAAATCTGTTCCACATATATATCATGCCATACCATCGGAAGAAGATCTTTACGCGTTATTTGTCGTATGTAAAGCCTCTCTTATAGCAAGAGACATATCTTCGTGTATAGCCTTGCATGATCCTTTGAAATGGCGCAGGGACAGACATTATGGTGCTAACAAGGCAAAGACAAATGGCATTACAGTAGAGCGCAGTAATGATTTATCGGCGTTCCATAAAGTACTCGATGATAATTTGATGGGGAAATATGGAGTACATCCCGTACACTCTTTGTCAGAAATACAGTTACTTAAAAATAATTTTCCTGACAATATAGTACATTATGTGGCCAAGAAAGACGGTGAGGTCATTGGTGGCACCGTGTTGTATGTTTGTGGACAGACAGTACATGCGCAGTATATCTCAGCTACGGCAGAAGGAAAGCACTTGCATGCTATAGATGCGATATATCGCAGGATATTGTGTGAGGATTATTCCGAAGGATATAAATATTTTGATTTCGGAAAATCCACAGAAGATGGTGGACTTTATCTGAACGAGACCCTTATCGCTCAGAAGGAAGGATTTGGAGGACGAGGCATCTGTTACGATACTTATGAGTGGAAAGTTTAATATACTAGATAATATGATAGAATATTTGCCACTGAAGCGAATAACGGCTTTGCGTGGCGCAGAAATACGTGAGGCCGTAAACAGGGTAGTGGATAGCGGATGGTACCTTCGTGGAAAGGAGACGGAAACGTTTGAACAATCTTTCGCTGCTTATACTGGTAAGAAATATTGTGCTACATGTGGAAACGGTCTTGACGCACTGTCTCTTATTATTCGTTCATACAAAGAGATAGGTATGTTGCACGATGATGATGAGATTATCGTCCCTGCCAACACGTATATAGCCTCCATATTGTCAATAACCGAGAATGGTTTAAGAGCCGTCTTGGTAGAACCGAATAAGGATAATTTCCAGATTGATGACAAGAAGATAGAAGAAGCAATAACATCGCGCACCAAAGCGATAATGATAGTGCATCTATATGGTGAGAATGCTTATACAGACAGGATAGGGGATATCTGTAATCGTAATAAACTCATTCTTATTGAAGATTGTGCACAGGCACATGGACTCAATAAACTATTAAAACAAGACAACAGACCTATTGCCGACAAGTATTCTGTCTGCGCTTATAGTTTTTATCCAGGTAAGAACTTAGGTGCTTTGGGTGATGCCGGGGCTGTTGTTACAAACGATAAGGAAATATGTGATTTAGTGAAAGCCTTGGGTAATTATGGTTCATCAGAAAAATATGTTTTTCCTTATCAAGGACGTAACAGTAGGATGGATGAGATACAGGCTGCGGTGTTATCGGTAAAATTAAAGTATCTCGATGCCGAAAACAACCAACGCAGAGAGATAGCCCGTAGTTACATAAACAATGTCTTCAACCCGCTTATCAGTTTACCTTCGGTTGATTACTGGAAACAGAGTGTCTTTCATATCTTCCCGGTATTCTGCGAAAAGAGGGTAGAACTACGACAATTCCTCTTAGAGAATGGAGTACAGACGATGATTCACTATCCTATACCGCCGCATAAGCAAGGATGTTATTCTTCGTCATCAGTTCTGATGAATAACGGAAGCTCTGACCCCAAGGACTTCTCTTTGTCTATAACGGAAAAGATACATGATACAGAACTTAGTATCCCGCTAAACCAGGCGATGACACCCGATGAGGTTGGGAGAGTAATAGATATACTTAATAAGTTCTACTAAACTTTTCCTGTTTCACTCTTCTCTCCGGCATCTTTGTTCAGAGTCGGGTAGGAGATACGGGAATGGTAGAGCGTAAGCAGTTTGTCTACCAACACCTTTTTCGTCGTCTTTATATCACGGAACGTAACAGGACAGTCTTCGAAGTAACCCGCTTCCACCTGTTTGTTTATGATATTCTCTACCAAATCCCTAATATTGTCTTCGGTATATTCTTTCAGTGATCTGCTGGCAGCTTCCACCGAGTCGCACATCATAAGAATAGCCTGTTCTTTCGTGAAAGGATTAGGTCCTGCATATTGGAAATCCCTTATATCGACCTCCTCGTCAGGATGATTATTCTTATATGTTATATAGAAATAATTAGCTATACTCTTTCCGTGGTGAGTTCTGATAAAATCTTTTATTACCTGAGGCAGGTTGTATTTATCAGCAAGTCTTAATCCCTCTTCAATATGTCCAATGATGATTTTCGCACTCTCTTTTTCTGACAACCTGCTATGTGGTGACTGAGAGTCGCTGCCTTGATTCTCTGTGAAATAGGCCGGTTTAGACATCTTGCCGATATCGTGATATAGAGCACCTGTTCTTACCAACTGTCCATTAGCACCGATTTTATTGGCTACTTCAGCACAGAGGTTGCTTACCTGAAACGAATGTTGGAATGTTCCGGCTGCGATTTCGCTCATTCTCTTAAGTAAAGCGTTGTTAATATTAGAAAGTTCGATGAGCGTTACGTTTGATGTCACTCCGCTAAGTCTTTCAATTACGTACATCAGCGGGTATGCAAACAGAAGTAAGACACCGTTGATACATAGGTTGACATAAACGTGTGTGTTATGATATGACGTAACACCGCCTTTCATGAGCTCTAAAGCGAAATAAGTAGCCATAGATGCAACAGTCACGATAATGGAAGTGTTGAACAGCTGACTTCTTTTAGAAAGGTCTCTTAATGAGTATATCGCCGCGAGACCTGCCACTGTCTCGACAGCAATAAATTCAAACTGTTCCCTTATGGCAAGAGAACATATCAATATGAGAATGATGTGTACGATGAAGGCCGTACGGCTGTCCATAAAGACCCTTACGAAGATAGGAACTATGGCAAACGGTATAATGAAGGCCGTAAGACTAGTATGTTGTATCGTCAACGCCACAATTACTTCAAAGGCTATGATCAGTGCGTATATGGTCAGAATACTCCTAGGGGTTCGTATATATTCTTCTCTGAAGAGCAAAAGATAGAAAGTAAAGAGAACGAGCAGTATAAAAATAAATAGCATTTGTCCGAAAGTCGTATACCAATAATCAGAAGAATCTTCCGTTCTCTTTTTCATTTCTTTGATATACGATTCGATAATTCTATAGTCCTGGTCGGTTATGATATCCCCTCGGTCTATGATTTTTTGTCCAGACATCACGATACCCGAAGCAATAGGTACGCTGTTTTTCAGTTCACGCATAAAATCTTCGCTTTTCTCTTCGTCATAGAAAAGATTTTGTTTTATGTATGTAGACAGGTTATATTTCTGCAGCAACGGTCTTTGGGCGTTTATCGCCTCATGAGACAGCAGTAATTCGTATGCACTCATCACAGAATTAACCGATTTCAGTGGCATACTGATACCCTGGCGCCCTTTTATGATAATAATATTCTGTGTCGTGTCAGTACTCATCTGACTGTATGTATGAGTATCGATGATACCCTGATCATATATATATTTGAGCCGCTCAGCGATAGTATAGATAAAGCTCTTAGGGAGTCCTTCTATACCGTTGCTGAAATTTTCCATAAATTTGTTTATGTTGTTTGTTGCCACGGTACTATCATAGTCGAAATACGGTTCATACATCGTCATGATACTGTCTTGCTCTTGCTTGATAACCGACTCGTCTTTATATATAGGGAAATCAAATTTCGCTATCAGTGAACTATACATCCAGGGCTTACCAACAACATAGTTATATTGAGCATCTTTCTCTTTCGGTAGAAGAAAACCTATAATGGCAACAGTCGCAATGATAAGCACAATATGGGTACTCATATTTCTCCAGAAATGTTCGTCTCTTGTGTCAAAATTCGCTTTCATTATTATGTTACGGTTAAAGTTTGTATGTTTTCGTTATAAAAATAACTTTTCAGTCTGCGAAAATACAAAAAAAAACGCAATATCTGAAAAAAAAGTAGTATTTTTGCAGAAAATTGCGAAATAGAATGGATAAAGTAAGGGTTAGATTTGCTCCTAGTCCTACGGGAGCGTTGCATATAGGAGGTGTTAGAACTGCATTGTATAATTATCTTTTCGCCCGTCAGCATGGCGGTGAGTTGATTTTCCGCATTGAGGACACCGATAGCCGACGTTTCGTTCCTGGCGCAGAGGAATATATCATAGAGTCATTTAAATGGCTTGGTATAAAGTTTGACGAGGGCGTATCTTTTGGCGGAGATTATGGTCCATATCGTCAGAGCGAGAGAAGGGAGATATACAAGAAATATGTAGACCAACTGTTAGCAGACGATAAGGCATACATAGCTTTCGATACACCCGAGGAATTGGATGCCAAACGTAACGAGATAAACAATTTCCAATATGATGCTCATACTAGAGGTATGATGCGTAACTCCTTGACTCTCAGTAAGGAAGAGGTAGATAGGCTGATATCTGACGGTCAACAGTACGTAGTACGTTTCAAGGTTATGCCAGGTGAGGCTGTACACGTAGATGACATGATACGAGGTGACGTCACGATAATGAGTGATATTATTGACGATAAGGTTCTATATAAGAGTGCAGACAGTCTTCCAACGTACCATCTCGCAAATATCGTTGATGACCATCTTATGAAGGTCACTCATGTGATACGTGGAGAGGAATGGTTGCCGAGTGCCCCGTTGCACGTGTTGCTGTATCGTGCTTTTGGATGGGCAGATACCATGCCTCGTTTCGCACATCTACCGTTGTTGTTGAAGCCCGATGGCAAAGGGAAATTGTCTAAACGCGACGGTGATCGATTAGGTTTCCCCGTCTTTCCTTTAGAATGGCATGATCCTAAGACCGGTGAGGTATCAAACGGTTTCCGTGAAAAAGGATATTTCCCCGAGGCGGTAATCAATTTCCTAGCACTGTTAGGATGGAATCCGGGTACTGAGCAGGAGATATTCTCCATGGATGAGTTGATAAAACTATTCGATATCTCGAAATGTTCTAAGTCGGGAGCTAAGTTCGACTATCAGAAAGGAATATGGTTCAATCATGAGTATATCCTTCGCAAGAGTAATGAAGAGATAACCGAACTGTTTGCTCCAATCGTGGCAGAACATGGTATTAATGAACCGAAGGAACGCATAAATGCCGTTGTGGCAATGATGAAAGACCGTGTTAATTTCGTACATGAACTATGGCCACTGTGTAGTTTCTTCTTTATCGCTCCAACTGAATACGATGAAAAGACAGTAAAGAAACGTTGGAAGGAAGATACACCTCGTATGATGACAGAGCTTGCTGATTTATTGGAAAACATGCAGGATTTCGACGACATAGAGAGTCAGGAGAAACAGATTGTCGATTGGTGTGCTTCCAAGGAGTATAAGTTAGGTGAAATAATGAATCCTTTCCGTCTCGCTTTAGTTGGTGAGGGCAAGGGACCCGGTATGTGTGATATCTCGTCTTTCTTGGGAAAGGAAGAAACATTAAAACGTTTACGTAGGGCAATAGCAGAAATCAAGTAGAGAGTTATATGTACACACTGTATAACTTTGCGATATACCTCTATTATTTAGGAGTCGTAGTACTGAGCTTTTTTAATAAGAAGGTACGTATGATGTGGCGCGGAGAGCGTCAGTCATTCAGAGTCGTACGTGAAAAACTTGATCCTAATGCTGATTATATATGGTTCCATGCGGCATCCTTAGGCGAATTCGAACAGGGACGCCCCTTGATGGAGCGTATACGTAAAGAATATCCACAGTATAAAATACTCCTTACGTTCTTCTCACCTTCTGGTTATGAGGTTCGTAAAAACTATAGCGGTGCGGATATCATTTGTTATCTGCCTTTGGATACTCCAACAAATGCGTTACGTTTTCTGCGTACCATTCGTCCTTGTATGGCGTTCTTTATAAAGTATGAGTTTTGGTGGAACTATCTCCATATTCTAAGACACAGAAATGTTCCCGTATATAGTGTGAGCAGTATTTTCCGCGAAGAACAGATATTCTTCAGATGGTATGGTAAGCGGTATAGCAAGGTACTGAAATGTTTCACGCGCATACTCGTTCAGAATGAAGAGAGTAAAAAGCTCCTGTCTACAATAGACATTACCGATGTCGATGTTATAGGTGATACACGTTTCGACAGAGTTCTCCAGATTCGTGATGAGTCGAAACAGCTCCCGCTGATAGATGTTTTTTGTAAGGATAAGAAGATCTTTGTTGCCGGTAGCAGTTGGCAACCCGATGAGGATATATTCATACCATTCTTTAACGAGCATAGAGAGTGGAAGATGATAATAGCGCCGCATGTCATTGATGAGGCTCATCTCAAACAGATAGAATCAAAGTTGAAGATGAAGAGTGTGAGATATACCAAAGCCACGGTGGAGGAAGCTACTTCTGCGGAATGTCTTATCATCGACTGTTTCGGTATTTTGTCATCCGCTTATCGTTACGGTGATGTAGCGTATGTAGGAGGCGGATTTGGTGTAGGTATACACAATGTGTTGGAGGCAGCTGTTTGGAGGATGCCAGTGATTTTTGGTCCAAACAATCAACGTTTCCAGGAGGCTAGAGGACTACTGTCTGCAGATGGAGGTAATGAGATAACAGACGGTAGAACTTTTGATGAAGTGATGTCGCGTTATATGTCGGATGAGGAATATTTGAAGACAGCGGGCGAGAATGCCGGTAGGTTTGTTGATACCTGCACTGGCGCTACCGAAAAGGTTATGCGTTTAATCAGCGATGTTTTGTAAGAAACATCGCCGTTTGTTTATTAATAGGGAAACAAAAAAACAATATAGAGATGAAAGTATTAAAGAAATTTTTACCCGACATTCTGGCTGTACTGCTGTTTGTCGTATTGTCATTTGCTTATTTCTTTCCTGCTGTTCAGGAAGGCCGTATTTTGTATCAAGAAGACTCTTCTGCAGGCGTCGGTTTGAATAGAGATACTCATGAGTTTGAGGAACGCACGGGCAAAATTAGTCGTTGGACCAACTCGGCTTTTTCTGGAATGCCAACATATCAGATTGCTCCAGGATATAAAAGTGCATCATTATTAGGAAAATTAGTTACAGCCTATCATCTTTGGCTTCCCAACTATGTATGGTGCTTGTTTGTATATTTCTTAGGTTTCTATATATTGCTTAGGGCTTTTGATTTTCGTCAGTCGTTGGCGGTGTTGGGAAGTATAATATGGGCATTATCCAGTTATTTNCTTATAATCATTGCTGCAGGACATTTTTGGAAAGTCTTTGCTTTAGCCTATCTTCCTCCGATGATAGCCGGAGTCGTGCTCGCGTACAGAGGTAAATATTTATGGGGCTTCTTGTTGACGGCAATCTTTGCTGCTTTTGAGGTCAATGCCAACCACGTTCAGATGACCTACTATTACCTCTTTATCATATTCTTCATGGTAATAGCATTTCTCGTGGATGCCATACGTAATAAGAAAATAGCACAGTTTGGTAAGGCTACTCTCACATGTGCTGTTGCTGCTCTGATCGCGATAAGTTTAAATCTCTCAAACCTTTATCATACCTGGAGTTACAGTAAGGAAACAATGCGTGGTAAAAGTGAGTTGGTGAAGGCAGATACTGGAAATCAGACAGCTAGTGGATTAGATCGTGACTATATCACACAATGGAGTTATGGTATAGATGAAACCTGGACCCTGTTGGTTCCAAACACCAAAGGAGGTTCTTCAAACATACCGTTAGCNTCACACGAGAAGGCGATGGAGAAAGCCNACCCTCAATACATGCAGATATATGAGCAACTGAGATCGTATTGGGGAACACAGCCCATGACGAGCGGTCCTGTGTATGTAGGAGCTTTTGTACTGATGCTTTTCATCTTAGGACTCTTTATCGTAAAAGGTTCGATGAAGTGGGCACTTTTGGCAGCAACAATACTGTCGATACTATTGTCGTGGGGAAAAAATTTCATGTGGTTCACGAATATCTTCATCGATTATATGCCGATGTATTCCAAGTTCCGTACCGTATCCTCCATACTCGTAATAGCAGAGTTTACGATACCTTTGTTGGCTATGCTTGCACTGAAGAAGGTTATCGAGGATCCCGACATACTTAAAAAGAAAATGAAGTATGTATATATCAGTTTCGGTCTTACCGGCGGTATATCTTTGATATTTGCACTTTTCCCACGTATGTTCTTCGGCGATTTCGTATCACCGGCAGAGATGCAGGCACTGTCAGGATTACCTTCAGAGCATATCAGTCCGATAATAAGTAACCTCAACGATATAAGAAGTTATATCTTCTCTACAGATGCCTGGCGNTCATTTTGGGTAATAGTAATCGGTACATTACTGCTTTTGGCATATAGAACAAAGAAGGTAAAACCNATATATATAATCAGTGGTATNACTGTATTATGTTTATGGGATATGTGGAGTGTCGACAAGAGATATCTTAANGANGAGATGTTTGTNGAGAANACCGTAANAGAAAATCCTATCGTAGAGACGNCGGCAGACAAGATGATACTTAAGGATACAGATCCNGANTATCGTGTGNTNAACATGGCTANNAACACNTTTAATGAAAATGAGACATCTTATTTCCATAAGAGTATAGGAGGTTATCATGCAGCTAAGCTGCGTAGATATCAGGAGCTCATTGAAGCACATATCGCACCGGAAATGGGTAAACTCCAGCAGAGTGTCGTTCAGACNCAGGGAAATATTGCAGCNGTAAAGGGTGANACCATCTGGCCTGTTNTGAATATGCTCAATGCNAAGTATTTTATNTTCCCTCTGCAGAANGGCGAGACAACAGCCATACAGAANCCATTTACTNTNGGTAATGCNTGGTTTGTAGATAAGATTCNGTATGTAGANAATGCNAACNAGGANTTNGANGCTNTAAGCACTATGGACGTACGTCATGAAGCNGTGGCAGATGNCAAGTTTAAGGATATCCTTGGNGAGGCNGTNGCTCAAGANAGNTCTACTACGGTTAANCTCACGGCATACGAACCGAACGAACTNACNTACGAGGTGAACAGTTCCAAGGGAGGAGTATTAGCGTTCTCTGAGGTTTATTATCCCGAATGGACAGCCACTGTAGACGGTGAAGAAGTAGAGGTAGGCCGTGTTAACTATGTGTTGCGAGCAATAAACGTGAAACCGGGCAAACATAAGGTAGTGTTACAGTTTATTCCTAAGTCAATAGAAATAACCGAGACGATAGCATACGTAGGATATGGCATCTTGTTACTCTCCATCATTATTATCATCTTCTTGGTGTATAAGCGTCGTAATAAAGAGTCGGTTGCAGAAGAAGGTAAATAATTTGTAATATGGACGTTGCAAAGAGCATCCTTTTAGTTTTTAATAACATTAAATAGACAAATTAAAAGAAGGAAATAAATAAAAAATTTATAACTTTGCGGTCGTAAAAAGAAATATTTAAATTAATTATTATGAGTTTTCTAACACAGGACAAACTAACCATTGTCGGCGCAGCCGGTATGATTGGATCTAACATGGCCCAGACAGCAGCCATGCTTAAACTAACACCAAATATCTGTCTTTACGATGTATATGAACCAGGTTTGGAAGGAGTGACAGAAGAGATGCGTCACTGCGGTTTCCCTGGCATACATTTTACTTACACAACAGATGTAAAGGTAGCTTTTAAGGATGCAAAATATATCATATCTTCAGGTGGCGCACCAAGAAAACAAGGTATGACACGTGAAGACCTTCTTAAGGGTAATGCAGGTGTTGCAGAGGAGTTAGGTAAGAACATCAAGGCATATTGTCCAGATGTTAAGCATGTTGTAGTTATCTTCAACCCAGCAGACATCACAGGTCTTATAACACTTATCTATTCAGGTCTTCGTCCATCACAGGTGACAACACTTGCTGCACTCGATTCTATTCGTCTGCAGAACGAGTTGACAAAGCACTTCAAGATAGAGCAGGATGAGGTACAGGGTTGTAGAACATACGGTGGTCACGGTGAGGCTATGGCAGTATTCGCAAGTGGCGCTACCGTAAAGGGTACACCTCTTACAGACCTTATCGGAACAGATAAGCTTTCTACAGAGCATTGGAACGAGATCAAACAGAACACCATACAGGGTGGTAGTAATATTATCAAACTCCGTGGTAGAAGTTCATTCCAGAGTCCTGCTTATGTAGCTGTTAAGATGATTGAAGGTGCTATGGGTGGTGAACCATTCACATGGCCAGCAGGTCGTTATGTATCATTCGTAGGAATGGATCATATCATGATGGCTATGGATACCCGTATCACATCAGAGGGTGCATACTATGATGAGCCACTCGGAACAGACGAGGANATGGCNGCTCTTAAGAAGAGTTACGAGCACCTTTGTGAGATGCGTCAGGAAGTGATTGATTTAGGCGTTCTTCCTCCAGTGGAGAAATGGGGTGAGATCAATCCTAATCTGAGATAATGAAATCAATAGGAATACTTGTTGCTATGGAAAAGGAGTACGACCAGATACGGTCGTTACTCACTTCCGTAGAAAATGTGGAGGTTAGTGGTCGCCGTTATGTCGTTGGTGCGATAAACGGATGTTCCATTATCCTCCATATTTGTGGTATAGGTAAGGTGAATGCGGCAATAGGTACCACCTTGCTTATAAGTCATTTCCATCCTGATGCCGTAATCTCTTCCGGTTGTGCGGGTGGAGTAGGAGATGGCATGAATATAGAGGATATTGTAGTCAGCAAATATATCTGTTATCATGATGTTTGGTGCGGACCGGAAACGCAGTTAGGTCAGATACAGGGCAGTCCCAACCGTTGGGAAGGTTCAAAGCAACTTGTTGAGGTCGCAAGTAAACTATCGTACAAGCATAAGATACATTGCGGTTTGATTGCCAGTGGCGATTGGTTCGTAGATACCCGTGAGAAGGCGCAGAGCATAAAGGACGCTAATCCTGATGCCATGGCGATAGATATGGAAAGCGGTTCAATCGCTCAAACATGTTTTGAGTTCGGTGTACCATTCATTTCATTCCGTGTTATCAGCGATCTTCCTTTGTCGGATAATAACACAGTACAATACAATGATTTTTGGTCAACTATCGCAGAAGACAGTTTTTCTGTGACTAAGAATCTTATAGATAGTCTTGTGAATTTATAAGAGGTATCATAGGTAAATAAACAGATAGTAAGTTCAATTAAGAAATGCAACTTTTTTGAGACATCCTTGCACGTTTCAAAAAGAATCTCTATATTTGCATCTGTAACGTTGATATCTGACGTTAAGGAAATAAATTACGGTAGGATTTATATGAGTAACATAAATATGACGAGAGAAGAAGCTCTGAGTAAGATTAAAGCAGCGAAGTTGCAAAAAAAACAAGCTGCAGATAAGATTATAAAACGTATGACTAAGCAGTTTATTCAAGATACAGGAAAATCACCTAAGTATATTGAAGTATGGTAGAATTGAACTGTGAACGTATAAATCAATCCTCTCCGTACAAAGTAGAAAAGGAAGAAGATGGATTCGTTCAGTTTGTAACTAATTATACTGCACTAATAGTAAAATCAGACAATCCTAATCTTCCTACCATAGCAGAAGAATTTACAAGAACAGTGCAATTGCTTTGTGACAAACCTGATTAGCTGTCATTTGTTCAAAAAGATGTTCCGTCTCACATTGTCTGTTATCGTTCAAGCGATGGTCGCTTTTTTGATGACATACCCCTTGACACAGTTTAGATGACATACTCTCAGACTGAGTGCTGCGAGCGGTATCTAATTGACCGCTATAGGTGTATCGTTTGAGCGATAAAAATCAGTAGGTTATTAACTTTTTTGAAAATCCCTTGGAGGTTTCAAAAAGAATCTCTATATTTGCATCGTAAGGGGCGAAATAATAGTTGCGATAGCGCAACATAGTATTAACCAATTTAATTTAATTACACATGAAAAAACGAGTTTTTATCAATCCTTTTACGGATTGGGGGTTCAAGAGAATTTTTGGACAGGAAGAAGATAGCAAACCAAATCTGATAGATTTCCTGAACGACCTACTCGAGGGAGAGAGGAGAATAAAAGA
>Ga0065708_1006504_pt1 | contig 49902 bp, 37 predicted proteins | sample Hoacrofraction12_2_FD_59095 | JGI IMG/M metagenome (GOLD analysis project Ga0065708, IMG submission 59095) | Hoatzin crop microbial communities from Cojedes, Venezuela, sample from fiber fraction 12 v1 | ecosystem: Host-associated > Birds > Digestive system > Esophagus > Crop | place: Venezuela... | reverse complement strand
AACAATAAGGACGGGACCGTTCATCTGCTCGACGGCCTTTCTCTGCACGGGGTCCAGCCCCTTTAGTATATCCTGTATCATCTCTCTCCGTGAAAAAGGGACCAAATTTACTAAAAAGGCAAAGGCGATGCAAAAAAATAATCACGCCCTACATCTTTCTAATTGATAAACAGGAATTTAAAAATATTTAAGAAAGATTTAACGGAATTTATCTTTGATTAGTCACACCAATTATATAACTTTGAAGCAGTCAAAAAAAGAAGCGAGTCTTTCAACCCGCTCTTGATGTTTTCACAACGGAATAATCCTTATTGTGATTTGATTACGTTTTGTGAATGCAAAGATATGAAATCTAAACTACACACGCAATAGAAAAATGAAAAAAATTCTAGGACTTGACCTTGGGACTACTAGCATTGGATGGGCTCTCGTCAACCAGGCAGAAAACAAAGAAGAAAAATCATCCATCATCAGAGCAGGAGTCAGAATCGTTCCTCTGGACAGCACCGAAAAAGACAACTTTGAAAAAGGAAAAGAGATTCAGACCAACGCCGGAAGAACGGCAAAGCGTTCAGCCAGGAGGAATCTTGACCGGTTCCAGCAAAGACGCTCCAAATTAATAGGGCTATTTGTAGCAAACAAATGGATTGAGAGCGATGCTCTGCTTTCCGAGAACGGGAACAGAACGACTTTTGAGACTTACATGCTAAGATCCAAAGCCGCGAGCGAACCCATCTCTCTGCAGGAATTGGCAAGGGTGCTGCTGATGATTAACAAAAAAAGAGGATACAAGAGCAACCGCAAGACTGACAGCGGAGAAGAAGGGCACCTGGTCGACGGGATGCAAGTTGCAAAGATTCTCAGTGAGACATCCATGACACCCGGACAATACGGACTGAAATGCATCAAAGAAGGACAGAACTATATTCCAGAATTCTACCGTTCCGACCTTCAAAAAGAGCTGGACCTTATATGGGACTTCCAGAGGCAATTCCACAATGATATCCTGACAGAAGAATTCAAAAGGCAGATTTCCGGACGAGGAAGGCAGGACGTATCAAAGATATTCTACGCAAAATACAAGATCTCCACAGCCGACAACAAAGGAAAGACTCGAAAACTCCAGGCTTACACATGGAGGAAAGACGCCCTGGAGAAAGAACTGGAAAAAGAAGTGCTTGCATACGTCATATGCGATCTTTCTGCCGCAATTAGAGCATCCAGTGGCTACCTTGGCGAGATCAGCGACCGGAGCAAAGAACTTCTCTTCAGCGGCAAGACCATCGGGCAGTATCTGTACGATGGGATAAAGAGCGATTCCAATTTTAGCGTAAGGAAGAAGGTTTTCTACCGCCAGGACTACATTGATGAATTCAACAGGATATGGGATTGCCAGTCAAAATCTCACAAGGAACTCACACCAGAGTTGAGGGATGAGATAAGAGACAGGATCATTTTCTACCAAAGGCCCCTCAAGTCTCAAAAAGGACTCGTCAGCATCTGCGAATTGGAGCAGAAGACAATTGAAATCAACAAGAACGGAGTGAAAGTCAAGAAAGTCGTGGGGCCCAAGGTAGCACCCAAGTCCTCCTTGGTTTTCCAGGAGTTCAAGATCTGGCAGATTCTTAACAACATTTCAATAACTGACCGCAATACTGGGGAAATACGCTCTTTGGAGATAGAAGAAAAGAGGAAACTTGCAAAAGAGCTGCAGACACGCGACCGCATCAGTGCATCCGAAGCATTGGCTATTCTCTTTGGAAAAGCAAAAGGATTTGAGATAAACTACAAGAATCTTGAAGGGAATCACACTTTCTACCAGATTGCCAAGGCTCTTGTAGACATTGTCAATAGGGTCGAGGGGCTCATTCCGGAATTCGACATAGACAAACGTCCAACCGAAGAGGTAATCTATGTGATAGAAAAGTTCCTTTGCAAGCGAGGGCTCAGAAAAGGGATTCTAGATTTCGATGCGTCCCTAGAGAAGAAAGAGTATGAAGCTCAGCCGTTATTCAAACTCTGGCATCTCCTATATTCATATGAAGGCGACAACTCACGAACAGGAGACGAAAGTCTTATCCAAAAGATATCTGCAATTACAGGCCTGCCTGAAGAACTGTCAGGAATGCTTTCAAAAGTGGCATTCAAAGATGATTACGCATCTCTGAGCCACATGGCGATGAGAAGGATCCTCCCATACATGAAGGACGGTAACAAATACGACGTTGCATGTGCCTATGCAGGCTACAACCACTCAAGAGGTTCCAGGACAAGGGAGCAGATTGACAATGCAGAGCTCGTGGACAAGCTGGATGTTCTGCCTAGAAATTCCTTAAGGAATCCCGTCGTAGAAAAAATCCTGAACCAGATGATCAATGTGGTTAACGCCGTAGGTGAAGAGTATGGAAGACCGGACGAGATTCACATTGAAATGGCTAGAGAGCTCAAGCAGAACCGCCAGCAAAGGGAGAGCACATATAACAGGATTCTTGAGACAGACAAGGAGAATCGTTCTATCGTCGACATACTTCAGAAAGAATTCGGAATAAAGAACGTTCGAAAGACTGACATCGTACGATACAAACTCTATCAAGAGCTCAAGGATAACTCTTACAAGGCCAAGACACTGTATTCAAACAAATACATCAGTCGCGAGATCCTTTTCTCCAATGAGATTGACATAGAGCACATTATTCCGCAAGCGTCTCTTTTCGACGATTCTTTCTCAAACAAGACTCTCGAGTTCAAGGAAGTCAATCTGCAGAAAGGAAAGATGACAGCATATGACTACGTTGCATCAAAGGGCGAAGAAGAGCTCCACGAGTACATAAAAAGAGTCGAGGACCTATACGCAAGAAAGGTCATTTCGCAAGGCAAGCGGAATAAATTGCTAATGTCGCAGGATAAAATTCCTGAGGACTTCCTGAACCGCGACCTTTCCATGACGCAATACATAGCGCGAAAAGCATGTGAAATCCTCGAGTCCTACGTAAGGGAAATACTACCCACCAATGGAGCAATCACAGCAAGGTTGAGAGAAGACTGGCAGCTTGTAGACGTCATGAAGGAATTGAATCTTCCTAAGTACGATGCAGTCGGAATGACACACTACGAGGAAAGGAATGGCAAGATGGTGAAAAAGATAGACTTGTGGTCAAAAAGAGACGACCATCGCCATCATGCGATGGATGCCCTTACCATAGCCTTTACAAAAAAACAGCATATCCAATATCTGAACAACCTGAATGCACGTAGCGACAAATCATCATCCATTTACGGAATTGAACAGAATGAGACCATAAAGAGAGGCACTTCACGAATCTTTATTCCTCCGATGCCCCTTAACGAGCTTAGGGCTGCCTTCAAAAAGGAACTGGAGTCAATTCTGGTATCCAACAAAGCCAGCAACAAGATTGTCACCAGAAATGTCAACAAGACAAAAAAGAACGGAGGCGTAAACAAACGTACCGAGCTTACCCCAAGAGGACAGCTTCACAAGGAGACCGTATATGGACAGATCAAGGTCCCCGAGAAATATATGATAGCTGTTGGAGCTAAACTGACTGAAGAAGAAATTGCACGGGTAACTAGCAAAAAGGTGCAAGATGCTCTCATAGCAAGGCTGTCCGAATTCGGAGGTGATCCAAAGAAAGCGTTCACAGGTAAAAATTCCCTGCAGAAGAATCCAATATACCTTGACAGCTCCCATACGCAGTCGGTAGATGCAAAGGTTGAAGGCATCAGGTTCAAGACCCTGTTCACCGTCAGGAAACCTATATCTCCCGACCTCAACATAGAGAAAGTTGTCGATGCAAAAGTGAGGAATATCCTCCTTGAAAGGGTTAAAGAATACGGTGATGCCAGAAAAGCCTTCAGCAATCTGGATGAAAATCCGATCTGGCTGAACAAAGATAAAAGCATACAGATAAAAAGCGTCACAATAGGTGAGAACTTTGATCTTGATGCAATTAGGGTTAAGAGAGATAATAATGGCAGGGCCATTCTTACAAGTGACGGGAAGGAAATTCCAACCGACTTCGTCAATCTTAGGAATAATCACCATGTCGCAATCTATGAAACTGCAAATGGAGATTACGAGGAAAAGGTTGTATCATTCTTTGAAGCACTTCAACGGGTTTCCAATGGGATGCCGGCCGTAGACAGGACATACCGCAAAGATGATGGATGGAAATTTGTATTCACGCTAAAGAAAGGTGAAGTATTTGTATTCCCCAATAGCTCGACAGGATTCGATCCGTCCAAGATAGACCTTATGGATAAAGCTAATTACCCGGACATCAGCAAGAATCTTTTCAGAGTGCAGAAATTCAGCAGTAACGACTATAATTTCAGGCACCACCTAGAGACTTCCACAGAAAATCCAAAAGAATTGCAGAATATTACCTGGAAAAGGCTTAAAAACACTAATGCACTGAAAGGAGCCATAAAAGTTCGTATCAATCATCTCGGAGAAATAGTACACATAGGAGAATATGATTAAAAGGACCCTTTATTTCGGCAACCCGTATTATCTTTCAGTAAAGCAAAAACAACTTAATATTAAATATGTGGATGACGGTGATTTGCCGCCTGATGACATTCGCACCCTATCCAAGACCATACCTATTGAAGATATAGGGGTAGTCGTCTTGGATAATCGACAGATAACGATAACATCCAACGCACTAAATGCTTTGCTTGAAAACAATTCCTCAGTCATAGTTTGCGATGAGAAATCCATGCCCAATGGACTACTGTTGCCTCTCTGCGGGAATCATGTCCAAAACGAGCGCTTTTCGCATCAAATATCAGCATCATTGCCTTTAAAGAAGAGACTATGGCAAAAAACCATCTCAGCCAAAATTTCCAATCAAGCATCAGTCCTTGAACATGCCACAGGAAGGGATCATCCGAATATGAGAAAATGGGCGAATGAAGTGAGAAGTGGTGATACTGAAAATATGGAGGCCAGGGCTGCTGTGTATTACTGGAAAACGCTATTCCCTGATGTTGAAAATTTCACAAGGGGAAGGTTTGACGATTGCCCGAACAACTTGCTAAACTACGGCTATGCCATTTTACGCTCAATAATTGCAAGGGCATTGGTGTCAAGCGGAATGCTTCCAACACTAGGAATTCATCATCACAACAAGTATAATGCATATTGCCTTGCCGATGATATCATGGAGCCTTATAGGCCTTTTGTTGACAGGTATGTTGTCGATATCTGCAATGAGCTAGACAGTTATACAATCTCTCTTTCAAAAGATATCAAGGCGATGCTCCTGAAAATTCCGACACTCGATGTTGTAATCAATGGCGATAGAAGTCCATTGATGATTGCCGCATCTACAACTACTGCATCTCTGTATAGATGCTTTAAAGATAACACATCAGATATCATATACCCAACGATGCAAGTATAGGCACAATGTCAAAAAGAGCTCAAAGAATTAGCGAATATCGAATCATGTGGGTACTCGTACTATTCGACCTGCCGACCGAGACTAAGAAAGACCGAAAGGTTGCTACAGGATTTAGGAAAATGCTCTTAGAAGACGGATTTACAATGTTTCAATTTTCAATTTACTTAAGGCACTGCCCGTCACATCAAAATGCCAGTGTTCATGTACAGCGGGTAAAACAGAATCTTCCGGAATATGGAAAAATTGGGATTCTAACCATTACCGATAAGCAACTTGGTGATATGGAGCTATTCAATGGTCAGAAAAAAACGAAGCGCCCAGAAATCGTACAACAACTCGAGTTGTTCTGAAAAAATCAGTCGTAATAAACAAAAAATCCAAGGATCAACCTTGGATTTTTTCTTGTAGAGAAATTCTCACAATCTTCTATTAACAAGCGACTTAGAACGATTGTGCTATCTCTAATACCTTCAAAGATACATAATGTAATCAAATCACAACTATTCGGATAGTTACATTTCGGCGGCTGGGGCTATCTCTAATACCTTCAAAGATACATAATGTAATCAAATCACAACTTGGTTTATTCGGTAAAAAAGCGTAAATTGCTATCTCTAATACCTTCAAAGATACATAATGTAATCAAATCACAACACCACCGTGAGCGATCAGTATGCGTTCCAGGCTATCTCTAATACCTTCAAAGATACATAATGTAATCAAATCACAACAGGCTCCGGCTTGTTCGTTCTTGATGGTGAGCTATCTCTAATACCTTCAAAGATACATAATGTAATCAAATCACAACGACCCCTATGCGAGGGCGAAGATGAAGACTGCTATCTCTAATACCTTCAAAGATACATAATGTAATCAAATCACAACTCCTCAGGTTCTCCATTGCGTCCTTCCCTGGCTATCTCTAATACCTTCAAAGATACATAATGTAATCAAATCACAACCAGCTACACTCCCAACAGTGGCGCAGTGAGCTATCTCTAATACCTTCAAAGATACATAATGTAATCAAATCACAACCTTCTGCATGTTGTTGAGAGCCTCTGATGGCTATCTCTAATACCTTCAAAGATACATAATGTAATCAAATCACAACGCTCTTGCGAAGACAGAGGAACGAGTGCACGCTATCTCTAATACCTTCAAAGATACATAATGTAATCAAATCACAACTCAGACTAATCTTAATTCGAAGTATTGTGAGCTATCTCTAATACCTTCAAAGATACATAATGTAATCAAATCACAACGGTAAGGGCCACGATCTACGAGAACGCGGCGCTATCTCTAATACCTTCAAAGATACATAATGTAATCAAATCACAACCGCGCAGTCGGCGTACACCCTCACGTTGGGGCTATCTCTAATACCTTCAAAGATACATAATGTAATCAAATCACAACGGGAGCCGCTAATCGTTGCCAATGCCGGGAGCTATCTCTAATACCTTCAAAGATACATAATGTAATCAAATCACAACACATACATGAGCAACCTGTCGTCCAACCTCGCTATCTCTAATACCTTCAAAGATACATAATGTAATCAAATCACAACTAGTCAATGCGTTAGCAAAGGCTGAAAGCGCTATCTCTAATACCTTCAAAGATACATAATGTAATCAAATCACAACTGACGAGAGCCACCGGAGGAAGGGCAAATGCTATCTCTAATACCTTCAAAGATACATAATGTAATCAAATCACAACTGCCGCGCTGACCACGATAGGCAACAACGCGCTATCTCTAATACCTTCAAAGATACATAATGTAATCAAATCACAACACTGTATCCGCAATTTGTCCGGATTTCTTGCTATCTCTAATACCTTCAAAGATACATAATGTAATCAAATCACAACTGGGTTTGCCGCATTGAGCCTTGCCTCCAGGCTATCTCTAATACCTTCAAAGATACATAATGTAATCAAATCACAACGAGGCGTACTACGACAATACGTCCACATCGCTATCTCTAATACCTTCAAAGATACATAATGTAATCAAATCACAACCTTCTGGGTGAAGTGGACAATCCCTCCGTGCTATCTCTAATACCTTCAAAGATACATAATGTAATCAAATCACAACGGAGAGTTCCTCTACAACCTAACATACAAGGCTATCTCTAATACCTTCAAAGATACATAATGTAATCAAATCACAACCTGCGAGCCTTGCGACATGGTAGAGTGCCTGCTATCTCTAATACCTTCAAAGATACATAATGTAATCAAATCACAACTGCGAGGGGGCGGTGTTCCTCGGTGCAGGGGCTATCTCTAATACCTTCAAAGATACATAATGTAATCAAATCACAACACTGCTTCCATGATGGTGAACTTCAACAAGCTATCTCTAATACCTTCAAAGATACATAATGTAATCAAATCACAACAACAAGCCCAACTGGGAAGACCGCAAGGTGAGCTATCTCTAATACCTTCAAAGATACATAATGTAATCAAATCACAACGGGAAAGCCTACACCGAGAATCCGAAAAAGGCTATCTCTAATACCTTCAAAGATACATAATGTAATCAAATCACAACAGGGTACTCTCGAACACTCCACCGAATATCGCTATCTCTAATACCTTCAAAGATACATAATGTAATCAAATCACAACGAGAGCATCCTTGTGTTGCTCGCAATGATGCTATCTCTAATACCTTCAAAGATACATAATGTAATCAAATCACAACGTGAAGGCAGAAGTAAACCTATCGGACGCGCTATCTCTAATACCTTCAAAGATACATAATGTAATCAAATCACAACCAGGCGGAATGTTGCCCAATGTGAGAGTAAGCTATCTCTAATACCTTCAAAGATACATAATGTAATCAAATCACAACTGTCGGGGGATGATTTCTCACTTGATATCGCTATCTCTAATACCTTCAAAGATACATAATGTAATCAAATCACAACGTACAGGATCAGCTTTCCAGAATGAGGTGGGCTATCTCTAATACCTTCAAAGATACATAATGTAATCAAATCACAACGTCGTCCTGGTTATAGTCGTACCTCAATGCGCTATCTCTAATACCTTCAAAGATACATAATGTAATCAAATCACAACATTATGTCGCTCAATTCCTGCAATCCTTCTGCTATCTCTAATACCTTCAAAGATACATAATGTAATCAAATCACAACTATCTTAGAATGAGTAGAGAGATATTTGAAACTATCTCTAATATCTTTTAAAGATACAAAATGTCATCGAATCACAAATTCCATACACCCATCAAAGAATAAGAAACATATTCATTATTTTTTAATTGAAATTTTGAAATCGCAGCAATCTCCTCCCCTGCCGAGAGTTTTCGTGCGCTGCCACAATAGCTTGGGGTGCATGTCCGCATAGCAAATATCGTCTGAGTTGCAAAAGCCTTTTACGATTTCGGGGCAGCCGTACCTTATACATATATTATTGTACGGGCATGACAGCATATCTATTCGCATCTCACTCTTTGGCACATCGTAATACTTCGCAACGAAACCAGAATCCTCTCCAAACATCTTCTTTGTCATAGAAGTGAAGATAGATGGCATTTTTTTATAAAGTCCAGGAAACTTGGAAATTCTCTTCACCAATTTCGCCATCTTCTGAGACCGCCATGCATAATAGTAGCACACGAACTCCTCCGCATCCTTTCGAGATACGCCTGATTTCAGCAGACTGTCAAACATGGCGATTGAAGGATAGATTCTTTCCCTCGTATGCATGTGGTATGCCTTGGGCTCATCGATATTTTCAAGGACGAGCTCCCTGTAACGGGATAACGCACTATCCATTATGGCATCAGCCTTCTGAGGATATGCTTTTTCGACGAAAGGGACGACCTCTTTCAAGTATTTTGGGATCTTAATTTCAGGCATATTCAAAAAGTTCTATGCGCTAAAAAACAGCCTTATTGCTGAATACAAATTTACAAAATCCTGATGATAGGGAAAAGGGTATGCGCTCGCGAAACTAGGAAAAAGTGCAAATAGTTCACATCTGCACACTTTCCATAAAAATTAGTACCTAGTTTTGTTTTTCGATGGCAAACATAGTAACTTTGATTCAATAAGGGATGCCTCATACGGAAATTAAATATGGAGAAAACGTCTAAAATAATACTCATTTTAATCTCATCCATAATATTTGTAGGTATATTATCTTGCTCTTCAGGTGCATCCACCAAGAGCGCAAAGGCGGGAAAAGCTCAGCAAGACAACTCATCTGGAACCGTTGAAGGAAACGCTAAGATAGCTCAGCAAAGAGATTCCGCCACTATCGCTATGGAATATTCAGATCTATATGATAAAGCCGTCGCACTTCTGGACAGCAACAAGATGGATGCGGCCATTCCAATACTGGATAGCCTTAGCACATGCAACTTTGACAAAGCCAAGAGCGCACTTGCTGAACTTTATCTCGAAGGTATAGGTGTTCCAAAGGATGAGGAGAAGGCACTGGCCCTCGCCCTTGAAGCATCAAAGAATAATGATCCTGCAGCACTATACCTTCTATATACTATATATAGGAAAGGAATGTCTGTTCCGAAGGATATGGAAAAGGCAAATTCCTATCTAATCCAATCCTGCGACCAAGGATACGAAAGGGCTATGCTGGCAATGGCAAGAGCCTGTAACAGCGGAGACGGTTTCAGGATTGACCACCCAAAAGCGCTGTCGATTCTACGCAACCTTGCAGACAAGGGCAATGCCGAAGCGCTCCTTGACCTAGGGCAGATGTATGAGAATGGCACTGGTGTCGAAAAGAGTATCGATAGGGCTATCGAGTTCTACAGGAGGGCTGCAGCCAATGGTTCAGATAGCGCCGGGGAAGTTCTAAAGGCCAAAGGTATCGAGTAAGTTCCTTTGACTTTCATGGACACTCACTTCGTGTGAGGGTGCAGTTATCTGGAGTCTTCCTCCTCCCTTGACATCTTTGAGACAGAAGCCGGGATTGGAAAATCTGAAGTGTTCTCACGCTGCCTGACAAGTGCAGCAAAGCGCTCGGCGGCAATCTCCCTTTTCCTCGCTCTGCGAAAATGTTTGGTCTTCTCGGCTTCCTTGAGATTGTCCTTCAGGGTCTTTTCAAGGTTTGAGAGCGTCTCTCCCATTTTTTCACCATGCAGCTGACACTCCCATATGACTTCCACCTTCCAACCCATTTCAAGCAGGGCATTCCATACAGCATCGTCCCTCTGACGGTTTCTCTGGACCTTTGCCCTCCAGAAATCCACATTGCTCTTCGGCTCTACATACAGATGGCACCCCCTGTGTCCGTGCCAGAAACATCCATTTACAAAGATTACTGTATTGTAACGCCGAAGGACTATGTCCGGCCTTCCGGGGAGATACGGAACATTTTTACGGTAGCGGTATCCCCTGGAGAAAAGGAATGACCGCACTACCCTTTCGGGAGTTGTATCACTGCCTTTTATGGATGCCATTACAGCACTTCGCTTCTGCTTTGAGAATATGTCAGCCATGGAGGTAATGCCTTCTTCGCAAATTTACAAATTTAAAGTTTTGGCAAGGTTGCCGTGGGGTATAAAACCTGAATCTTCCGTGGGAATCATGCTTTTTCATATCAAAATCCAGGCATCAGGACCAGTCCGAATACATGTAATTTATGTAGCTATATTTCAGCACATACAACATAAAAGTTATAGCGATTTTTCANGTCATATGCAAGCTTTGAAAGGNCCTTTGGGTACCAGAAAAATTTTTCAAGAGGAATCATTCAAGATATCAGGTTAGGAAAACCGACATTGAAAGACTGGCTCCCGGAACATCGATCATTTTCACAAACACACTACCCCACTCCAATTATATATTGTATTGTCAGCCGATGAAAGACGGAATTAATAAAATTTCTAAAAAAATCCGCTTTCTGAGCACACCCAATGCGGATTTTTACTAATTTTGCGATTGTGAAACGACTCATGGGAATATTTGCGGTGATCCTATCCGCTGCGGTTCTGTCCTTTGGATGGAACATCCTCCCGTGCGGCGAGGACTGCTCCGAAGGCATTCCCAGCGAGTTCACGATCTCAGGCGGCCAGAGCGGAACATATTCTGCTCCAGGAGCCGAGACACAGGACTTCACCCGTTTCAACACGCCATGCATCTTCTACGGAGCCTCCACATCCCAGAGCATGGGAGGAAGCCTCCAGAGCGTGGTTTCAATCCTTTCCGGCATCCCCTCGCCCACTCCCTCCAGACCATCCGCGTCAAAGGGCAGGACACTTCTCAAGACCGGGGCTCCGTCCGGATACGTTTTCATACTAGGAAATCTAAGGCTGTAGGATTCCACCCTACCCGTCAAGCGACCCTTCCCCCAAAGGGCCGCCGCCCGTCCATATAGCCCATTCTATTTTCTGTGTCTGCAAAATCCTCCCGGACGGGTGGATGGAGAGAGGGTGTCTGACCCACCCTGAAGGGGAAGAGTCTTTTTTCCGGCAAACCGATACCTTGAAGGCTGCCAGCTAGGCGGTACCCCACGGTATATGGCAAGTACAACCAACAAATAATCTCACAACCAGATGGAAGAAAAAAAACTGACCAAGGTGCGCAGTGCAATGGACGTCGTAATCGCCCTGCTATGCGCCGTAGTCGGCATCGCACTCTGCCTTATAGGCGGAGCCGGAGCCGCAATCATGGGAGCCATAATGATTGCTCTCGGAGTGTTCCTTTTCCTGATCCTGAAGTCCCGCTTCAAGATTGAAGGCGACCCTACCCCCTACAAGAGGGAGACTATAGACCTGCCTTCTTCAAGGAAAGAGTCCGTGATCGATTTCCTGAGCGGAAAGAAGGACGACCTTGACACCACCAAGGGTGCAGGTACAGGCCTCATCCTCTACCTCTACACCTCCCCCGAACAGGCTGACGGGTACTGCGACCTGTACGAATACGCCCAGTACGAGTACAAGGACTGCACGGGGATAGTCAAGGTGAACGCAAAACAGATCGAGAGGCTCCACGGTCACAAGAAATAGGCTATAACCCGGGGTGCGGCCCACGGCATTCCTCGGTCATAATACGCACAAGGGTCCTTTTGATTCTGACCACATTTTGGAATGACACCTTTTCATGACCATACCCGGATATAGTGGGAATCCGGGTTGCGCTACGAGCGCAGGGCGGCATCTCCTTGAGAAAGGGGGTGCCGCTTTTTCCCTTGGAAAGCCTCCCGTCCTACCGCCTGGGAACAAACCCTTTCTTGACATTTTCAAGTTTTGCATTCACAAGGCGGAAGAATATGGGAAAAACGCCCCCGATACCACCCCAAAATACCCCTTCGGCCTATGTTATTTGCCTAAAAATGGCTAACTTTGGCTTCCTTTTGAAGGCGGATTGGATACAACGGAAAGGATACTAAAATTCAATTCAATATTTATTCATTACGTAATGTCAAACAGCATCAACTTCAAGCGCGGACTTGACATCCCCATCAGCGGGGAGGCTGTCCGCAAGACCGGAAAGGCGATCGCTGCGGACGTTGTCGCCGTAAAACCCACACACTGGAGGGGCCTTCTTCCAAGGCTCCTTGTAAGGGAGGGCGACCATGTCCTTGCCGGATCTCCCGTGATGGCCGACAAGACGAACCCTGACATTCTGCTGGTCAGCCCCGTTAGCGGCGAGGTGCAGTCGATTGTAAGGGGAGAGAAGAGGAAGCTGCTGCAGGTGCTCATCAAGGCGGACGGCCAGGGTGAGAGTGTCGACTTCGGCGCGGAAAAACCCGCGGACGCCGAAGCCGTAAAGGCCAAGCTCCTGAAGTCAGGACTGTGGCCCTCTATCATCCAGAGGCCCTACGGCGTTGTCGCAGACCCCGCCATCACCCCCAAGGCCATCTTCATCTCGGCCTTCTCGAGCGCTCCACTGGCAGCCGACACCACCTACACACTCGAAGGAAGGGCAGATGACCTGCAGACAGGTCTCGACGCCCTTGGAAAGCTTGCCAAGGTACACCTCTGCGTAAAGGAGGGAGCCGGAGAGCCTTTCTCATCCCTCAAGGGAGCGGAGGTGCACACTGTTAGCGGAAAGCACCCTGCCGGCAACGTCGGCGTGCAGATCAGCGCAATCTCCCCCATCGCCAAGGAGCAGACCGTATGGACCGTGCCCATCGTAATGGTGGCAGCCATCGGTAAGCTCTTCCGCACCGGCAAGGTCGACCTTGCACGCAAGGTCGCGGTTACAGGCCCCCGCGCCATCGACCCACAGTATGTAGAGGTTCCCGCAGGCGTTTCAATGAAGAGCCTCGCTTCCTTCTACGACAACTCCAAGGGCGACATCCGCTTTGTAAGCGGAGATGTCCTGAGCGGAGAGAACGTGGGCGCAGACGGCTACATGGGGCTATTCGACACCCAGGTCACGCTTCTTCACGAGGGTACCGAGAGGGAGCTCCTCGGATGGGCCAAGCCCTTCAGGGGCAAGTTCTCATCCTCCAGGACATACTTCTCATGGCTCTGCCCGAAGAAGAAGTACGACATGGACACCAACACCAACGGAGGCGTAAGGGCTTTCGTTGTATCTGACGTTTACGGGAAGGTCCTCCCCATGGACATCTTCCCCGTCTATCTGGTAAAGGCATGCCTTGCCAGGGACATCGAGAAGATGGAGCAGTTCGGAATCTATGAAGTCCTCCCCGAGGACCTCGCCACCTGCGAGTATGTCGACCCTTCCAAGAACGACATACAGGCTATCATCTCTGACGGAATCGACTACATGATGAAGGAAATGGCATAAGACTATGGCAAACGAAGAAAACACCAACAAGACACCCGGCACCTTCGAAAAGGGAGGTTCCCTGGGATTCCTTCACTCCACGATCGATGCTTTCGATACCTTCCTCAGGGTTCCCGCGACAGTGACGTCAAAGGGCAGCCATGTCCGCGACTGCGTCGACATCAAGAGAGTGATGATCATAGTTGTACTGGCCCTCGTCCCCGCAGCCCTCTTCGGAATGTGGAACGTCGGGTACCAGCACTGCCTCGCACTGGGGCTCAGCTGGGGATTCTGGAAAACTTTCTGGTTCGGATTCCTCCAGGTACTGCCCCTGTACATAGTTTCCTACGCCGTAGGTCTCATCATCGAGTTCGCCGGAGCCCAGATAAAGGGCGAGGAAGTGAACGAGGGATACCTCGTCACCGGTATGCTCATTCCCCTCATAGTTCCTGTAGAGACTCCCCTTTGGATGCTCGCCCTCGCAGTTGCGTTCGCAGTCATCTTCGGAAAGGAGGTCTTCGGAGGAACCGGAATGAACTTCCTAAACCCCGCGCTCCTTACCCGTGCGTTCCTGTTCTTCTCCTACCCTAGCGTAATGAGCGGCTCATCCTCATGGATCGCCCTCAGAAAAGGAGAGACAATCGACGCCATCACCGGCTCCACTCCCCTTTCCTACGCTTCCGACGGCCTTTCGGCCATCACCGCCGGCAACGGACACTGGGTCGGAGACTTCTGGAACTGCTTTGCTGGTACCATCCCCGGAAGCGTCGGTGAGACAAGCGTAATTGCAATCCTCATCGGTGCGGTAATCCTCATCTGGACCGGAGTGGCCTCATGGAAGGTCATGGTATCGTCCGTTGCGGGCGCCCTCTTCGTAGGCTGGATCGGAACCGCTACCGGCGCAACCGACATCCCCGCCTACTACCAGCTCGTCCTGGGAGGCTTCGCATTCGGTACCGTCTTCATGGCGACCGACCCTGTGACAAGCGCCCAGACAGAGTGCGGCAAGTGGATCTACGGATTCCTGGTCGGTGCGATGTGCATCCTGGTGCGTCTGTTCAACCCCGGATACCCCGAGGGAATGATGCTTTCGATACTTCTTATGAACTGCTTTGCTCCTCTGATTGACTGGTGCGTAACCGCCAGGGCCACAAAGAAGCATGCGCAGAAGGCTCTTAACGCTTAAAAGGGAGGATGACTATGAATACCAACAGCAATCTCTACACAGTAGTGTACACGACGGTAATCGTCGCAGTTGTAGCGGCCATCCTTGCATTCGTATCGATGAGCCTGAAGGACAAGCAGGAAGCCAACGTAAAGGCTGAGACAATCTCCCAGATGCTTTCCGCGGCGCAGATCTCCACCAAGGACGAACTCGCCAAGATCGGCAACGACAAGATCCTTGACCTGTACGCCAACTCCGTAAAGGAGGCATACCTTGTAAACGCCAAGGGTGAGAAGACCGGCGACCTCTCCATAGACAGGAAGAACCTCGAGCTTGCCGACGGCCTCAAGGCCCAGGACAAGAACATCAAGGGCGGAAATGACGTGCAGCTCCCCGTATACGTCTTCGAGAAGGACGGGAAGAGGGTGAACGTCATCCCTATCTACGGAGCCGGACTGTGGGGTCCCATCTGGGGATACATCGCACTTGAGGACGACCTCAAGACAGTTGTCGGAGCATACTTCGACCACGAGAGCGAAACCCCTGGCCTCGGAGCCAAGATAAAGGACGACCCCTCATTCAGGGCCCAGTTCGTAGGAAAGAAGGTCGACCTTTCCGCCGACTCCCCCATCTCCGTCGTAAAGGGCGGAGCCAAGGGTGACAGCCAGATTGACGCTATTTCCGGTGCGACCATGACCTGCAAGGGTCTCAGCACCGCATTCAAGACATGGCTCACAGCCTACAAACCATTCCTTGAGAAACCAAAGGCCCAGGAAAGCGCACCTGCCGCAGAACCCCAGGCCGATAAAACAGAGGAGAAATAGACCATGGATTCAAAACTCAAAGAAACCATACTGAACCCCATATTCAAGGGCAACCCCATCACCGTCCTTGTACTGGGAATATGCTCCTCGCTCGCTGTAACAGTCGAGCTCAAGGGAGCCCTTGTAATGGCCCTTTCCGTCACCATTGTGACCGGACTGTCATCCCTTGTGCTTTCCATGATGCGCAACTCCATCCCCAACCGCGTGAGAATCATCGTGCAGCTGGTCGTAGTAGCCCTCATGGTAATCCTTGTGGACCAGATACTGAAAGCCTACTCCTACCCTATCGAGAAGCAGCTTTCGGTGTACATCGGCCTTATCATCACCAACTGTATCGTAATGGGAAGGATCGAGGCCTTCGCACTTGGGAACAAGCCCTGGCCCTCATTCCTTGACGGAATCGCCAATGGCGTAGGATACGGAATGATCCTTCTTATCGTGGCGTTCATCCGCGAGCTTCTCGGAAGCGGCACCCTCTTTGGCGTGCGCATCATCCCCGAGAGCTTCTACGCTGCAGGATACGTAAACAACGGACTTGTGATACTTCCTCCTTTCGCGCTCATCCTCCTGGGATGCATCGTATGGGTTCAGAGGAGCATCCAGAAGGACCTTCAGGAGAAATAACCTAACACCGGAGAATCAGAATTATGGAATACGTAAGCTTATTCGTAAAATCAATCTTCGTAGACAACATGATCTTCGCCTACTTCCTGGGTATGTGCTCATACCTGGCGGTATCGAAGAACGTGAAGACTGCGGCGGGACTCGGTGTTGCGGTAATATTCGTGCTGCTTTGCACTCTCCCGATAAACTACATACTCTACACCAAGGTGCTGGCCCCCGACGCCCTCATAAAGGGAGTCGACCTGAGCTTCCTTAGCTTCATCATCTTCATCGCCACGATCGCGGCATTCACCCAGATTGTCGAAATGGTGGTCGAGAAGTTCGCACCTTCGCTGTACTCGGCCCTTGGAATCTACCTTCCCCTCATCGCGGTCAACTGCGCCATCCTCGGAGGCTCCCTGTTCATGCAGAACAAGGACTTCGTAAACGTAGGCGAAGCCACCGTATACGCACTGGGTTCCGGTATCGGCTGGTTCCTCGCCATCGTCTGCCTTGCAGCAATCCGCGAGAAGCTCTCCTACTCCAAGGTTCCCGACGCACTCAAGGGCATCGGCATCACTTTCATCACGGTAGGCCTCATGGCCATCGCGTTCATGACATTCATGGGATTCTCACTTTAATCACAAGGAGGACTGAATTATGGGAAATACAATACTTGGAGCGATTGCAGTGATAGTCGTTGTAACGCTCATACTCGTGGCTCTTCTCCTTCTGATCAAGACCTGGCTCACCCCGACCGGAACCGTCACCATCGACATCAATGACGGAAAGAAGACCCTGTCGGTACCCCAGGGAGGAGACCTGCTTCATACGCTTGCCGACCAGAAGATCTTCCTTCCCTCCGCCTGCGGCGGAAAGGCCAACTGCGGACAGTGCAAGGTACAGGTTCTCGAGGGCGGCGGAGACATACTCCCCACCGAGACCGGTTTCTTCAACCGCAAGCAGATCAAGGACAACTGGAGGCTCGGCTGCCAGGTAAAGATAAAGGACAACCTCAAGATCGCCGTTCCGGAGAGCGCCCTCAGCGTGAAGAAACTCGAGTGCGAGGTCATCTCCAACAAGAACGTGGCGACCTACATCAAGGAATTCACCGTGAAGATCCCCGACGGAGAGTACGTCGAGTTCAAGAGCGGACAGTACATCCAGATCGACATACCCAAGTACCACCTCGAATACAAGGACATCGACGTAGACGAGCAGTACAGGGCCGACTGGGAGAAGTACGGATTCTTCGACCTGAAGGTGGACAACCCCGAGGCTACCGTAAGGGCCTACTCAATGGCCTCCTACCCTGCCGAGGGACAGATCATAAAGCTCAACGTCAGGGTGGCGACCCCTCCTTTCGACAAGAGCCAGCCGAAGGGCGTGTTCAAGATGCTGCCGGTTCCTCCGGGAATCTCCTCATCCTACGTGTTCACCCGCAAGCCGGGCGACAAGGTGACGATATCCGGACCTTTCGGAGACTTCCTCCTTCCCAAGAACGACCCCAAGGATGTAGAGTACATCTTCATCGGCGGTGGTGCGGGAATGGCACCTCTGAGGAGCCACATCATGCACCTGTTCAAGACGCTCAAGACAGACCGCGAGGTTCACTTCTTCTACGGAGCCCGCGCCCTCAAGGAAGCATTCTACCTGGAGGACTACGCGGAGATCGAGAAGGAGTTCCCCAACTTCCACTTCCACCTTGCGCTGGACCGTCCCGATCCCGCTGCAGACGAGGCCGGAGTGAAGTATACTCCTGGATTCGTACACCAGGTGATGTGGGATACATACCTGAAGAACCACGAGACCCCCGAGGACATCAAGTACTTCATGTGCGGTCCCGGCATGATGAGCGCTTCGGTGAACAAGCTGCTTGACTCCCTGGGAGTTCCTGTCGAGAACATTCTCTACGACAACTTCGGTTGATGTAGACGTAGCAATATGCAAAGGCCCGGCGCAAAAAGCACCGGGCCTTTCTTTTTCCATGGATGGAGCCTAGCTGCTACTCATCCAGATTGCATAGAACTTGTCGTATACGGTATACTCTCCATCGTATGCGTAGATGATCTCCCTGTCAACCAGGCGCCTTAGGCAGGCGCTTACGGTGGACGCCCCGCCAAGGGAGTATCTGCCGATGAAAGATGCGCTCTGCGGATGCACGACCTTCCCTTCCCTGGCTATGGCCTCCACAATCCTTCTCTCCGCCTTTGTAAGGGACTGCGTCCGCATTATGAAGGATTCGCTATGGAAGCGGAGAATCCTTCCAAGGGCATTCATAAGGTCGCTTTCCGTAATTGTCCGGGATGTGTTTTCACAGAATAGATAGTTGAGCCACTCCTGCACATACCAAGTATGTCCGTAAACCGTATCATACAGTTTGAAGAACACATCATCCGGAAGGATACGGCCATCCTCCTTGAACTTCTCCTTTGCAAAAGCGCAGTATGCCCCCCTGTCAATCTCCCCTATCGACATAGGTGTCGTAGATGCGAAGAAGGGACTCTTCGGATCATTGAAAAGTTCATAGAGAAGATGGCGGCGGCTGCCGGAGAATATGAACGTGGCATTCGGGGTGAATTGCGTATATGAACGAAGAAGCGCATCCACGCCTTTCTCCGGATAGGTGGCTATCTGCTGGAATTCATCTATGGCAATGTACACACGGGTGTCTTCCTTGCTCCTTATATAGGAGAATATGGTCTCGAGTGTGCTCGACTCGCATCCCTGGGCGATGTCAAGTGAAATCGAGGGCTCCCCGGTAACGGCACTTACTGAAAAAGTCGGGCGGAGATTCCCAAGGACGTTTACGGCATTTTTGACGAAAGCCTCCTTTCTGGAATCCATGGAACCCATGATCACGGAGGCGAACCTGTTAATAAAATCCTTCAGGCACCATGTATTCATTATGTCAATGTAATAGCACCTTGCGGTGGACTTGCCGGTCTGGGCGAAGACATGTTTGATAAGGCCGCTCTTTCCCATTCTCCTGGGACTATACAGGGTTACATTCCTATCATTGTACAGATGGCTGGCAAGGTCGGCAGATTCCACCTTTCGGTCGCAGAAATACTCTGCTCCCGCATATCCTTCATCCAAAAAGGGATTGTTCAGCTTCATAGTAAAAGGGGATTGTCGGTTGTCTTGTGCAAAGATAGCGGATTGCCTTATCAATTACAAAAAATTTGTAACAAAATTTTTGTAACAAAAAAATTGTAAAAATCTTCGTTCCTAGATTCCGCCAGTCAAGCGCATCTATCGCCCCGGCATTTTCCTGACTTCATCCGCAAGCGACATCTCCGCCATCGAGGAATCCTCCTGCTCCAATCCTTCCGCAGGGGAATATCTCTTCCTTGCATCCATCTTCTCATCCCTGGGGTACTTCTCTCCCCTGCTACAGTAGCGCGGATTCACCCAGTATACATACTCGGTGGCACTTTTCCTGAGGATTCCCCTCTCCAGGAGGTCGTCAATGGCCATCCTGGCCACCTTGGTGGAAGAATACTTCCTCTGGACGTTTGTACGCCACCTTCCCTTCCCCGCCTTTTCAATTTGGTGCACAAGGTACTTTTCCTTGATCACCTCAGGGGAAAGGCATACCGTCCCCTTTCCGTATTCCATCACCGCACAGACAAAAAGCAGCATCCTGAGGCTCTGGTACGGAAGGGCAAGGAGCTCCTGGCGCTGAAGACGCCGGCTTCTCTGGATTTCCGCGGCCCTACCCATCCATTTTCCCCCTTCAGCTAGGGCGTCACGCTCCTGTTCGGTAGGAGCAAAGACAATGAAAATCATGCTGAAGCGCCCAAGCGTACGGTGCGCTTCTATGCTCCTTCGCCCTTTCCTCGGCTCCCCCTTTTTGTCAAAGAAGAAGTCGTACACAAAAGGATTCACCCTCATGCGGGATGGATCCTCCCCCTCCAGGGAGAAATCCTCCGGAAGGTACATCCTCTCGTTCATGAAAGGATGCCTGGTCCCCTTGAAGACATACCTTGGATTCACCCAGTACTGGTCCCTTGTCTGGGCCCTGGCAATGAATCCTTTTTCGATGAGCTCATGAAGAGCCTTTCGGATTGTCTGGGCATCGTAAAGGGGGACGAGATTCCCCTCCACGTCCTCAACCTTGAGAGCAAGGGAAGAGTAGCCGTCCCTTGATGGAAGGTCCACCTTCATTGAAGCCTCTATCACGGATGCGATGTACACGAAAAGATAGAGTGCCGGCTTTCCAAGGGACAGCACATCTTCAATTCCCGAGCCGTAGAACCTCACGAAACTCTTCGCCGGACGGGTAAGAGTGCTTGCATAGTCATACGGCCGCTCAGGCAGCACCCTTAAATGCGAGCACCCCCTGTCCGCGTTCCACTGATACTGTGCGCTCGGATGGATGGAAGGTGTCTGGGATGGATTCTTCTTCAATGTGAAAATGGATGATTGATGTGCAAATATCGCAAAGAAAACCGCCATATGCAAAGGATATTGGAAATTTTATCAAGCGAGATGATTAAATTTTTTCCAAATATGTTTTTCAGAACAGACTGAAAAGTAAAAGGTTGGACATTCTGAAGGACCATAAAGTTGCCTATAATATTGAATCTCTGGTCTGCCATCGCATTAATCCGACTCCTTCAAGGTCATACCACCCCCTTCGCCCCTTTCCTTTCGGAGGGGCTCGGTAGGGTGGCAGACCAGAAAAAGGGGAGCGGGGAAAAGCGCGCACCGCACCCAAAGCCGCACCGCCCCTCCGAAAGGAAGTTCAACACAAAAACAAAAGCCGATGACAAACCAGACAGATGCTCCAGACAAGAGATTCACAACACTGAGGGAAGCGCTCGAGGGAATCCTCAAGGTATGCAAGGAAGAGATGTACTACGTCGACCCTGTCGAAAACGAGCGTCTTCTCCCCTTTTTCGACATTGCGTCGTACTTTGGCCTTACAAAGATCCAGACGCTGATTCTCGCGGATACCCTAGGCCACCTGAAGGAAGGAGTGCTCCTTGAGGACGCGGCGCTCTTCTGCCACAGGCCGTTCGAGGTGGTGCTAAGGGAAGCCACCATCCTCGAAGAGGACCGCTACCTGGAGATCTACGACAGAAAGGGCGAGAAATACCTGCACCTTATATGCTACTCCTCCAAGGAGTCTTCAGGTCTTGAAGAGAACGGGCCGAAAGACAGGGAGAAGGCAGGAAAGGAAGCTTTCGACAGCCTCATGTACTCCATCCAGCTGGGCGTAAGGGACAGCGATGACTTCATCATCTTCGGAGATGAACCTCCATGCCTTGACGAGCTGCCCCTCATATGCAACAACGACTCGGTCCTGGAGAGGTTCCTAGCAAGGATGGACAAGAGCATCTGGGATTTGAGGGACGTCGAGCCTGTGTTCAGGGGGCTGGAGACCCTGGGGTTCCTCGACATGCCAAAGGCGGAGAAGTTCGCCCTTCTCTATGCGATGGACAAGTTCAGGTACACCTATACGCAGACATTCCCCGCGCAATACGCGAACGGCAAAAGTGACGAGATCTCCTGCGAGGAGGCGATAAGGGCGTGCGAGAGCCTCTGCGACAAAGGGATCCTGGAGTTCTTCGGCAGGAACTACTACGACCAGGCAAGGGAAGACGGGTACTGCCTCTCCCCCTCGAGCGTAAGGACCCTCTTCCACGGCCATGAGGAGTTTCTGCGAAAAGATGAGATCCAGAAGCTCGCCAGCGTCGTAGCCCCCGGGGAGATAAAGGAGAAGGAGCTCTTCTACAACAGGGAAGACACCCCCATGGTCGAATTGATAAGGGAGCTGTGCGACAGCGACAAGGGAGACGAGGTCCTTGGGGAGCTGCAGGAAAGAGGCCTCAAATCTTCGCTTTCCATCCTCCTTTACGGAGAGAGCGGAGTGGGAAAGAGCGAACTGGCGCGCCAGGTGGCGCGAAGCAGCGGGCGCTACATGGTGAAGCTAAGCTACACCAAAGTCTGCGGCGCATACGTCGGTGAGACCGAGAAGCTGACCGTGGAGCTCTTCAGGGCCCTTTCGTACATGGAAGCCCTGCTAAGCAAGGCTCCTATCCTGTACATCGACGAGGCGGACTCGATCCTGTGCAAAAGGGTGGATGTGCGATACAGCAACGACGCCTTCCTGAACAACACCCAGGACATCTACCTCCAGGAGCTGGAGCGCTACCGCGGAATTCTCATAGCCGCAACCAACACCACTGCGAACATCGACCCCGCCTTCGACTCGAGGATACTTCTGAAAGTCGAGATACACTCCCCTGACGCCCAGACTAGAAAAAGGATCCTCCTGGGCAAGCTTCCAGAGCTGGACGAAAAGCTGGCAAGGGAGATTGCAGGGGAGTTCCCACTTACCGGAAGGCAGATTGACAACCTGTCCAGCATGGTGCTGGCCATGAAAGTCCTGAGGGGCAGGATGCCCCTACGGGAGGAGATCCGGGGAATCTGCCTGAGGGAGGCCGAAGCGTCAAGGCGCGCTACACTTGACAGCAGGTTCGAGGAGAAAAAGGGCGGGGATATCGGCTTTCTCATAGGGCTCGGGGAGAAGCAGTAGCTCTGGCGTCCTTCTCCCCCACTGCCATATGGCCGCATACATGCGCACGCGCGACCTATAATATATAAGGGAAAGCGTGGCAATGCAAAATCGACATAAAAACAATAAAGTCAAACACTCAAAAACAGAAGAACATGAAAAGAAAAGACGAAAACATGGCCGAATCAAGAAAGGACTCGCTCATCCGCGAACTCATCCAGAGCGTACGCTCAAAGGGAAAGGCCGACCCTGACACGATGGACGTCACCCTGGAGCTTGCGTGCATAGCCCCTGGCGGAGTCGTAGCCGTGAGGGTATTCCCCAGCGGATGGGGCATCCTCCTTGAAAAGCGACAGATGAAACACACGATGGAAAGCCTGCAGGACGCACCCGTCGAAATCATCGAGGCCGTGCTCCTGAGGGTGCTCCCGATGTAGTGGAAAAACGCTTCATCAATCCCCGTTGCGGGTTCGAAAAGGCCCGTTTCGGGGATTTCCAAAATCGGAAAATTTCCAATATTATTTTTGGAAAGTGAAAATCGACCCGAAAAAATTTTGGAAAAAGCCGAAAAATTTGTGGATTCAGTATTTATTTGCACCCCGAACGCAAAAACTCTTGACAAAGTGAAATTCCATAGATACTTTTGCCTTCGACAGAAAAAGAAAGAAGGAAAAGGTCTCCGGGCCCGCTCCGCGGAATTTCACTATTGCTATACTACCTGATCCGGGACGGCTCTCGTCCCACCCTTCCGCGGAGTTCTTCCACCCGATATCCTTGCAAACACAAACCCTATTATCCGGAGACCTTCCTTTTTCTGTCGTACAAAGGCAAGGGATTCCGATTCTTCCTATCTACGCTACCTCCTATTCTTCCTTGCGGAGGCTACCTCCTCGAAAAGGTCGTTCCACTGCCTCATGATCTCCCCCATCCCGAACTGGGAAGCCTTCTGCTTTGACGCCTGTCCGAACGCTGGCTTTGAAGGAGACTCTATCATCCTTGATATGGCGCCGGAGAGTCCCTGCCAGTCGCCTGTCTTGACGAGGAATCCGTTCACCCCATCTGAAATTATCTCCCCCGGGCCGTTCGGGCAGTCGTAGCTTACCATCGGGAGTCCGCACTCGGCAGCCTCCAGAAGCACCATCGGGAAACCTTCGTAAAGGGAGCTCATGACAAGGAATCCCCCCTTCAGCATTTCGCCCATGACATCCCTTGTGGAGCCCCTGAGGATGACTTTCCCCGAAAGGCCTTCGCGTGATATGACCTTTTCCAGCTGCTCCCTCTGGTCCCCGTCACCGAATATCTCCAGACGGTAGTCCGGATGGGAGGCGGCTACGCCCCTCCATGCAAGTACCAGGTCGAGGAAGTTCTTCTGCGGGGCCAGCCTTCCGAACGCCAGGGCCCTTTTTGCAGACGTATCGGCGAGGGAGGGCGTCCTGAAGGTAAGAGGATTGTATATCTGGCGGAAGTTTCCCTTGCAGCGGCTCCACGCCTCAAGGTCCCTTTTCGTCAGGACAACCACGGCATCCATGCGTGAGTATATCCTCTCAAGGCGCCTTGTCCTGAAGGCGGCATAGGGTCCGCCAAGAGGGCGGTCACCGTACTTGGAGAAGTATTTTTCGTGGGAGAAGTGAAGCTCCGCCATCTTTGCGCTGCCATCCTTTATCGAAGGGAGGAAGAAGGCGTCCCTCTCCGAAACGGCCACGGTGATATCGGGCCTCTCTCTCATAAGATACTCCTCCACCCCTTTTGCGTAGCCTGTGGAAAGGGCTCCGTAGTTGTCGCTGCACCCGATGTCGGCATGGTGCACTCCAGGATCAAGCTCGTAGAAAGGTTTCCTGGAGCCCATCTTCGCTGTCACAATATGGATATCGTGGCCGAAGTCCCTGCAAAGGGAGTTGGCCTTCAGCGTCAGGACCCTTTCCATTCCTGCCGGAAGATGAAGTGAGTGTATGAGGTAGACTATCTTCATATTGCCGGTTTTCGCTATTCCTGCAAGGCCTTTCCTTCAAGGTGGGAGCGAAGGAACCTTGCCGTATGTGACTCCCCCTTTGCCGCCATGTCCTCGGGAGTGCCTTCGAACACTACCCTTCCGCCGTCAGAACCGGCCTCCGGCCCGAGGTCGATTATCCAGTCCGCGGCCGCAATCACGTCCATGTTGTGCTCCACCACGACTATCGAGTGCCCCTTTGCAAGAAGCGCGTCAAAGGATGAGAGAAGCTTTTCTATGTCAAAGAAGTGAAGGCCGGTCGTAGGTTCGTCGAAAAGGAACATTATGCGGTCCTTGCCGCCGTTGTCCACATCGTTTATGGAGAGGAAGTAAGCGAGCTTTATCCTCTGGCTCTCTCCTCCGGAGAGGGTGCTGCTGCTCTGCCCGAGCTTGATGTACGACAGGCCCACGTCAACAAGTGGCTGGAGACGGCGTGCGATTGTCTGCGCCTCGGCCTCCTTCTGCGATGAGAAGAAATCGATAGCCTCGCCTACGCTCATGTTGAGGATGTCGTCTATGTTCTTTCCCTGGTACCTGACCTCGAGGATGTCGCTTTTGAACCTCTTTCCGCCGCAGGCCTCGCACACCATCGTGACATCCGCCATGAACTGCATGCCGATCTTCACGAACCCTTCGCCCTGGCACTCCGAGCAGCGTCCCCCGTCCTGGTTGAAGGAGAAGTAGGAAGGGGTGTATCCGTTGATCTTTGCGTACTGCTGCTGGGCCATGAGCTTTCTGATGTCGTCGTAGACCTTAAGGTAGGTCACCGCATTGGAGCGGGAGCTCTTTCCTATGGGATTCTGGTCGACGTACTCGACCCTCGTAATCCTGTCAAGGTTCCCGGAAAGGGCACGGAACGTCCCAGGAAGCGAACCCGTCTCGTTGAGCCTTCTGAAAAGGGCCGGATAGAGGATGTCCCCAACGAGTGAGGACTTTCCGGATCCGCTCACACCGCTTACAACGGTGAGCACCCCGAGCGGAAAGCGTACCGTTATGTCCTTGAGGTTGTGCTCCATGGCACCTTCTACTGCTATGGAATAGTTCCATGAGCGCTTCTCCCTGGTGGCATGCGCCCTGTTGCCGGTAAGGTACTGCAGCGTAAGGGATTCCCTGAGGACTTCGGGGGAAGCCTTCTTCGGGACCTTTCCCTGGAAGACCACCCTTCCCCCGTCAAGGCCTGCTAGCGGCCCCATGTCGATAAGCATGTCGGCTTGGCGCATCATCTCCTCGTCATGCTCCACCACGATTACGGTGTTGCCCTGGTCGCGGAGCCTCTCGAGCACGCCGATGAGCATCTGGGTGTCCCTGGGGTGAAGCCCTATGCTGGGCTCGTCAAGGATGTACATGGACCCCACAAGCGAACTTCCAAGCGCAGTGACAAGATTCACCCTCTGGCTTTCTCCGCCGGATAGGGTGTTGCAGGCCCGGCTTAGCGTGAGGTAAGAAAGCCCCACGTCGTGGATGCAGCGAAGGCGGGATACTATCTCCTCTATGGCCTTTCCCGCAATCCTGCTTTCGTAGGGAGTGAGGCTGAGTCCTTCAAAGAAGGAGAGCAGCTCATCCACCGTCATGCTCAGAAGCTCGTGGATGTTCCTTCCCCCTATCTTCACATACAGGGCGTCCTTCCTAAGGCGGCTCCCCTTGCACTCATGGCAGGTGGTCTTCCCTGAAAAACGGCTCAGCATGTACTTGTACTGGACCTTGTAGCGGTTGGACTCGACCCATGAGAAGAACTCGTTTATACCTATGAAGGTGTTGTCGTCCCCCTCCACGCTGTGAGCGTTCCAGATAAGGTCCTTCACATCTTCCGAGAGCTCCGCATACGGGGTGAATATGGGGATGCCGTACTTCGAGGCAACACCCACCAGATGATCCTTGAACCACCCCATCTTGTCTCCCCTCCAGCATGCTATCGCACCGTCGTAGATGCTCTTGCTCTTGTCCGGCACGACAAGGTCCTCGCTTATGCCCACTATCTTTCCGAGGCCTCCGCAAACAGGGCAGGCCCCTAGCGGAGAGTTGAAGCTGAACATGTATTCGTCAGGCTCCCTGAAGGTTATGCCGTCAGCTTCGAAGCGGTTCGTGAACTGCCGCATCCGCCCGTCGCCAAGGGCGACATACATGGTGCCACGGCCAGTCGCGAAGCAGGAGTCTATGGATGCATGTAGCCTGGTCATCGTCTCGGAGGGGATATCCCCTGAAAGCTTCAGTCTGTCAACCAGCAGAAGGGCGCTTGCAGGGAAGCTTTCCACCCCGCCGGATAGCACATCGTCAATCCTGGCGGCGGCACCTTCGACCCACAGCCTGGAAAAGCCCTGCTCCTTCAGGGAAAGTAGAAGCTCGACCTTGTCCGCAGAATCCTCCCAGAGGCAGTCGCAAAGGAGGTACACGGCCTTTTCCTGCCCGTCCTCCAGGCTCTGAGAGATCCACTCCAGCACATCGTGCACACCGTGGCACCTGACCTCCTGCCCGCTTACCGGAGAGAATGTCCTTCCGATGCGGGAGAACAGGATGCGCATGTAGTCGTATATCTCGGTCGTGGTTGCGACCGTGGAGCGAGGGTTTCGGGTGTTCACCTTCTGCTCAATGGCGACAGCCGGCGGAATTCCGTCGATGAGATCCACGTCCGGCTTTGTCATCCTTCCAAGGAACTGCCTGGCATAGGAGGAGAGGCTCTCCGCAAAGCGCCTCTGCCCTTCCGCATAGAGGGTGTCGAAGGCAAGGGAGGACTTTCCCGAGCCCGATATGCCCGTCACGACGACGAGCCTGTCACGGGGTATCTCCAGGGAGATGTCCTTGAGATTGTTCACCCTGGCCCCTTTGATTATGATCTTTCCTGTCTTTTCCAAAGTGGACAAATTTACGAAAAAAGGGAGTCTTATGCCAGAGAAGCCAAACAAAAGTAGGCTCAATTAGGGGGGCAAATAGCCCTGCCTCCTGTCATATGATGACACGCATTGTCGACATATCGGCAGACGAGAGCATCCTTGACTAAAACGGGGAAATCAGCTCCGAATTGCTATGCTCCATAGTGTTCGACCCGGTCAACAATGTCTACCTTGTGGCGTTTGAGAAAGTGGGAATGCTTGAAAGGAAGGGCTTGCCCTGAAATAGCGTTTGCATCGTAGGCAATACAGAAAGAAGGTCTACTGGTAGCGATGAAGGCCTTCTTTTTGTTTTGCGCACCGGACGATATCATATCGTATTGTGTCTTGCTTGCTTTGGAGATAGGGAAGCTAGTCTTATATATTAAGGTGTGTGCGATGGTAGCCTCCCACGACGGAAGAGCACATTGCATCTGCTTACAGGCTAGTCCTTTTCCTGTATGTTCCTCATGACGACGACAGTTCCGGCTATCATTATAAGAAGTGCGACCACTATTCCATCAACTTTCTTAGATCATCTTCATTCGGTAGAATATTTTTATATTCTGATGGGAGTTCACGGGCTGTCTTATAGGTGGCCACACCCATTGGTTTGGTTGTATCCCTAAACGCAAACTCCACCACCTTGTCGCTCTTGGAACGGCATAAAATTATACCTATCGTTGGATTCTCTTCAGGCAGCTTAACATATTCGTCAAGCGCGGAAAGATAGAAATTCAGTTTCCCTGCATATTCTGGCTTAAATGCCCCGTATTTCAGTTCAAAGCAGACCAGACTGCGCAAACGTCTATTGAAGAAAAGCAAATCGATGAAATACTCCTGGTCATCCACTACAAGACGGTATTGGTTCCCGATGAATGTAAATCCTGTACCTAAGGCAAGCAAGAACTTTTTGATATTATTGACAATTGCCTGCTCTACCTGTTTTTCTGGGAAATCGTCATCATCGCTTATCTAAACAAAGGGCAGGTTATATTCCTCGCGGAAAGCCGCGATTGCCTTCTGCCGGAATTTTGTGTCATTAATGGTCGAGTTGAAATTAGTACTTGTCGCTGGCAACTTGTCTCTCCCTTGCTTCAGCCAGTATTTTAATGTGTCTACATTCCAAAATTCATTGGCGCATCGCTGGATGAAGAAAAGGCGGTCTTCAAGGGTTTTGGCCTTGGTAATTATTTCAAAATGATGGGTGAATCCCACACTCAAAAAAAAATCAAGGAAATCCTGGGACAATTCGTTCGTTGCCAACGAACGGATTTCTATAGCATTGTCGTTTGCTAGAAGTGTTATTTCGTTCGTTACTGGCGAACGAAATCCATCAAAGGTATCACTCCATGCTTCATAGAAAATTCGCATTTTGCGCATGTTTGCTTCCGAGAACCCTCTGAGTCCAGGAAGCTCCTCCTGCAAATTACGAGAAATTACTGCGATGGCATTTGCCCCCCAAGATGCGTTTCTACTATTTACGGAAATGTATTTCCCTATTGCATAATAAAGTGCAAGAAGTTCCTTGTTAACTAGTTTCGCCGTTCTTAATCTTGTTACTTGTATGGCCTCCTTTATGGCTCGGACCGCCTGAACATAATTAGTTTGTTGCACCATTGTCTCCATAGTACTTCATTTTTACAAAATTAATATTTTTTCCTTGATTCCAAATAATATTTCAGGTTCATCTCTTATCAGAAAGTCGGGATAACCGATTTTTTTGCCATAAATAAGACTTTTAGGTTAATACCAATGACGCTATAAAAAGCAAGGGGCGAACCGAACTTATCGGTCATCCCCCCTTGTAACTATCCAGTAATGAATGGAAACCGTCTCGCCACCAGCGGGAATGCCAGCCTATTTGCAAATCGTCCGTACCATTCCTCCCGGCAACAGAAAACCCCGCACGGGGCGGGGTCATAAACTGTCTTGAAAGCCTAGAAGGCTATTTGATTTCGATAAGCCTCTTGCGGTCTTCCTCCTGCTTCTTTGTCATCTTCGGGATCTCTACCGTAAGGACTCCGTTTTCAACGCGGGCCTCGATTGCATCCCTGTCGGCATCATCGGGAAGATACATCGTCTGCTGGAACTTTCCGTATGAGAACTCCCTGCGCAGATAGTGTCCCTTGTGCTTTTCGTCCTCGGTCTTGTTCTCGGTCTTCTTCTCAAGGTTGACAACCAGGTCTCCGTCATTGTTGAGGGTGACCTTGAAGTCTTCCTTTGTCATGCCGGGTGCTGCGACCTCGACCTCGTAGGCGTTTTCTGTTTCCTTCACATTGATTGCAGGAGCGGTTGTCGAAGCCTTCTCCATCCAGCTGTTGTCAAAGAAATCGCCGAAAAAGTCCGGCAGCCAGCTCTGATTGTTCATTCTTCTTACAGGTACCATAGTTAAAACCTCCTATAATTTTAATTTCACTTTTTTAATTTCCATTTTTCGTCCCCGGGGTTTCGTTCCCGGAGACACTTATGGTATTGGCAAGCCTCGGACCAAACATCAAAAATGGACTTTTTGTCCGATTTATTATCAAAAGGAGTGATTTTTAAAGGGAATTCGTGCCAAAATGACAATTTTTACTGTCATTTTGTCGCATTTATACTTTTCTGGTGACACGAAAAAACCGCCCCTTGAAGGAGCGGCGTATCTTTTTGGCCCGACCGGATACAGGAGGTTCCTAACCGTCGTACCTGGACTGTCCGTCAGTGGCCTTGTCATCGCCAGGGTCGCCGTCCTTTATCTGGAGCGACGGGGAGGAATCCACGTCATCCTTTCTGAGAGCCTTGCTCTTCTGCTGCTCGTCCTTCTTTCTGAGCTCGTCAATGTAGCTTGCAGTGATAATACCTGAAGGAAGGGCTATGATGGCGACTCCGAAAAGGGCCGAGAACATGCTTATGAGCCTTCCCACGACAGTAACAGGGGTAAGGTCTCCGTACCCCACCGTAGTAAGGGTGACAGTGGACCAGTACAGGGCGTCGAAGAAGGTGGCGAACGTCTCGGCTCCGGTATTGGGGTTTGTGTGCGGCTCGAAATTGTACATTATAAGCGCCGTGACAAACACGTACGACACCGCAAGTATGAGCACCGACATGAGAAGCCTGCTTTCCTTGCGGATCACGTTCCAAAGGAGCATGACACTGTCCGTATAGCGCAGGAGCTTGAGGATCCTTGTCAGGCGCAGCATCCTTGACACCCTCGCGACCTTGAACCCCTGGCTCAGAAGGCTAAGGCCCGGAAGTATTGACACCAGATCCAGTATCGCCCACCCTGTAATCGGGTATAGCAGGAAGGACATCCTCCCCTTCTTCAGAGAGTAGTCCGCCACCATCCACCTCGATATGTAGTCAATAATGAAAATGGCGACAGTGATATGCTCTGTTATAGTGAATATGGGAAGCTGCTTGCGGAACATCAGAGGGATGATGCTCACTATTATCACTAGGTTCATGAACACCGCATAGGCGTAGCGCACGTTGTCCTTCGAATCGTCGCCGCTGCAGAGTATTTCGTATAGTCTGTGCCTTGTCATATGAGAAAACTAAGCAGGTGCAAATATAAGCATTATTTCAGAGGGTTGGACCTTTCCATGGCCTGGAAACGGCTCCCTCCGTACAGGCCACGACATACTTTACAAAGAGAAAAATCTTCTTTCCAGAGGGGCATAGATAAAAGGCGGAAAGGTATTAATTGTGGTTTTGAGCACATTTTTTGATTTTTTCGTCACTAAATTTGAAATTACGGAACATAAACGCTATATTTGCGAGCAAGCAGATGCGATTTAGCGCAAAACACTCGATTTTTTAAATAAAATAGTTATAAACCAATAAATTAGTTTACTGCAACATGCCACGTACAAAGAAGAATCCCGATGTGGAGCAGACAGCCGAAGTAGCGACCCAGACACAGGAGCCAAAGAAGAGAGGACGCAAGCCCAGAGAGAAGAGGATAGTTGTCTCCCCTGGAATCAGCCACGGGAACCGTCTAAACACGATCCTCAAGTGCATGATCGACGAGCATGTCACAATAGCCGACCTTGCCGAACAGATCGGTATCACACGCCAGGGCATGACCCTTCGTTTCAAGGCTGACGACTGCCGCCTCTCCGACATGGAAGAGATGGCCGAGGCCCTCGGATACACCTTCAAGTGGGAATTCATAAAGAAGGAGGAGAACAAGTAGCCTTCGGCTGAAGCGGCCTCAAAAGACTTCAAAGGGCGGGCTCCCGGATGCGGGGCCTGCCTTTTTCCTGTCCCGGAGAGCGAACTGGACGCGGATGCAAAGGACCCTGTAAGTTTGATGGATATTTTCAAATAAGGTATTTTTTTCCGAACTTTATGCGTTTGTTCCCAGGATTAGACGTCATACCTTTGCAATGAGCAAAGGATGGGTGATGAAAAAGGATATCACATACGCAATGACCAACGCCGAAGTCCTCTCCGCACTTGGTGAGAACCTCAGACGCATGCGCATCAACGCAGACCTTACGCAGAGGGAGCTTTCGGAGAAGGCGGACATATCGCTCGCCGCAATCCGCAACGCCGAGTGCGGCAGGGGCGCCACGATGCTCACGCTGGTCAAGATGCTCCGGCACCTTAGACGTTTCGACTGTCTGGAATCCCTAAACAGCGAGTCCGAGATAAGGGCGGACCTGCTGTTCGAGAGACAGACGGACACAATCCAGAGGGTTCGAAAACCCAAAAACGAAAAGAGATGAAAACGAACGTCAGAGTAAGGATCTGGGGCATGACTGCCGCGCGGGTGCGGCAGGATACCTCAAAGGGGAAGGTGTCCCTTCAGTGGGACCCCGCAATGGAGAAAGGGAGGATCGAGCTTTCTCCCCTCCCCGGAGGCGGAGATGAGACGCACTCTCTGGGCGACGGCCTTGCAGGCCTTCCCGCCGTTGTGCTTGACAGCATCCCCGGGCAGTGGGGATCCCTGCTCCAGGACATGAGCCTTGGCTCTGACGAAGACCATCATATAAGCCCTTCACCACTTGAAAGGCTCCTGCTTCTTGGAAGGGGCGTCCTCGGCGCCCTTGAATTCGACAGCGGAAGGGAAAAAAGAAAGGCAAAAGCCGAGGCAGTCCCCCTCGACCTCGGGGCGATGGTTGAATGCGCCACCCTCCTGCTAGGCGGAGCGCACATGGAAAAGGGCCTCTCTATCGAGCAGCTCTACCGCTGCGGAATCCCCACATGGGGGGACTCCCCATCCCTTGCCATAGCGTACAACAGCGAAAAAGGCGAGGCTATCGAGGACACGCTTTCTCCACCCGAAGGGTTCATGCGATGCATACTCCACCTGAAGGCTCCGAAATACTCCATCTGGAATTCGGAATCCCTGCAGAAGGCCCTATCCGGCAGTGGGATATCCTTCTGCCGCACATTTCCCGTAAAATGCGGAACTGCGACCCTTTTCGCATCCCAAAGGCCGGACTGCGAAGATTCCGGCTCGCCGCTTCACACACTGTCTCTTTCATCCATGATGAGGCTTCCACGCGGATATGGAAAGGACGGATGGGAGGATGAAGTCTTCAAGGCCGCAAGGCAGGCAGGGGCATCCGTTCCCGACCAGGTGCAGCTGTTTCGCAGGGTTTGCTTTTCACATCTATCCGGAATTGACATCATTTCGCCAAGGGACACCCTCTTTTCAATGGGAAGGGACCTCTGGTGGAGGATCGCTCCGCTCGAGGGGACTCTTCACCCGAGGGAGGCCAAGGAGGCGCCATCCCACTCCCGTGAAGAGCTCATGCGACTGGGAAAGGCAAATGAGATCCCCTCGGCAAAAAGGCAAATCGAGGCGGTTGCGGACAACCTTTCAACGTACGGGCTCCTAAGGGACGCAGTGGCGAAGAGCCCATCCCGGGACAGGACGGAAATGCCCCCGAAAGCCCCCGGTGCCAAAGACGCCCCGGGACCGGCTGTGAAGTAGATCCGCTTTGGATGCGGGATGAATCGTCCCACACCTCCTATCCTATACCATATATAGCATAGCATGGGCGCACAGGCATTGCCCTGTGCGGAAATTTTCGTAAATTTAGGTCCTGCGCCGAAAAGCCAGTGAAGGGCAGGCACAACAGTTTGACATACAGACACGACCATGAAAATGCAATACTGCTCGGACCTGCACCTTGAGTTCAAGGACAACAGGGAGTACCTTCTGAGAAAGCCACTTGAAAAGGCCGCCGACATTCTTCTCATAGCAGGAGACTTCTTCTATCTGGGGATTCCGACAGGTGAGATCGACCCTTTCCTGGACGACCTCTCAAAAAGGTGGGAAAGGGTCCTTGTGATTCCGGGAAACCACGAATTCTACTTCGGGCAGGACGTCACAGGAAATGGAAGGAGCTGGCACCTTTCCCTCAGGGACAACGTATCCTACCATTACAATGAAGTGGTTTCAATAGATGATGCCGATGTCATTCTATCCACGATGTGGAGCTACGTTCCCCCGCAGAGCGCATCTGCCGTCAGAAGAGGTCTCAACGACTTCTGCAACATATCCTACGACGGACACCGGATGACAGTGCCAGATTTCAACAGGGAGCACGAAAAGTGCGTGAATTTCATAGCTGAAGCAGTGGAGAAGAGCACGGCAAGGGCGAAGGTCGTGGTGACCCATCACCTCCCATCCATGGCTGTCGTAAGTCCGCAGCACTACCACTCCACCATCAATTCCGGATTCGCGGTGGAGCTTGGAAAGTACATCGAAGACTCGGGGATAGACGTCTGGGTGTTCGGACACTCGCACGCAAACCTGGACGCCACAATCGGGAAGACCAGGCTCCTTTCAAACCAGCTGGGGTACGTCGCAGTAGGTGAAAGCACTTCCTTCAGCAGGGGGAAAACCTTCGACGTCTAAAAAATAATTTTGATGGGAATCATCATTTTGTTAAATTTGTGAGATGGAACCGGCTTCTTGAAAAAAGATTCCGGAGGTCAAGAAACACTACCAAAAAGACAAACCGATTCACTTATGGCTGTAAAAATCCTCAGTGTAGATGACGAGATGGATCTCGAGCTTCTCCTGACACAGTACTTCAGACGCAAGATAAGAAAGGGCGAATACGAGTTCTCATTCGCGCACAACGGCCTCGAGGCCCTTACTATGCTGCTAAAGAACCCCGACTACGACATCATCCTCTCGGACATCAACATGCCGGAGATGGACGGCCTTACGCTGCTTACAAAGATAAACGAGATGCGCAATCCCGCCATGAAATGCATCATGGTGTCGGCATACGGGGACATGGGCAACATCCGCACCGCGATGAACAACGGAGCGTTCGACTTCGCAACGAAGCCCATCGACCTTGACGACCTTAGCGTCACCATCGAAAAGGCGGTAGAGCAGATAAACTACATAAAGAACTCCCAGCAGGAGCACTCCCAGCTGCAGATGCTAAAGGGTGACCTCGCCATCGCTGGAGAGATCCAGCAGGCCATCCTCCCCAGGATATTCCCTCCGTTCCCCGAGGACCTCGACCGCTTTGACATCGCGGCCCTCATGACCCCGGCGGCCGATGTGGGAGGAGACTTCTACGACTTCTTCCGCATCGACGAGGACAACGTCGCCTTCACCATCGCCGACGTAAGCGGAAAAGGAATCCCCGCAGCCCTTTTCATGGCAGTGAGCCGCACGCTTCTTCGCTCCACCGGAATACGCGCCCCGAAGGTGAAGGAGTGCATCGAGTACACGAACCGCCTCCTGTGCGGAGAGTCGGTGGACTGCATGTTCGTTACGGCCCTTTACTGCGTGTACAACATCCCCACCGGAAAGATCACATACTGCAACGCAGGCCACAACCCTCCTTTCATCCTGCACAAGGACGGCTCCGCCGAGATGCTTCCGGTTGACACGAACGTAGTCCTCGGCATTGTCGAGGGCGCCACCTTCACAGAGCAGACCGTAACGCTCCAGGAAGGAGAGTCCATCCTCCTGTATACAGACGGAGTGAACGAGGCGTTCAACCCCCATGGCGAGGAATACGGCGACGACCGTCTGCAGAAGTTCCTCTGCGGCAAAGCCGACAAGGAGCCAAGGGCACTCATCGAAGACCTTCTCTCGGATGTCAAGGCCTTTGCGGACACCCATCCACAGAGCGACGACATCACGATCCTTTCCGTAAAGAGAAAGAAATAGTCCCATGCGGCAGCCCATCCCCGGGCGCTACAAGGACAGCTCCGGGGAAGAGTCGCCTCTCACCCCCAGGGAGCCTTTTCCCGGCCGCTCCCCCTGCAAGGGAAGCAGGTCCATGCCGGGAGCAATCCGCCTATGAAACCATCCATGAGCTCCATAATCCTGGGCATCCTGTGCGCCCTGCTGCTAGGGTCCACGGTGTATCTGCTCGGCAGGAACCGCAAAAAGGACGCCCAGATAAGGGACCTTAACGAAAAGATCGCAGACCTCTCTGAAAAGGAGAGGCGCTCCTCGATTGTCCAGAGCATAAGCCGCCAGATGGAGGAGATAGCCTACCAGCAGAAGGACATTTCCGAGGAGCAGAGGCTCGAGGCTCTCGAGCAGACTGCCCTTGCAAACAAGATGAGGGACCGTTCCGAAGTCGAAAGGAAGAACGCGCTGATCGCAAGGCAGAGCGCGCTTGAAGCCGAGAAGACGGCCCTCGAGGCCTATGCCAACGCCGAGGAGCAGAGAAACACTGCCGAGGCCGAGAAGACCAATGCCCAGATAGCCCGCCGAAGGGCAGATACGCTTCGTCTGCAGTCACTTGCAATCGCCGTGGCCAACATGGCTACAACCCGCAACCGCACCGGAGATGCCGAACTCTCCGGGCTTCTCGCCTATACGGCATACGACCTCATGAAGGAAAGCGGGGGGGATGTCCGCTATCCCGACATCTACCAGGCCCTCAGCACCGCTTTCGGAGGAATCACCAAGTGGACATACCATGCAGGAGCCATAAAGTGCGTCTCCTGCAGGCCTTCGTGGGAGAAGGTGTTCGTCACCGGCACAAGCTACGGAGACCTCCACTGGCAGAAGTTCGACAACCTCCAGCTCGAGCACAGAAATCTCATCTCAGACCCTTCGTACGACTGGAGGGACGTCCTTTACGCCGACGACGAGAGAATCTACGCCCTCAGCTACACGGGACACCTCTACTGCAAGAACGGAGAGAACCCCCACACCATAGGGAAGCTCCCCGGGGAGAAGTTCTTCAAGATCCTTCGCCACGGCAAGGACAACCTCCTTCTCGTATCGGAAAGCGCCCTGTGCTGGTATGACTGCAAGACAGGGACGGTTACCGACACAAGGCCTCTCTCCGCTCCCCTTTCATGCGCTTCCCTGTACCTCGGGGCCCCGGCCCTCTTCACGAAGGACGGAAAGATGCTCCTTGTTGACGAGAACCACGAGACAAGAAGCGGCGACACTCCTCCATGCACCGGGATAACCGCCTACTACCACGACGACAAGGGCGGACTGAGCGCCTACGGGACATCCGAAGGCGTAATCTACCTGGTATCCGACAGCGGAGCGTCCCTGCGCCTTGTGGGACACCGCTCCAGGATATCTCAGATATACATATCCGGAAGCAACGTCTACTCGGCCAGCTACGACGGGACCATCAACACCTGGAACCTCGAGCAGGCAAGGCTCGAACCCATGAGCCTTTACAGCGGGAACAGCTGGCTGGAGTGCTTCTTCGTCCAGCAGAGGGAGGACTTCATGTGGGCGGGAGCCGCCGACGGCACCCTGGTGGACGTGGCGATATCCCCCGATGTGATGGCCCAGAAGCTCCGCGAAAAGTTCACCCGGAATATGACTCCCGAAGAGTGGGAGGCCTACGTGGGAGAGGATGTTCCATATAGACAGTACCTGGAGGATTGATGATATGAAAAGGACTCTCAAAACCTTTGCGCGCTCACTGGCGCTCGCACTTTCCCTCGCCCTCTGCCAGATAACCCTCGGGGCGCAGGGCGTCCCGTTCCTTCTCAACTACTCATCCGAAGAGTATGGTGCGCACAACCGCAACTTCGACATAACGACCAGCGACGACGGAGTCGTCTTCGTAGCGAACTTCGAAGGCCTGCTCATATACGACAAGGCCAGGTGGCAGGTGCTCCACACAAGGGGCATCCAGAGGCTCACCGCCGTATTCAAGGACTCCAGCGGAAGAATCTGGGCCGGAGGATACGACTACATGGGATACGTCGAGACGGCAAAGAACGGAGCCTTCTCCCTCCATCCCCTGTCCTTCAAGGAAGGAGACGCCATCTCGGGCGAGGTGACATGGATATGGGAAAGGGACTACGAGGTGCAGTTCCTCACTTCCAACGGCGACATCTACAGGGTGGACGGCCAGACGGCCGAAATCCTGGAAGGCGGCACCACCCCAGATGACGGCCAATCCAGAGGCGGCGACACAGAGTCAAGGCTCCTTTTGGAAGAGCTTGACGGAAACCTCCAGGCAAGGGCCGTCTCCGGAGAAGGGCTTACCATAGAGAACAAAAGCGGGAAGGTCCTCTACCGGTTTTCCGAGGACAACGGACTTTGCAGCAACAGCATAAACGAGATAGCCTACGACGGGCACGGAGTGCTCTGGGGAGCCACCGACAACGGGCTCTTCGCAATAAACGTCCCATCATCATTCTCACGCTTCACCCCCAACGAGGGCCTGAAGGGAGAGGTCCTCTCAATCCTTCCCATGGGCGGAAGAATGTACGTGGGAACGATTGGCGGACTGTTCCGCCAGGACGGCCTGCGCTTCACCCAGGTGGGTGAGATAAGGCACGCCTGCTGGCAGCTCTGCCACTACGGGGACGGGCTTCTTGCCGCGACCAGCAACGGAGTGTACCGCATATCCCCGGGCGGAGGCGCGGTCCAGCTGACAAGCGAGAACACCACCTCCGTATTCTCCCTTGACGGAGGGTTCCTTAGCGGAGAAATTGACGGACTGTACTTCAACCGCCCCGGCGGAGAAAGGCAGCAGGTGTCGTCCCTTGAGAAGGTGACGAAGATACTCCAGGACAAGGAAGGCGACATCTTCATACAGAGCCTCTACGGAAGGGTCGCCATGCGACAGAAGGGGGAGAATGAGTTCTCGGCTATAAAGATCGGCAACGACACCGACCAGATAGCCACGCTCGTGGAATCGCCCGAGTCCGTATACATCCTTGTCGAAGACGGTCTCTGGACATGGAGGGACGGAAAGATAGCAGAAGTTACACTCCCCAAGGACATCGCCCTTCAGTTCTCCCTTTTCTCCTATGCCGACAGCGAAGGCTACATGTGGCTCACCAATCAGGAGGGAAAGGATCTGTACGTGGTGAAGGACGGAAAGAAGATAGACTCGTTCGAAAAGTGGACGTCACCCCTTGACTTCCTTACGGTAAGAGCCCTTTACGCTTCCTCCGACAGGCACGTATGGGTAGGCGGAAGCTTCGGGATAATATGCCTCTCCCCTGACGACAGGGACCCCTTCATCGAAAGCGAGCCGAAGGTGAGGATCCGCAGCATACGCGCCCAGGGTGACAGCATCCTGTGGGGCGGAAGCGGCCACATGCCGAAGGAGCTTCCAAAGCTCTCGCCAAGACAGAGGAACCTCACGTTCAACTACGCCCTCGAGCATCCCGCCCCCCACGGAGGCGACCGCTACCGCCACCGCATAAACTCCGGAGCGTGGAGCGCATGGAGCGAGGAGACTAGGACGCGCCTTATCAACCAGCCCTACGGAGACTACACCTTCGAGGTGCAGGCCATCGATGCGTTCGGAAGGCTCTCCGACACACAGAAGGTAGGCTTCTCCATCGCATTCCCCTTCTACATGAGATGGTACATGGTGCTCCTGTACCTCGCCGGAATCGTCTATCTGGTATACCAGGGATTCCAGTACAGGATGAGAAAGCTCCTCAAGGACAAGGAAAAGCTCGAGAGCATAGTAAAGGAAAGGACTGCCGAGGTGGAAAGGCAGAGGGACGAGATACAGGAGAAGTCGGATAGCCTCGAAAAGGCCCTCGGCGACCTTGAGAACGCCCAGCAGGAGCTCGTGCGGCAGGAGAAGATGGCAACCGCCGGAAAGCTCACCCAGGGCCTTATCGACAGGATCCTCAACCCCCTGAACTACATAAACAACTTCTCAAAGCTGTCGGCGACCCTCGTAGGCGATATAAAGGAGAACATCGAGGACGAGAAGGACAACATGGACGAGGAGAACTACGAGGATACCATCGACACCCTGGACATGCTCCGTCAGAACCTCCAGAAAGTCGAGGAGCACGGAATGAACACATCCCGCACCCTCAAGGCCATGGAGGAGCTCCTTCGCGACCGCAGCGGAGGAATGGAGGAGATGGACCTCACGGGAATGCTCCAGGACGACTTCAAGGTCCTGAACGGCTACTACGCCAAGGATATCGAGGCCTTCGGAATCGAAACTTCCCTGGATGTTCCCGACCATCCCGTCCACATAAACGGCAACCGCGAGCAGCTCTCAAAGTCCGTGATGAGCATCCTCGCAAACGGGATATACGCCGTGAAGAAGAAAAAGAACGCGGGAGTCGACTTCACCCCCAAGGTCGGAATCACCCTTCGGGAGATCGGAGACAAGGTGGAGATTCTGCTTCGCGACAACGGAATAGGAATAGAAAGCACCATACTGGAGAAGATATTCGACCCGTTCTTCACCACCAAGACAACCGGAGAGGCCGCCGGAGTCGGGCTTTACCTCAGCAAGGAAATAGCCCAGAACCACGGAGGAGACATATCCGCCGACTCGGTGAAGAACGAATACAGCGAATTCAAGATTACGGTACCCGCACTAAAATAAGAACTGAAATGGCAGAGAATACAGATCAATTGCAGGAGCTGCGAGACCAGCTCCGCCAACAGGAGAAGCTAGCCTCCCTTGGCACCCTCAGCGCAGGAATCGCGCACGAGATACAGAACCCGCTCAACTTCGTGATAAACTTCTCGAAGATGTCAGGGAAACTCCTCGACGACCTCGTGGACGTGGTATCCGACAACGAGGAGTCCATCCCCGAAGATGACAGGGAGGAAATCGAGGATATCGTAGCCGACCTCAAGGAAAACATGCAGAAGATATCCGAGCATGGCGAAAGGGCCATCAGCATAATCCAGGGCATACTGCTGTACTCCAGGGGAAAGGAGGGAGAGTTCATCCCCACTGACACCGCAAAGCTCGTCAAGGAGTACGTATGGCTGTCCTACCATGCGATGAGGGCCAACAACAAAGGGTTCAACGCAAGGATTGTGGAGAACTACGCCGAGGGCCTTCCAATGGTGGAGGTTATTCCCCAGGACCTCAGCCGCGCCATCCTCAACCTCATGAACAACGCCTTCTACGCCGTATGGGACAAGAAATGCACCCTTGACGACACTTCCTACGAGCCTACCGTAGAGATAGGCGTCTCTTCCGAGGGGGAGGACCTTGTGATCTCCATACGCGACAACGGCAAGGGAATGACTGAGGAAGTGCAGAAGCGCCTCTACGAGAACTTCTTCACGACAAAGCCGGCCGGCAAGGGAACAGGCCTCGGAATGGGAATAACAAGGGACATCGTGGAGAACAAGCACCACGGGAGCCTCACTTTCGAGTCTGTAAGCGAAGAGTACACTTGTTTTACAATCAAGATCCCCTTTAAGAAGAAATGAACCCAAGGAAGATAGCATCGGCCGTCGCCGGGATGCTCCTTTGCCTTTGTGCCTACTGCCAGGGTACCGGCGGGGAGGAGGCCATATTCGGAAAGGCCCGCTCCGACTATGAGATAGGCCGCTTTGACGAGACGATATCACTCCTGGAGGGGAACATCGACAATCTTAGCGGAGAGTACCGCGAGGGGGCGTACCGCCTGCTTTCGCTAAGCTACCTGGCCCTTGACAACAGGGACGAGGCCGAACGATATGCCCGCCTCATGCTAAAGGACAACCCCTACTACAACACCACGATGCAGGATCCTCCGCGCTTTTCGGATATCGTCAGGACCCTGAAGGCCGGAATGACCGCGACCATCACGACGGCATCGTCCCAGGCCGAGGGCATCGAGGAGTCCCCTGTTCCCATCACCCTCATAACAAGGGAGATGATAGAGGACTGCGGAGGCAGGAACCTCAAGGAAGTGCTCCTGGCGTACGTCCCCGGCATGACAGACATAGACAACAACGGGGACCTCAACGTGGCGATGAGGGGCGTGTTCAGCTCCGGACAGGAGAAGATGCTCCTGCTTCTGAACGGACACCGCCTGAACAACTACGCAACCAACACCGGAAGCCCCGACTACAGCATATCCCTTGACAAGATAAAGCAGATAGAGGTGCTCCGAGGCCCGGCGTCCTCCCTCTACGGAGGAGTCGCCCTAACCGCGGTGATAAACATAATAACCCTGGACGGAAGGGACATTGACGGAGCCCGCCTGAAGATAGGAGCTGGCAGCTACGGCCAGTTCAAGACAGACTTCACCTTCGGGAAGTCCTACTACGACCTTAACATCATGGCCTGGGCCAGCCTCTACCGAAGCGACGGACAGACCTACAGCATAGACGCTTCCGACACCGGACTCGGAGCCTTCGGAGGAGAGTACACCGTGGGCGCGTTCAAGGGAGGCCCCAGCTACGACATAGGTGTGACCGTGGGATGGAAGGCTCTTTCTCTCATGTACAACTCCCGCTACTCCAAGGTGGTCCCTTCGCTTTCGGCAGGCTACTCCTTCGCACCATACGACTACGAGGCCTACACCACCTTCCACGGAGACAGGATCGGAATGGGGACGAAGACACACCACACCGAGCTTTCGTACAACAACACCTTCGGGAAGTGGGACGTCGGGGTCTCGCTGTTCTACGACGTAGCGGACCTGATGCACTACCAGGTGCTCAGCGACCAGGCATTCCCCTACCTTGGAAGCATCATGGGCCTTGGCTCGGCCTACAACGAGGTGCTTGGCGTCGATGGTGTCTTCAGATACAATGACGGCCAGGAGAACAACATCGGAGGCCTTGCAAAGGCGGACTTCAACTACATAGACAACGGCACCCACAGGGGAACCCTCAGCTTCGGAATGCACTACAACCTCTTCGAGCTCGAGGACCTTCGCTACCTCATCGGAACGAACTACGAAAAGATCATCATGGAGCCTTCGGCCCTCAAAAAGGAGGGAAAGGGCGAGGAGACCAGCAACGACGCCTACATCCAGGTAAAGCACAAATGGAACAGGTGGGTATTCAACGTGGGACTCCGCTACGACTACAAGGAGCATAGCGACGGGGACAAGATAAGCGAGTTCTCCCCCAGGGCCGCCATCGTATACGTGGCTCCCAAGTGGAACGCCAAGGTGAACTACTCCCGCTCCTTCGTGGACGCCCCGTACTTCTACAGAAAGACAAACGAGCTCCTGGGAAAGTACCTTGTGCAGGACACCACCATCCCCGACCTTCTGCCCGAGTCTCTAAACTCCTGGCAGGCTTCCTTTGGCAGCAACTCCCTCGTGCAGAACCTCTCCTTCGAAGTCAACTGGTTCTTCAACAGCGCCAAGAACCTCATCTACTCCAACGGACTTCTGCACGCAAACTCCGCATCCGGCAAGAACACCGGCGTGGAGCTTACAGCTGACTACCTCAGGGAGAAGTTCAAGGCGCACTTCACCTTCACATGGCAGAAGATGCTGGAGATCGACTACAACCTCGACATAGACGACTTCCAGCCCAACGTTCCATACGTCAGCTCGAACCTGGTACTCTCCTACCAGGTCCTGAGGCCTCTTCGCGTCCACACCCACATCAACTTCTACGGAAAGCAGGACACATTCTGGGTTAGGCCGCTGGAGGACCCGAAGGTGACATTCGGGACGAACAAGGCAAGGGCCATAGTGAACCTTGGCGCAACATACGACTGGAAAAGGTTCACCTTCGGCTTTGACATCCACAACCTCCTTAACACCAACTACACCCAGGGCGGCCTTACCGCCGGGAACATCCGCCAGCAGGGCATCTGGGTCCTTGGGTCGGTAGCTGTGAAAATCTAGACTCCCCTATCCTGGGAAAGACACTCTCCGGGGTCTGCGCATGCAGGCTCCGGAGATTTTTGCATATTCGAAATAAAAAAGTCTAATATTATTAGACGGGTTTCAAAATAATCACTATCTTTGCAAAAGTAAAGGCTTGCACCCATCATTCAATCCCAGCATCCAGACACATGAAAAGCACAAGGCACATATCAAAAAGCGGATCATCATCTTTCAGGATCATGACCGGAAAGCTTGACAGCGGAAGATTCTTCCATAACAGGAGAGGCTTCTCCCTGGGTAAGGATGTGACGGGCGAATCGCTTCTCCCCTCCCCCTTTGCAATAAGAAGCGAGCTGAGCCAGGGCAACAGCCACTGGAGGGATCCATCCTTTCCGGAAGGGGACCCGGAGAAAGTGGGCGCCCATATAGGAAGTGAAATATCAAGGATTGCAGGCATCACCCCCAGGGGTGAAATCGTAAGGGAGGTACATTTCAAGGTCGGAGATGACACCACCCTTTCGCAGTGCCTTGGCTTTGCAAGGGAAATTGAAAGGAAGTACGGCATAAGGATATATGAAATGCACCTTCACAGGGACGAAGGCACATTTGTACAATCACAGGATGGAAGCTCCATCTGGAAGCCCAACTACCACGTCCACGGCTACGCACTTATGGTCATAACCCCCAAATGGATGAAAGAAAACGGCGAAGCCGCCCTCGAGCACCAGGCAAGGATAGAGGCACAGGCCGACCTGATACTGTCTCAGAAGATGGCCGACCTTGAAAGGGCAAGGGGCGGAGACCGCCTGAAGGAGGAGGCGCTCCTTTCATGCTATGCCGAGAGGGCCCGCAAGGAGCACTCCCGCTACGCGAAAAGGCATCCTGGCTCCAGGAAGGTCCTTCCCGAAATGACAATATCGGCAATAGAAGGCATCATGCACAGGGAAAGGGAGGACTTCGTAGGGCACAGGTCATGGTACGGCGGAAGGATGGTGAACCCGTCGATGACGGACCTTAGCCAGATGCAGGACATTCTCTCCGAGTGCCTTGGCATGGAAAGGGGCTACTATGTAAGCACCGCGGTGATGGCTTCATCCCGTGCGGCATCGGAAATCAAGGTCGATCTTAAAAAGTACAGGGAGGAGTGCCGCTATATCGAGGAAGCTCCCCTGCAGGACTACGGGACACTGTAGGCCACCTGTCACCCCCGGCCCTGGAGATGCGCCAACCCGGGACAGTACCCCTGTCCTGCGCCAATGCCACTGAAAGACTATGAAAGGAACGAGACAATTTTAACCTATCAAGATATATGACAGAAGAAAGCACCAAAAAGAAGGACCTTTTCGAGGCCATGATAGAGATCCACCGCAAGTGGAGAGGAATGGAGCCTGAAGAGTTCAAGAGCTACCTAAGGAAGATGGCGGGGTTCGCGCTATCGAGAAAGCTTCTGACCAAAAAGGACGAACCGCTTGTCACAAAGAAGAAGCTCACGGTCGCCGACTGCATGGACCTTGCGATGAACGTTGAGCTCTGGCTCCCCTTCCATCCGGAGGCAGTGGAAGAAGTGGAGTATTTCTCGGACGAGGCCGTAGCAGAGCGGAAAAGGCAGCGCCAAGAGGCCACTAAAGCCAACGGATAGCGTCTTTCTTGAGCGGGAAATGAGTGAAGGAGGTGAGGAAGAATACCTGCTTCCACTCCCCTGCTATGCATGGAGCCTTTCCTGCGACAAGCGACTCCCCACCCATAATATGAAACCATAATACATCCTATGGAAGACAGACCGAAAGAGAGGAAGCCATCGTTCCGGGAGGAGATGGCAAGATACGGATACATCTATGTAAACGGAGAGAGGTGCTACAGCTCCGATGAAGTCGACAGGGTCCTTAAGAATAAGCTGGATGAAATTTATTGGCGGAAATCCACCATTGACAATGAGATAAGGAAAAAGAAGAGAGCTGCCAACATAAAGTTCTACCTTGCCCTGGCACTCTGCGCATTCCTCTACTACAAAGGCAGCAGCTACAGACGCGCCCTCTACATTGAACAGGCGATAAGGGACACCCCGGCTGAATATGCAGCCAGGATCGATTCTCTCGAGGAAGAGAGGTACCGCATCATAGGGGTGCCGGGAAAGCATCCAGACCGGATGAAAGGCGTGCGTTTCAAGTATTTCTTCGACAAGTACAACTGGGAGGGCCTTGGAGAAAGCGACTACGCCTGGCGGAAAATGATGTGGGAGAAAAGGCGCGAGGAAAGGCGAAAGGCCCAAAAAGACAATGTCCAACATGAAGAATACGATGAGGAAGATGACGAATATGATGAATGAATAGCCCAAGGCTAGCAAGTCACCCTGCCATCCACAGATGGCACTCCTGGAGCACAACCCACTCAACCCAAAGCATACAACACGACAATCCACAATCCTAAAACACCATAGCCATGACAGATACGACAACAGCACTGAGAGAGCCACTTCCCCTTCCGGGAACCAATTTCACAAGGCAGGGAGCGTTCTTCGACTTCGAAACCAGCAAGGTGCAGTCCCTTTCGCTAAGCCAGCTTGAGCGCACCTACAAGGAAAACGACATCCACGGAAATCCCGTAATGGGCATCTACCACTGCGACCTTATAAGGACCATCATCGAAAAAGCCGCAAGGCACGGCTACCTGGCATACGTCTGGGATCTTTTCGCCGCGCAGAACAAGGAAAGGACCCAGCCCGGCGTAGTTATCCTCCCCCAGGTCGAGGAAATCTACGGCAGAAGGGCCGTGGAAGCGCACATCCTGCGAAGGGTGTTCGCGAACATACGCCTTATCGACTTCGACACAGAAAAATACACGACCAGCATATCCGTAGCGTTCCACCAGAGAGGAATCCAGGTTGGCTTCGGAAACATGGTGAAAATCTGCCACAACCAGTGCATGATGGGATACGACCATTATGTAGCAACCTACAGCCGCTACGGGGAGGACGAGGCAATGGACATACCCTACATTCTCCAAAGCATTGACAAATGGCTGGATGAAGCTCCCAAAAGGATAACGAGGGAAAGGGAGATGATTGAGCGGTATATGGGGATTTCCATATCAGCAGACGAGATGCGCTCCATAATAGGAGAGCTAACTGAGATACGGATACGAAGGGATACCCGGCTCGCCCCCATAAAAAGGGGCGGGACCTATCCCCTGAACCAGGGGCAGATATGCGCCCTTGCGGAGAAGATGTTCCTCTCAATCGAGGTGAACGGTTCGGGAAATACCAACGCATGGGAGCTCTACAACGCCGCCACAAACATCTACAAGGCTGACGGGATGGACCTGTCGCAGATCCTTCCCCAGAATCTTGAAATGGTAGCCTACATCAACAACCGCTACGGGATAGAGCCACTGAGGACAGTAGGATAAAACCATCATCTTCCATACGAGGAATTAAAATGGGGAGGACCCGCTGGAAAAGCCAATCCTCCCCTATTCCTCCATGCATGGGAACTACCCCTTGAGCGGTGCGCAGTCGATGAAGACTTCGCTTATGTACCTGTCCTTGTCCACAAGGCGGAAGAATTCGTCCTCCTTGTCAAGAGCCTGTCTCCATACGTCCTCAGATGTGACGTTATCCGGCGAGTCCTTTTTCCAGCCGTCAATAAAATAGATGTAGACAAGCTTCGCCTTGATACCATGCCCAGACAGGAAGTCTACGAAGGAAAGCCGGTTTGCCATCTGATAGTATTTCTTCGTCCAGTCAGGATTGGAGTCAGGATAGGCTATCTTGGATCTTAGTGTCTTCAGAGAGTTTTCTATTTCCTTCATGCTGTCGCCACTGGCCTTGCAGTCTAATCTGATCTCATCCAGGTGAGCCTTGGCTTCCACAAGATATAACGCCTGGAAACTTTCGGCATAGAACACCCCATCCCAGTTCTGGTTCTTTGGACAGGTCTTTTCCCAATCTGCTTCAATCTCACGGCGCTTACCTTCATCGACAAATGGGATTCTGTCCAGAAAGTCGATGCTCACATACTCTCCGTCCCCAGACTTTGCAGATGGCTTGGACGGATAGTCCAGCCAGCGGATATCCGAAGGATTGACTTTTATCTTTTCCGCTATCTTTCCAAAGAAGTGATCCCTGTGATGTCCCAGGAATCTTAGCAGCTGCCACTCGCTGCCGTAGCAATATCCTATATCAGCCATGGTGAGGTATGTGAGTTGATGTTCCCGATGGCAAACATAGCAACTTTGCGGTAAATTATCAAAAAGCCGGACGACCTTCACAGGCAATCCGGCTGAAATGAAATGATTTTTAAAATGTATTCACGGGGTTTTAAACCCGCTTTGGGAGCCGGAGGCCGGTTCAAGGGCCTCCGACCATATTACAGGGGACTATTTCCACGTTATTTCAATACTATCAATGTAAACGGCGCCGCTATTCGAGCGAAGGCCGATATATTCATAGTTATCTGTAATCTCAAGGGTCGTAGATTCTCCACACACTATTGTACCAATCTTAGTTCCCTGAGTATCGGTATCGGAAGAGTATAGATCACTCGCAGCAGAATATGCCGTTGACTTACCATATACGTTTATGGTCTTTCCAGATGTACTACTACTATTAAACGTCACAACAACCTTGCTGACTGTTCCGCCTGATGTGGTAGTAACTATTCCGCTATTGCTATTCTTGCTTCTAAGCTGGATATACTTCGATCCTGTAGACTGTCCAGCATAAACAGCAGATGAACTTGATGTTTTGCCAGTCCACTCTGAATATGTAGTTCCAAGATCACCTATAAGAGTTGCATTAAGGATATCCGTTACTTCACTGGAACCAGATGCAGCCTGAGATACCTCTATTGTAACAGCTTCTGATGTATTGTCACTATATAAAGCCTTTATGGTTACTGTTGCTTCTCTTTTGGAATCTCCAGCATTAGCATTTGGCTTTACGGTAAACGATGCCTGATTATCTGATACTTCAACATCTGTTGCCGAAATTGTGAAATCGGAACCATCAATGCTAACTGTAATAGATTCAGCATTAATTGTGGAAACAGTAACTGTCTTGGCTTTAGTTCCATCATCATTAGAGAAAGATAGAGAGACAGGATCGACTGAAGTTATTACAGGTTCCTTGACGCCCACCCTGAAATTCTTTATCTCCAAAGTTCCACTCTTAGTTGAAGTCGCGATATAATGGAATCCTATTTGGATCTTCTTTCCTGCGTACTCGTTGATATCAATATAGTTATCAACAAATGTCCAATTATTTGCGAATGAGGTGGCATTAAGCTGTACCCATTCACCACCTTCCTCGCGAATCCATACTGTTGCTTCAGTTGCTATATTTGCTGCTGTGAAGTAATTTCCTGCCCATGAGAAGGAAAGCTGGGCCTCTGAAAGTGAAGTCAGGTCTATTACAGGAGAAACCAACCATGCATCTGCATCGTGATTTGTCTTTGAAGAGCTGCCTTCATCTGTATAATAAGCGGTTATTTTTGCTCCATAGGTGTTGGTGTACTCCCATAAATCAGCATCATCTCCCTCCAGTGCGAAGTCGTCAGTCGAAGATGTAGATGTAAGAGCATTCTCGTAAGGAGCTTCTACTGTTACATAAGAAGATTCGGACTCAAACTTGTCAAGATTCAGTGCGATAGCAAGATAATCATTAGCCTCCAAACTTAGAGCGGAAGGAAGGGTTGCAGAATATGTGCCCTTGTCCGTAGCAACAGTAATTGTTCCGGCAACACTTGCTGCGGCAGGAGCAACTACCATATAGACATAATCCTCAGCGCTA
>Ga0065708_1006115_pt1 | contig 50984 bp, 44 predicted proteins | sample Hoacrofraction12_2_FD_59095 | JGI IMG/M metagenome (GOLD analysis project Ga0065708, IMG submission 59095) | Hoatzin crop microbial communities from Cojedes, Venezuela, sample from fiber fraction 12 v1 | ecosystem: Host-associated > Birds > Digestive system > Esophagus > Crop | place: Venezuela... | reverse complement strand
TTTTCGACCTCTTGGAGGTTATCAATGGCAGAATTCAAATTTATAGCTCAAGACAATTGGTATTTTTTTAGTGAACCCTAATTACAGAAGCAGGTGTATTATCTGCGTTTATTTCATTGATGCCTGTAACTTTACTTTCCTCTACGATGTTACGGAACAAACTCCAAGGATAAGCATTTTCATACAATGCTTTACAACCGTCGGGAACTACTAATAATGCGTGCTCATATAGAGCCATACCATTCTCCGTAACTACATCCGCAAATGTACTAAAGTAAACGTCGTACGGTGGAACCGTATTTTTGCAGACAACAGTATCTATAAGATGGTCTAGTTCACAACGAAAAGCGTGAAGAGCAATACACTTAACACTTGTAGGTATTACAACTTTCTTTAAGTTTTGAACGCGATTAAAAGCATAGAGATATATCGTGTCAACACTTGAGGGTATTTCGTAAGTCGTGACGGCTTTGTTTGCCGCAAATGCTAAAAGGGTTGTAGTATCCTTATTGAACAGAACACTATCCATCGCCATATAGTATTGATTCTTGCTATCGACCGTAATGCTTGACAAAGAAGAACATCCTTGCACGACTGCATTATCAATGAAACGTACAGATGCCGGTATATCTATCTTTTCTAAAGAGGTACAGAATGAGAAAGCTGCAGTTTCAATGGTATCTAAATTCTCAGGAAGATCAACGTTTGCAAGATATCTGTTTCCTTCAAAAGCTTCCCAACAGATTACTTTACATTCCGGTAATACCGTATATTCTGAATCTTTCTTTCCTGCAGGATAGCACAACAAGTATTTTTTGTCTATTGTGTACAACACACCATCTGTACTGGTATAATACTTATTGCCTTCTTCTACGTCTATTGTCGATAAATTCAAGCATCCTGAGAAAACACCATCTTCTATATCCTCTACCGATGCTGGAATAACGATAGATGTCAAAAGGGAATCCTCTTCAAAAGCAAAATCTCCTATAAATTTCAATGAAGGAGATAATTTAACCGATTCTAAGGCGAAACACTGATAAAAGGCATTTGCACCGATTGACTCAACAGAAGTCATTGTTACTGCTTTCAGATGACTATTATAGCTGAAAGAAAAATCACTTATAATCTTCACCGATGCAGGTACGGGGTATGTATCATCCGTTAAACCTGCAGGATATTGCAACAATGTTGTCATTTCCTTATCAAACAGCACATTATCCTTTGCCGAAAAATAATTATTACCCTCATTTACTTCAATTGTTGTAAACTTATAACATTCTTCAAAAATGCCACCTTCTATCGAATCTAAAGATGACGGAAGAGTTACGCTACTTATACCGGTGTCATAAAAAGCCCTGGTTTCCAACCATTTTAGACCTTCCGGTAGATCTATTTCAGTCAGACCTGTACAATGCATGAAAGCACGGTCACCTATGTATATCAACGTAGAAGGTAGTGAGACTTTTTCCAATTGAGTACAAAGAATGAAAGCATATTTACCGATACCAGCCACGGTATAAGTGACACCATTATCACTATTAGTTGCAGTAGAAGGAATATTTATCGTTCCCACATAGCGAAGAGTATCATCGTCGTCAATATCAACAAACGCCCCATCTTCATCCTCATATCTAATTCCATACCTAAACGTTACCTCGCAGGTACTATCCGACGTAATATTATACCAAATGGTATCTCCATCCTCATTTACGTTGTAAAAATCAAATAGTGCTTCATAATCATAGGTTTCCACTGCACTCACTATACCTGTAACTACTGCCAAAAGCAGCATCATCACTAATCTTAAGTAATTATTCTTCATAGTTCATCGTATTTTAGTTTATCTCCATCATCTTCACCAGTTCCTGTCCTTTCATTTGTACTGCTATCAGATGCAGGGTAGTGTTACCGCACAGACGTAATTTCGTCTCATCTGAAACATATTTTTTCAGTTGCGTTATTGCTTCCTCCCACTGCTGCGCTGCCTCTGTTTCAGTAGCGGTGGTCTTGAGGTATTTCAGTTCGATGATATAACTGTGTTTTACTCCCGGATATCTCTTCTCGTCACCGAAGAGCAGGAAATCGCAGTAACCTTTTCCGCTTTCTTCCTCAGGCAGGGTGATAAACAATCTACTTTGACACAGATAAGCTAAGAAATAACCCTGTATATGTTTTTCACCCTGTATGGTATCACGAATTGATGAGTCCTGTTTGTAATGCGAGGTAAGGTATTCCATCAGCGGTTGCCACTCACCGTCGTATGCGGCATTCTCGATAGCATCACCGAGATTCTGTGTGTTAAGACCGTTCTCTCCCTGATACATTTCCAGCATATAGTTATAATACTGAACCCTGACGTTATTGTTGGGAATGACAAGCTTAACCCTTTCACCTCTTGTTCCTCCTATGGTAAGCATACCGTAGTAATACAAGAGAGAAGGAAAAATTTCTGGTCTTGCCATCTGGTCTGCCGGGAAGGAACCTTCTAGACTGACATAGATATATCCTTGTTCCGCTATTGTACGTATCACGCCCTTACGATCGCCATCTATTCTATCTAGACCGATTAGACCTTTCATCTTGTTGTAGTCGGTCTTAGTGTTCGGATCTAACATATCCTTAGGTGGCAAACCTGTTTTCATCAGATTTCCTAAGTAATACAGAACCATGTCGGAGTTGAACATCTTCGGATCTCTGTGGAGGCTTAGTTCTGCGAAACAATAGTTATCATACCACGGTTTCATCTCCGCTATTATTTCCTCCTCGTCTTTCGTAATGGCACCTACTTTCTTATAGTAGCGTATCATCTCTCTCACGTCGGTTTCAGAAAAGCCGAGAGCCATGTTGAAAGAAAAGTCTGCGGTGATGTTCGTGAAGTTATTCAGTCCGCTTGTGGCATCATCAAGAGTTACTGGCGATACACCGATAAGCAGGAAACGTGTTGCCCATGCCTTAAAGAGTTTCAGAAAATCGCGGTAGAAACCCATGCCATGAGTGATAGAGCGATATACCTCATTACCCATCTCGTTGAGAATATTATTGGTAAAATTATCGTATTCATCAACGATGACGTACAGTTTATATCCTAACGACTTCGCCTGTTCACCGATAATATTAAATTTTTCCGAAGCATACGGTTCTTTATACACCTTGTCCGTAAAGAAATCTCCGTATTCTACAGAATATTTGTTTACGAAAGAGTCTAATACATTTCCACAGTATCTGTTAAACTTATCCCTTATCTCATCAATCGAACCACCACCTACTTTTGAGTAATCAAATTTTATAACTTGGTATTTTCCCCTCTCACTTGTAGGATGATCATAAATCCAAGTTCCTTTAAATTCGTCTTCATAGCGTACCTGAGCCTTGATGTCGTAGTATTCCTCTAACATAGACACAAACAGACTCTTGCCGAAACGACGAGGACGAGTAAAGAAGAGAAAGTCGCTAGTATCCTCCATCACTTGTATATACTGCGTCTTATCAACGTAATAGTAGTCTCTTTCACGCAATCTCTTGAAATCATTCACGCCCAAAGGCAGTCGTCTGTAGGTATTCATGTATGGTGGTATTTTCTTTTATGTTGCAAATATAGCAACTTTTTTTNAATTGATGGTCTACAGGACAAAAAATCTCCGAAGCAAAGACTTCGGAGTTTTTTTAGTTGATAATTGAAAATTGATAATGGAGAATTATTACCAATAAACATTTAATTATCAATTAGATTAGAATTCTGCGTTCTTCGGTGTACGAGGGAACGGAATGACGTCACGAATATTCTGCATTCCTGTCACAAACAGTATCAGGCGCTCGAAACCGAGACCGAAACCGCCATGAGGACAAGAACCATACTTACGGGTATCTAGGTACCAATACATATCCTTCATAGGGATATTACGACGTTCTATCTCTGCCAATAGCTTATCGTAGTTCTCTTCACGAACACTACCACCGATGATCTCACCTATCTGCGGGAACAGCACGTCTGTACCCTGCACCGTCTTACCATCCTCATTAATCTTCATATAGAAGGCCTTTATCTCTTTTGGATAGTCGGTCATAATAACAGGACGTTTGAAATGTTCCTCTACAAGATAACGCTCATGCTCACTGGCAAGGTCAACACCCCAAGAAACAGGAAATTCAAACTTCTTACCGTTCTTTGCAGCTTCTTCCAAGATCTTTATACCTTCTGTATAAGGAAGGTGAACGAAAGAATCTTTAAGTACACCCTCCAAGCGCTCTATCAAGCCTTTGTCGATCATCTTGTTTAGGAATTCAAGATCGTCACGACAGTTGTCAAGAGCCCATTTTACACAATACTTGATAAAATCCTCTTCAAGTTCCATCAAGTCGTCCATATCAATGAAGGCAACCTCAGGTTCTATCATCCAAAATTCTGCAAGGTGACGAGGGGTATTGGAATTTTCAGCACGGAAAGTAGGACCGAACGTGTATATCGCTCCCAGAGCCGTAGCTCCTAACTCTCCTTCCAACTGTCCGCTTACGGTGAGCGAGGTCATCTTTCCGAAGAAATCATCATCATAAATGATGCTACCGTTCTCATCTTTCTTTAAATCATATAGATTCTTCGTGGTAACCTGGAACATCTGTCCTGCTCCCTCACAGTCACTACCTGTGATAAGTGGTGTGTGGAAATAGAAATACCCGTGATCATGGAAATACTTATGTATTGCTATCGCCATATTATGACGGATACGCATAACCGCTCCAAAAGTATTGGTACGCAGACGGAGATGAGCATACTGACGCATATACTCGAAAGACTGTCCTTTCTTCTGCATAGGATAGTCGGAACCGCAAGTACCGTAAATCTCTATCTCCTTAGCTTGTATCTCCACAGCCTGACCAGAGCCCTGACTCTCTACGAGCGTACCCTTACAACCGATACATGCTCCTGTCGTTATCTGCTTGAGCATCTCTGAATCAAAAGACTCAGGAGATACCACCAACTGTATATTATTTATAGTGCTTCCATCGTTAAGAGCTATAAAGTCAACGACTTTACTACTGCGGTGGGTACGTACCCAACCCTTTACCACGATGTCAGTACCGTAAGCGGTACTCTTTAACGCATCTACAATTTTTGTTCTCTTCATCATAACATCCTCAATTATACATTTAAAATGTCAATTATTCAAATGCTCCCATTCTGAGCATCTCTACCTCCTTCTGCGTGAGGTAGCGCCAATCACCGCGACGTACTGTCTTCTTGGTAAGACCAGCGAACTGTACACGGTCGAGTTTGATCACTCTATATCCTAGTGTCTCGAAGATACGACGTACCACACGGTTCTCACCACTATGTATCTCGATGCCTACGACTCTTGGATCCTCCTCGAAGACATACTGTACATCGTCAGCCTTCACCTCATGATCCTCGAGCTGTACACCTTCTAATATATGACGCATGTCATCAGCCTCAACAGGTCTATCGAGTGTAACCTGATAAACTTTCTTCTTCAGGAATTTAGGGTGTGTCAGTTTACTTGCCAATTCACCGTCGTTAGTCAGGAGAAGTACACCNGTGGTATTTCTGTCAAGACGACCTACAGGATAGATACGCTCGTCACAAGCATCCTTAACTAAGTCCATCACTGTTCTGCGATGCTGCGGATCATCAACCGTGGTAACGCAATCCTTCGGTTTGTTGAGAAGCACATACACCTTCTTTTCAATTGTTACAGGCGAGCCATTGAATGCCACCTCATCACTTCTCTTTACCTTTGTTCCCAACTCTTTAACGACTTCACCATTCACGGTAACAAGTCCTTTCTCTATAAAGTCATCTGCTTCGCGACGACTACATACACCCGCATTTGCGAGATATTTATTCAAACGAATTGGATCATCAGGATTTACGTTCTCTTCAACGTATTCTATTCTCTTCTTTACGCTATATTTCGCATTAGGATTATATCCCTGACCCTGTTGCTTAAAGTTACGATAACCTCCCTGGTTATTACCATTACCGTTAAACTGTCTGTGTGGACCGTTGTAGCCACCACGCTGGTTACCGCCATTATTGTTATAACCATTGTTATTACGCTGTGGACCGTTATAACCACCACGTTGACCGCCGTTGTTATTATAACCACCGGCATTGTATCCACCGTTATTACGCTGTGGTCCATTGTATCCACCGCGCTGGCCCCCATTATTGTAGCCACCATTATTGCGCTGTGGACCGTTATAGCCACCACGCTGACCGCCGTTGTTATTATAACCGCCGGCATTGTAACCACCGTTATTACGCTGCGGTCCATTGTATCCACCACGCTGACCGCCGTTATTGTAGCCACCGTTATTGCGCTGTGGACCGTTATAGCCACCCTGTTGACGCTGGTATGGTCTGCCTTCGCCCTGCTGATTTCCATAGTGCTGACGTGGATGCTCTTGGCTATTGTTATAACCAAAACCCTCGGGCATAAAACCTTCACCTCTGTTTGCAGCAGGACGTTCTACAGGACGCTGTATGCGTACACGTGGACGTGTATGCTTCACTACATTGTTTTCACCTGATTGCTGATTGCTCACTTCATTGGTACCTTCCAATTTTTCTTCTTCTTTCTCCATAATAAAACCTTTTAGTTCAACCTCACGGTCAGACCCTCATTGTCATTTTTCAATGGTTTATCTTCCGTTAATTGATAAATTAATAATAAGTTCTAATTTGTATATTACAATGGCCGTTAAGCCTTTAATTTCTTCTTAGAGGGTATCTTAAATACAATTCTTTTCTACCTTAATAAAACTAAATTTAATTCCTACCCTCGCTTTCATTGTGCAAAGGTAGGAATTTATTTGTTTCGTTGTACTATTTATACAAAAATTTTATGATTATTTAAACTCCCGTATAATTCATAGGGGTTATNTTCATCAATTCTTCCTTTATTTCATCACTGACATCGAGCGTGGCGATAAAGTCATGAATAGATTTCTCTGTCATCTTCTCATTAGTGCGAGTCAAGGCTTTCAGTGCCTCGTAAGGATGTGGATAGGCCTCTCTTCTGAGTATCGTCTGTATGGCTTCTGCCACTACNGCCCATGTATTGTCTAGGTCGCTATGCAATTTATCTTCGTTGAGAATCAATTTACGTAAGCCTTTGAGTGTACTCTGGAAGGCTATCAGTGAATGTCCCATAGGTACACCGATGTTACGGAGCACCGTAGAATCGGTAAGGTCACGCTGCAATCTGCTTATAGGTAATTTCTGGGCTAAGAATTCAAAGGTCGCATTAGCTAAGCCAAGGTTACCTTCACTATTCTCGAAATCTATAGGATTAACCTTATGCGGCATAGCGCTACTGCCAACCTCACCGGCTTTTATCTTCTGTTTGAAGTATTCCATGGAAATATACATCCAGAAATCTCTGTCTAAGTCGATGATTATGGTATTTATACGTCGCATGGCGTCAAAGACAGCACTCAGGTTGTCGTAGTTGCTTATCTGTGTCGTATACTGTTCCCTCTCAAGTCCTAGTTTCTCACTTACGAAACGGTTNGCAAANTCTTTCCAATCGTAATCGGGATAAGCTACATGATGTGCATTAAAGTTACCCGTAGCACCACCGAATTTCGCTGTTATAGGACAACGAGAAAGTTGTTCCACCTGCGTTTTCAAACGGTATACGAACACCATTATCTCCTTACCCAAACGTGTTGGCGATGCGGGTTGNCCGTGGGTCTTTGCCAACATCGGAACATCCTTCCACTGTTCTGCATAATCCTCCAACTGACTTATCAGTTCATGCAACTGTGGTATATAAACATTCTCTATCGATTCTTTTACAGACAGCGGAACACTAGTATTATTGATGTCCTGCGATGTTAGTCCGAAATGGATAAACTCCTTATAAGCCTCTAAATTTCCTATCTTATCAAACTCTTCTTTGATAAAATACTCCACCGCCTTGACATCATGATTNGTNATTTTCTCTATATCTTTAATTCTCTGNGCCTCAGCNACNCCAAAATTCATGTATATATCGCGTAAACGGGGGAAGAGTGTTTTGTCAAAGTCTTTCAACTGTGGCAAAGGCAGTTCACACAAGGTGATAAAATACTCTATCTCCACGCGCACCCTATAACGTATCAGTGCAAACTCAGAAAAATACTCGGTCAACTGTTCCGTTTTTCCCCTGTAACGACCGTCAATAGGGGATATCGCTGTCAAAGAATTTAAATCCATAGTGCTATTTATATTTTCTAGCGCAAAGGTAGTATTTTTTTTTCAATATACAAAATTCCATATCAGAACCTTGGCGGACGACCGCCACCGCCGCCTCCGGGACCTCCACCGGGACCACCTCCAGGACCGCCGAAACCGCCTCTGCGATCTCTACCGCCCTTACCGCCACGACGGTTGTCCATACCACCAAAAGCATTCATACGGTATATGACGTGCAACATGGCGTAACTGTTGATGCTGTTATATTCGGTATCACTTCGCATCATTGAATTAAGCATTCTCGATACCGTACTCTGTCGTTGTAGGATATCATAGAACTGTAACGATAGTGTAAGAGCATTTCCTTTCAGNAATGACTGACTTAACTGGGCGTTCCATACCAATTCATTGGTGTTCATAGCCTCGTTGGAATAACCTCGTCTACTATTCTGNTGNATATCCGTACTTATCGACATNCCCCAATTGGTATACAGGTTGACATTCAANCCATACGAGAACTGCCATGTATCTAGATTACTCGTTTCCAAAAGGTTGTTACGGGCATTGGTATAGGTAACACTTCCGTTGGGTTCAATCTCTATCCAGTCATTGCGATAACTCATCGACAGTCGCTCACTAATCGTTGCCTGACGTGTCGTACTCTTCAGAGCCTGGTGTAAAGAATCGACATACAGGAAACCGACATTATTAGCGTATGAAAAATTGGTAAACGTATTGACGTTCCAATAACCTAGGGTATCCAACGAGGTGTTAAACATAAACATTGCCGACATGTTCCAGTTGCCATTGATATTCTCCGGTTGAGTCGTCTTACCACCTGTCAGTTCATCATACGTAACCATATTACTTATAGAATTTCTCGTCGTAGAGAAATTCAGATGTGCCATCATACCTTGTTGGTATTTCTGTCTATAGTGGTTCCAGAACAATCGCAACTGTTGTGTAAACGACGGTTTTAGTCCCGGATTACCCTTAGTGATGTTCAACGGATCACTGTCATCGGTGATATCGAGCAGATCGGTCATCGACGGTTGTGAAGAGGAACCGTTGTAACGAACACGTAACTGACTTACATCTGAAAATTTATATCTAAAGTCGATTGTTGGCGAGAAATTAGTTACGGTACGAACCGTGTCTACGTTCACACCCTGATAATTCTGTATATAATGTGTCTTTTGCGGTTGTACCATAAAACCGATGTTGAAATTATATTTCGGTTTCACGTAGCGCAACATCANATCCACTTCATGTATGTAGTTGGTATATTCCGCATACTTACTCAGTGACACATCCTTGTAATCGTCAAGTATTACACCNCCGTCGGTCAGAGGGTTAAGATAATCATCCCAACTGCGATATTCCGGTAGTCCGTTTATCATTGATCCGAACTCACTGAAATCGTATGTGCTGCGGTCGGTCTTATTGAAATTATATTTAAACTGATAACTTGCCTGCAAAAAGAGGTTCTTTACGATAGGTTCGGTGTAAGTACCCTTTACACTATAGTTCCAACTTCTCGTAGGTGTGGTATTCCATCTGTTGGTACTATATATGGAATCTTCCCCCTCTTGGTTGAGCAACTGNTACAACACCACATCCGATAACGTCAGTGTCTTACTGTTGCTATTGGTCAATCCACTNCCCAATGTAAGTGTAACACTCCTACCCTTACTATNAAGTTTTCTGTTGAGCATNANNGTACCACTAAGGTTGGTGCTCGACGAGTAGCTTANCGATGCNTTCTTTNTCGAGTTNACGAGAACATCATCCAAACTATCNATCTTNGNNTCTATNTCNTCATCNTCAAGAGGATTGGTGAGGTATAGATANGGATCCACATTAAACGCNTTCGATACNGANAGNAGTCTCGAGTCGCTGGTTGAAACGACCGAAATTTTCTCTCAGATGCACCTTTGTCATGGTATCTGGTTGCCATTCAAATCTCATGTTCTGATTCCAACTGTCTGAGCGAGTCATGTTCTTACTGCTACTATTACTGAAGGCACCGCTACTAGTAACAAAGTTTTCTACTGATGCGATGGAATACACATCTCCGTCATTATGGTTCCATCTCAGTCCGAAATTAAATTTCAGCTTATCCTTTTTCTCGTAGTTAAGATTGATACCCAACATCTTAGCAGCGTTAAGACCGTTGTTACCTCCAAAGCCTCCGGGACCGCCACGTCCTCCGCCGGGGAAACCCTTGTCGCCAACGTTGTTCGCTCTACCGAAAACCATCAGTTGGAAATCATTATGCATACGTGCCACCATCGTCTGCAAGGAGTAGCGTTTCTTCGTACCGTAACCTAGATCGGTATTCGTAAAAACGCCCTTCTTCATTCCCGGTCGCACGCCGAAATCGAGTACGGTCTGATCGTTACCATCATCTACGCCCGTCAGTTTCGACATATCGCTCTTCTCATCGTAAGCCTTTATATTCTGTATCATCGAGGTTGGCAGGTTCTTCATCGCCGTCTTGGTATCACCGGTAAAAAACTCCTTTCCGTCTACCAAGATTTTCTTTACCTCCTTACCGTTAATGGTTATCTTACCGTCATCGTCAATCTGAGCACCGGGAAGTTTNTTCACCAATTCCTCCACGACACTTCCCTCCGGTGTTCGATANGCATCAGCATTATANACAAAGGTNTCNTTTCTTACCACCACCTTAGCAGCATGCGATGTAACGGTAGCACCTTTCAGCATTATCGCCTCCGCCTTGTATCTGATATNTCCTAAATCAATATCGGCACTATCCTTAATCACTATATTCTTAGTTATCTTAGGATAACCAATATTAGTTATACTCAAAATATATTTTCCATCAGCCGGTGCCTGCAACTTNAAGCTACCGTCTTCNCCNGACAGNGCACCCGTGATAAAGGTACTGTCTGGTTGCAGCAGTTGCAACGTAGCCTGTAATACCGGTTCGTCCGTGTCATCATCGACAACCGCACCCGTTATCACCCTATTTTGAGCCGACAAAGAAAAAACTGACGTCATAAACATCAGTAAGGGAAGTAGACGTTGTATCATAACATTAAACTTTCTTGTTGATTTGACGCAAAAAAACAAGAAAAGTTTAATGTTTATTCTTAAAGGTATTTATTTTATCACACCACGTACATCAAGTAGATGGTAGTTACGATAGTAACCAGCATGATGATGTTCATGGGGATACCAATCTTCAGGAAGTCGGAGAATCTGTAGCCTCCAGGACCGTAAACCATGGTNTTGCCAGGGGAACCTATTGGTGTAGCGAACGACATCGATACGCAAAGCATGAGCATGATACAGAATGCTTTAGGGTCNACACCCAGGTTGTTGGCTGTTTGGAAGAATATTGGATAAAAGATGGCACTGCACGCCGTGTTGCTGATAAACTCGGTCAGAGTGAGCGCTGTGGCCGAAAGGAGTACCATTGTGAGCAAAACATTGTCTCCGCAGATACTGGTGATACCCGTCACCACGACATCGGCAATACCGTTGTTTTGTATTGCTTTACCAAGCACCACCGAACAAGCAAACATCATAATGATATTCCACTCGATACTNTTCTGTGCTGTTTTCGGACTACAGCAACGGAANAANACCATTGCCANTGCTGCNAGCATGGNNGATTGCACCACTGTGANCACTTTGAANCTAGACAACANNATCATGCACAACAGGATGANCACCGACACNATAGTCTTGNCGCTGGTTTTNATCACTTCCTCGTCTTTTACCACNACGAAATCGTCTTTNGTCTTTTCTGCAAAATCNTCTATGGTCATCGTATTCGGACATTCCATCAAGAGCGTGTCGCCTGGAGCCAAAATAATGTTGCGTGGACTTTCATTAACGCGTTCTCCGTCACGTGAAACTGCCACTACCACCACACCGTTGCTCTTCTCAAAGTCGGTATCGCTCAGACATTTGCCAACGAGGTCACTTTTAAACTTCACAGAAGCAGTACGTATTTGTCGGCTCCGGCTGTCGTCTCCATAGAGAGTAAACACTTGATTGTCGGAAACGGCTAGATTGTGCGTCTTCTTCAACTCACCTATTTGCTCTATGTTTCCGGAGAATACCAAACGGTCGCCACCCATCACGAACTCATCATTGGATACAGGCGATATCACTTCTTTGTCGAAACGGATAATTTCTATGAGGTGACCTCCAGGCACATTATTGAGACCAGCTTCGCCGACGGTCTTGCCAATCTCGGTAGAACTCGATGGTACCATCAGTTCCGCGGTATATTCGTTGGTATTTTCAAAGCTATCGTCTGGACTCTTTCGTGTTGGCAGCACGCNCTTCATCAAGATGATTGCCAACACAAACACCATCAGGCATACCAATGACGCAGGTGTGATTGTGAAGATGTTCATGCTGTCGCCCGTATCGTCAGCATAAAGACCGCTCACGATAAGGTTGGGCGCTGTACCTAACAATGTTAGAGTTCCACCCACCAAACTAGCGTAAGACATTGGAATAAGCAGTTTGGATGCTGCAATATTCAGTTTTTTAGCCCAAATTTTCACAACTTTGATAAAAAAGTGCTGTTACCACAGAGTCGGTAACTACAGAACTCAACAGTGCAGCAGGAAACAACAGACGGATGATAGCCATAGCGTAGCTTTTGGGTCGCCCCAAGACATGATTGACTACCCATTTCAGAACACCTGTCTGATAAAGACCTCCCACCACTATAAACATAGCAGCCACGGTGACCACCGAAGCTGATGAGAAACCGCCGAGCGCCGATTTCTCGTCAACGGCACCTGTAATGAAAAGAATAGTGATTGCTGACAGAAATACCACGTCAGGGGGAAGAGATGTCTTAAACAAAATGACGAACATCGTGATGATAACGGCTATAGTGAGCCACGCCAAAGCAGATAATCCTAGGAACATAATAGTACTAATTAATGTTTTTGTTATAAGTTAGTCGTTAAATTTATTCTTCAACGGCTTTAACTATTAAATGCAAAATTAATGTTTTTTTTATTAAGACAATAGGTTAATTCAAAAATTTTACCAATTTACATAAAAATCTCAATTTATATGACAGAAGAATAAATAGACCAAGTTTAATTATCAATTATCAACTATCAANTATCAACNANTGACGAGCCAGATGAGCAGACCAAGCTTGCTTGGTGTCTGTCATGGCGAGGACGTCGCACTTTGCGAAGCAAAGAACTAAAAAAAAATAGGGAGTGTCATTTTTGACACTCCCTATTTTTTTATTTTAAATATTATTTCAGTTTTGTGAAACCATATTTAGCAGCACTTCCAAGCTCTTCCTCGATACGGATAAGCTGGTTGTACTTAGCCATACGGTCTGTACGACTCATAGAACCAGTCTTTATCTGACCAGAGTTGGTTGCAACAGCAATATCAGCGATTGTGGTATCCTCTGTCTCACCAGAACGGTGACTAGTTACTGTTGTATAACCGTGACGGTGTGCCATCTCGATAGCCTCGAGGGTCTCTGTNAGAGAACCGATCTGGTTAACCTTGATAAGGATAGCGTTAGCAGCACCCATCTTGATACCTTTCTCCAAGAACTTGGTATTTGTAACGAAGAGGTCGTCACCAACCAACTGACAACGGTCGCCGATAGCTTCTGTCAGTTTTACCCAGTTATCCCAGTCGTTCTCATCAAGACCATCCTCGATAGAATCGATAGGATACTTAGTTATCAGTTCCTCAAGATATTTAATCTGCTCAGCAGCTGTAAGTTTCTTTCCGTTAGGATCTTTCTTCATACCGCTCTTGAGCTGACGATAGTCGTAGAACCACTCACCGTTCTCGCATGTAGCAAACTCGCTGGCAGCGCAGTCCATAGCAATCTTAACATCTTTTCCTGGCTCGTAACCAGCGTCTTTGATTGCCTGGCAGATGCTATCAAGAGCATCTTCGATACCATTAAGAGCAGGTGCGAAAACCACCCTCATCACCTACGGCTGTAGAAAGACCACGACTCTTAAGAAGTTTTGCCAAAGCATGGAATACCTCAGCACCCATACGAATAGCCTCAACCTCAGAAGGTGCACCTACAGGACGGATCATAAACTCCTGGAATGCGATAGGAGCGTCAGAGTGAGCACCACCATTGATAATGTTCATCATAGGTACTGGCAACACGTAAGTGTTTGTACCACCGATATAACGGTAAAGAGGAAGACCCAGACAAGCAGCTGCTGTATGAGCTACTGCCAGTGACACACCTAAGATAGCGTTAGCACCGAGGTTGCTCTTTGTAGGAGTNCCATCGAGTTCCAACATCTTATAGTCTATAGCTCTCTGATCGAGAACAGACATACCGATAAGNTCAGGAGCAATTTTCTCGTTTACATTAGCAACGGCCTTAAGAGTACCCTTGCCACCATAACGNTTCTTGTCTCCGTCACGAAGCTCAAGAGCCTCATTCTCACCTGTTGATGCACCTGATGGAACAGANGCTCTACCCATGATACCTGATACTGTNGTCACTTCTACCTCAACGGTAGGATTACCTCTTGAATCCAGAATCTCTCTGGCATGAACTTTTTCAATAATCATAATGGTTTATTTTAAATAACTGAAATTTCAGACCGCAAAGTTACAAAATATTTTCAATAGATGNTATGGGGAAAATAATGAATTAACATCTTTTATATAGTTGAGAATGGATAATTGAGAATGGATAATTAATACTCCCTAAACATTTAATTATCAACTATCAATTATCAACTATTTTTTTTGGTTGCAGAGATTTTTTTTGTATATTTGCCACATAAAATAACATAACTCTAAAAAATCTACAATTATGACAATTACAATGATTATCCAACTGCTGATAGTTTTATTAGCTTTGTATGTTGGAAGCCGTTACGGCAGTTTGGCANTGGGAGCTATATCCGGTATAGGTTTAGCGATCCTTGTTTTCGGATTCGGAATGAAACCGGGTACTCCTCCNACAGATGTGATATACATCATTATNGCNGCNGTNACGTGNGCAGGTATTTTGCAGGCTTCAGGAGGTATGGATTGGCTTATCCAACTGGCAGAGAAATTATTACGTAAGCATCCCGACAGGATAACCTTCTTGGCTCCATTATGTACATTTTTCCTCACAGTACTCGTAGGTACAGGACATGTGGTATATACCATTATGCCTATCATCGTNGATATAGCCATCAAGAAGGGTATTCGTCCGGAACGTCCTTGTGCCGTGGCATCGGTAGCAGCACAGGTGGGCATCACCTGTTCTCCTATAGCTGCTGCGGTAGTAGCCTTCGTTACAATCAGTAATAGTAATGGTTTTGATATTACGATACCACAAGTACTGATGATAACCATTCCTAGTTGCTTGTGTGGAATAATAGCAGCCGCTGCAGCATCATATAAACGTGGTCTCGACTTAGACAAAGACCCTGAGTTTCAAAAGAAGCTTCAAGATCCTGAGCAAAGAGAATATATCTACGGAGGAAATGCGACGACTCTCGANAAGAAGATCGATCGCAACGCAAAGATGGCAGTGTACATTTTTATGGCTGCTTTAGCTGTAATTGTATTCTTTGCTGTTTTCCCTAGTATGCTACCTTCATACAAAGCTATCGAAGCTATTAAAGGCGCTGATGATATATTAATTGGAGATGGAACAGCAATAAAGGCATCCAACTTAGCAAAGATAGGAATCGTACTTGAGGGTGTTACACAAGAAGTTAGTAAGACTCTCAAAATGAACCTTGTCATTCAGATTATAATGATCTCAGCTGCAGCTCTGATGATAATAGTATGTAAGGCTTCTCCTAAAAAGGCGGTGGCAGGGGCTGTATGGCAAAGTGGTATGGTGGCTGTGGTCGCAATATATGGTATAGCATGGTTGGCAGATACCTACTTCGCTAATTATACCAACGAGATGAAGGCTATGCTTACAGATGTTGTCTCTGCACACAAATGGACTATAGCTATCGTCTTCTTCCTCGTCAGTGTACTTATCAACTCACAGGGAGCGGTGGTGGTAGCTTTCCTTCCGCTAGCGTACTCCCTTGGTATACCAGGACCGGTACTGCTCGGTGTNCTGCCTAGCGTCTATGGATATTTCTTTATTCCAAACTATCCTTCAGATATCGCAACGGTCAATTTCGACAGGACGGGAACGACGGTAATAGGAAAATACCTGTTAAACCACTCGTTTATGATGCCTGGACTCATCAGCGTCTTCGTATCTACGATAGTAGCCTACTGCCTATCGAACCTCATATACTAATTGATAATGGATAATNGATAATTGATAGTTGATAGTTGAAAAATCTGCGCAACAACGTGTCGCGCAGATTTTTTATATCAACTAAAAGCGGGTGCGCGTTACGCGCACCCGCTAACAACACAAACACAAAATAAAAACACAATAGTGTGCCTTAGCACTACATATTGCTTTTGTTTAACCCTTTCCTAATTTTACTTGCCATTTCCACGCACTGCGCAGTACGTCGTCAATAGGCGTCTCGGCCTTCCATCCTAATACCTCGTTGGCTTTCTTAGGATCTGCCCATACCTGTTCGATATCACCCTCTCTACGAGGAGCGTAGGTCCAGTTTACTTTTACACCTGTAGCTCTCTCAAAACCTTCTACGACCTCAAGAGTGCTCAGACCCTTACCTGTACCGATGTTAAACACCTCTAAGCTGTCGCTATCAGTATCTAACACACGTTCCATGGCCTTCACATGTGCCTTAGCNAGATCTACCACATAGATATAATCACGTATACATGTGTGGTCAGGTGTATTATAGTCATGACCAAAGATNTTCAGTTGTTCTCTCTTACCGATAGCAGTCTGTGTTACAAACGGTATAAGGTTCATTGGCACACCGTTTGGCAGTTCACCGATAAGAGCTGAAGGATGAGCACCAATAGGATTGAAATAGCGCAATAGTACCGCCTTGATTGGGGCACCGCTGTGTATATAGTCACCTATTATCTCTTCGTTAATCTGTTTTGTGTTACCATACGGAGACAATGCCTTCTGTATCGGTGCATCTTCCGTAACGGGAAGATGTGCGGCATCAGGTTGTCCGTAAACCGTGCAACTAGATGAGAAGATTATACCCTTCACCCCATGTATGGGCATCAGTTCCAACAGGTTGAGAAGCGACACGATATTATTGCGATAATACATTAACGGTTTCTCTACACTCTCGCCTACTGCCTTACTAGCTGCAAAGTGGATGATACCATCGATGGCAGGATACTTAGAGAAGATATTCTCCATCGCGGTCTTGTCTGTACAGTCAGCCTTTACGAACTCAGGTTTGATACCCGTAATCTGAGTTATTCCATCCACCACATCGGCACGTGAATTAGACAGATTATCTACTATCACAACATCATATCCTGCCTGCTGTAACTCTACCACGGTGTGTGAACCGATGAATCCTGTTCCTCCTGTAACTAATATAGTATGTTTCATATTTTAATATGTTTTATATCGTAAAAACGATAGTTTTTGTCTTTTGTTGTATCAACTTAAACCGAATAAAGCACGTAGTCCTCCGTCTACTCCGCTGAAACCCATAAAGGCTAGAGAAAGNANACCGGCCGTAACGAGTACTATACCCATTCCTCGCATACCCTTCGGGATATTAACCAACTCAAGCTGTTCGCGGATACCGGCAAAGACGATAAGTGCCAAAGCAAAACCTAGAGCTGTAGAGAAGGCATATACTATACTCTCCAAAAGAGAGAAATCTTTCTGTATAACCAAGATGGCTACACCAAGAACGGCACAGTTGGTCGTGATAAGAGGNAGGAAGATTCCTAATGCCTGATACAANGCNGGAGAAACTTTCTTCAGGATNATCTCCACCATCTGNACGAGGGCTGCGATGACCAATATAAACGCCAACGTCTGCAGATACTGTAACCCGTAAACNTCCAGGACAAATTTCTGCAGGAGATAGGTAACNATNGTTGACAGNGTAAGCACGAAAGCTACTGCCATACCCATACCTATCGCCGTCTCTATTTTCTTAGANACTCCTAAGAACGGNCAGATACCCAAGAACTGCGACAATACGATGTTGTTAACAAATATCGCGGATATAAATATCAGTATATATTCCATATTCTTTCCTTTTAAGAGTTATTACTTACTGCCTTTCAGTTTATTTACCATTGCGATTAGGTATCCGAGTGTCAGGAAGGCTCCCGGAGGAAGTACGAAAAGNAGAGTGTTATAATCTTTCGGCAATAGCTGCAGTCCGAACACCGAACCAGCTCCTAATATCTCGCGCACCGAACCGAGAAGTGTCAATGCCAAGGTAAAACCAAGACCGATACCTATACCGTCGCAGGCGCTCGCTATAGGATTATTCTTACAAGCGAAAGCCTCAGCACGACCGAGTATGATACAGTTTACGACGATGAGTGGTATATACAAACCTAATGCCGCATTTATCTCCGGTAGGTATGCTGCAAGCATCATCTGAAGAATCGTCACAAACGCNGCTATGACAACCACGAAAACGGGGATNCGCACCATGTCGGGCGTAAGATTCTTTATCAATGATATAACTATATTGGAGCATATCAGCACAAACATCGTTGCCAGTCCCATAGACATACCGTTGATGGCACTGGTAGTAGTGGCCAACGTTGGACACATACCAAGGAGAAGTACAAACGTAGGGTTCTCCTTGATTATACCGTTTATAATATATTTCANATTATTCATTGTTCTTTTTATTTGATTTTGACGCACCCGACACGGCATCTGCCGGCGTATTCTTAAAAGCGCTATAAGCGTTTGCTACAGCCTTCAGAAAAGCTCTGGAAGTGATTGTCGACGCGGTAATAGCATCAACCTCGCCTCCGTCTTTGCTTACCGTGAGGTTATTCTTAGAAGGGTTCTTACCTATTATATCACCCTCATGACCTTTCTGGAACCATTCCGTTGCCTTAGCACCAAGTCCTGGTGTCTCTGCATGTGAGAGTACGGTATAACCGAGTATATCGCCATTTGGATCGAAACCGACGAGTACTTTTAGGTCTCCACCGAAACCTGAGGTTGTCGATTCCACGGCAGCACCGAGATCTTTCTTCGATGCATCTACCGTCTGGTATATCGTATAACTTACTTCCTTACCGTCGATGGTCTGTTTCACTGTATCGGTCTTGGCTACCGACAGTTCCACGCCACCCATTACCGATTTTATTCCGTCAGCCAAAGTCTTCTCTGCCTGTGCCTGGATAGGACCGGCAGTAACATTGTTGACGTATGCGAGCAATCCGCCTGTTATCAGAGCAACAGCACAGAGCACCACGACCATATTCGTTAGTGATGATTCTAATTTCTTCATTTCTGTACCTCCCCGAAACGTTTTGGTTTAACATAGGTGTTGATAAGCGGAGTAAACGCATTCATTATCAAGATAGCGAATGACATACCTTCTGGATAAGCTCCCCAATTACGTATTATCACTGTCAACAGACCAATACACACGCCATAGATCAGTTGACCCTTACCTGTCATCGGGGATGTTACGTAATCCGTAGCCATAAAGATAGCACCCAACATAAGACCTCCTGAGAATATCTCTGTCAGAGGATCAGCATATACTGGACTTGCGAGATGTAACAGACCTGTAAANACAAATACTGTACCGATGATNCTTACAGGAATATGCCAGGTTATGATCTTACGCCACAACATAAANAGCAGACCTATTATCAATGCCAAAGAACANACCTCACCGATACATCCTACTCCACCGTCNGGATTCATACCGAGNAACAGTTGTGTGGCATCAGGTATCTGCTCCAACATACTTGCATCGCCCGTTTTTATCGCTGCCTTCATCAATGCCAACGGTGTAGCACCTGTAGTGGCATCGGTATANCTCGTCAACTGTCCCGCTANNGGCCAAGANGTCATCTGNGCNGGNAANGANACNAGGAGGAANCAACGTCCTACCAAAGCGGGGTTAAANGGNTTTTGACCAAGACCGCCGAAAGTCATCTTTCCAACGCCTATAGCTACCAAGGCNCCTATAATGATGATCCATATAGGTAGGTTACTNGGCATATTCATACCGAGCAACAGACCCGTTATCATGGCTGAACCGTCAAGGATGGTCAACCGNTGCTGTTTTAAAATAAANTTCGATATAACCCACTCAAAGAAGAGACAGGCTACGACACTCGTCATACATACTATGGCACTTCCAATTCCGAAGAANTANANCGATANCAACAATGCTGGNAGCAGGGCTATTACCACGCCCCACATATTCTTCTCCACGCTGTCGGTGCCGTGTGTATGCGGTGATAATGATACTATTAAGCTCATATTCTTTTCTCGTTTTTTCTTTTACTGTTTTTTAGCGTTACGTGCCTTGATAATACCATTAACGGTTGTCTTACCTAAGCGGATATTATCCAGCAACGGACGATGAGCAGGACATGTAAACTGACACGACCCACATTCTATACAAGAGGTGATATCCTCTGCCTCCACCTTTTCCCACATCTTCTTAGAAGANCATGTGGCAAGAAGGAACGGTTCCAGTCCCATAGGACATACNCTCACACATTTAGCACATCTGATACATGGATCAGGTTCCTTTCTGTGTGCATCGGCATCGGTGAGAATGGTTATAGCATTTGTTCCCTTACATACGGGAGTATCTAGAGAATTTACTGCCTTACCCATCATCGGACCTCCNGCGAGNACCTTGTTNTCACCTTCAGGGCATACCNCCGCAGAGATCGATAAGCTCCTGCATCGTGGTTCCCATACGTACGAGATAGTTACCTGGATTAGCTAAGCGTTTTCCTGTNACGGTAGTATATCTCTCGAAGAGAGGTTTATTCTTCATCACNGCNTGGTAAACGGCAAAAGCTGTACCCACGTTCTGTACCACNGCACCCACGTTGACCGGTATAGCNGGAGGTGCNGGCACCTGACGACGTACCACGGCATCCACNAGNTGTTTCTCACCACCTTGCGGATAGCGCTGTTTTAACGGTACCACCTCTATATTAGGATAATCCTTGGCACATTTCTCTTCGAAGAGAGCTATTGCCTTCGGTTTATTCGTCTCTATACCGATAAATCCTTTATNTACTTTCACNGCNTTCATCAACAGATCCACACCCACGAGAATCTCGTCGGCATGTTCCATCATCAGTCGGTAATCGGCAGTGATATACGGCTCACACTCCACAGCATTTATTATCACCCACTCTGCTTTAGCCGTNGGCGGTGGCGTAAGTTTTATAAATGTAGGGAAACCGGCACCACCCATACCCGTAACACCGGCATTCTTAATCTTTTCCACGATAACCTCGGGTGTCAGTTCGGGGTGATCAGNGAGTTTTTCCAGTTTNTCTGAACGGTCGATGCTCTCTTCCCANTCNTCACCTTCCACGTTGATGATAATCACGGGCTTACGATAACCTGTAGCATCAAACGAGGTATCAATCTTAAATACCGTTCCTGATACTGANGAGAATATAGGTGCCGAAACGAAACCTCCTGCTTCGGCTATCATCTGACCTACCTTCACCTTATCACCTTTCTGTACTACAGGTTTAGCTGGTGCTCCTATATGTTGAGAGAGGGGGAATATNGCNTGTTTAGGAAGCGGAGCTACTTGTGTAGCTACCTCATGAGTAAGTTTATTCTCCTCGGGGTGTATACCACCTATTCTAAATGTTCTTATCTTCATGCCNTCTCCTCCTCTTTCTCTTTTGGTTCTATCTTCTTTGCAGGACTAGGGAAATTGACATCATGTATAGCATGCGTAGGACATACCACCACNCACTGTCTACAGAGACGACATTTCTCGAAGTCGATGTAACTGAGGTTGTTTTCGATGGTTATGGCACCGAACTTACAAGCTTTCTCACATTTNCCGCAACCGATACANGANACCTTACAAGCTTTCATTGCCACAGGACCTTTATCCTTGTTTACGCAACTGACAAATACTCTGCGTCCTTTAGGTCCTTTCTTACGCAGTTCGATGATATTACGGGGACAAGCTTTCACACAAGCACCGCAAGCCGTACACTTGTCTTCATCCACCTCAGGAAGACCCGTCTCGGGATTTATATGGATGGCATCAAACTGACAGGCAGCCACGCAGTCGCCACAACCGAGGCAACCGTAACCGCAGGCCGTCTCACCGGCNCCNCAGGCATGCATAGCAGCACAGGTGCGCATACCATCATACTCGGAGNTACGAGGNCGANGCTCGCAACTACCNTTACATCTCACNACGGCGACCTTCGGTTCACTGGCTGCAATAGCCATACCTAGAAGATCTGCCACTTCATTCATCACAGGTTGTCCTCCCACAGGACAAAACAGTCCTTCTATACTGCCCNCATCCGCACCCTTAACCAGTGCCGACGCCATTCCGCCGCAGCCAGGGAATCCNCAACCGCCACAGTTGGCTCCGGGCAACTTCTCTTGAACCTGTCCGATGCGTGGATCCTCATAGACAGCGAATTTCTTGGAACACACATACAACACCAGTGCTGACACCAATGCTATGGCCACCAAGGCAATGACTGCAATAAGAATAAAATTCATAATCTCTTTTTATTATTTTTCTCTTGTCTCTTATTTTTGTTATTTGGTCTTAATATACCATCATTCTACTGCAAACGACAATGCTTCACGCATCGCACCACGAAAGAAATACAATACCACATAATATACTATGACCGAAAGTATCGCCNTCGCAGCGGCAAAGCCCTCTGAACCGACAAGCCNCATCGCAATAAAAACCACCGACACCATAATGATAAAAGGTAGTGTAAAAGCATATATCACTGCTCGCATGCCTACCGATGTCGATGCTGTTACGACAACCGTGTCACCTACCTTATATTCTTTATCGCTGTCATACATAAACACATCCACTAGTTTCTCTTTCTTTTCAGAAGCCGAACAATGATGCTTTGCATGACAAGCGGCACATGCCGACACCTGCAGAATACGAACCACGAGATGGTCGGATAATACAGCTTCAATTATTCCAGAATGTTTTATTTTGCTCATGTTGNCGTGTCAAAGAACCAATATCACAAAAAGTGTTCAAAATACACCGATTTTGCAATCTCAACTTTGCAAATGCAAAGGTATAACAAAATTCTCAATCACGAAACTTTTTTCGTGTTTTTTTGTGATTATCAAGATTACCAATAAAAATTTAATTATCAATTATCAATTATCAATTTCTTCTAAGTCCTCTTCTTCAACTTCCTCCAAATCATCTTCATCTATGAAGATTATTTCATCTTCACCTTCCGATGCCATTTCATTTTGGAAGTAGCTCATATCCTTGTCACGATGTACAAGGGTGTCTTGAGCTGTTATCTCTTGAAGTTTATTACTTTCGCTATTTAACTCCTTCCACAGAATATCCTTCAGGTCATCGAGACCCATACGAGCGACAGACGAGATGAAAACCACGGGGATATCCTTCGGACATGTCTCTTTCAACATCTCCATCAGTTCCTCGTCTATAGTGTCGCATTTGGTTACAGCCAAGACCCCTGTGTTTGTCGAGCATCTCAGGATTAAAAATTGCGCAACTCATTAAGCAGTATCTCGTATTCCTTTGTGATATCATCTGTGTCACAAGGTACCATAAACAACAGAAGGGAGTTACGTTCTATATGTCGCAGGAACCTAAGTCCAAGTCCCTTTCCCTCACTTGCACCCTCGATGATACCGGGGATGTCGGCCATGACAAACGACTGACGGTCTCTATACTCNACTATACCCAAAGAAGGCTCTAANGTNGTAAACGGATANTTGGCTATCTTGGGACGNGCACTNGACAACGATGAGAGCAGNGTNCTCTTTCCTGCATTCGGGAAACCGACAAGNCCCACGTCGGCAAGCAGTTTAAGTTCCAANATCACCGTCATCTCCTGCATCGGTTCTCCCGGTTGCGCNTAACGGGGAGCCTGGTTTGTAGCNCTACGAAACCAGAAGTTACCCTTACCACCTTTACCNCCCTTGAGTAAGAGCACCTCCTGACCGTCGTAGGTTACATCGCATACNTACTTACCCGTCTCTGCATTATAGACTACCGTTCCGCACGGTACATCTATATATACGTCGGCACCGTCGGTACCATGACATTTGTCACGACCACCGTTACCACCATGTTCAGCTTTTACATGACGCATATACCGAAGATGGAGAAGTGTCCAGTAATTATGATTACCACGAAGGATAATACTACCACCGTCACCNCCNTCACCGCCATCAGGNCCACCATTGGGATTATATTTGACGTGGCGAAGGTGCATACTACCCTTGCCGCCCTTACCCGAGCGACAGTATATCTTTACGTAATCAACAAAATTAGACTCCATCTGAGACGTTAAAGCATATATTATACGTTATCTATCACTTTACAGATATCACCNAAGATTCTGTCAAGTTCTCCCAATCCATTGATATGATTGTGAATACCCTCTTTCTCATACCAATCGATNAGNGGTGCTGTCTGGTTATGGTACACATCNAGACGCTTACGTATCGTAGCCTCGTTATCATCGCTACGACCGCTCTCCTTACCNCGTTTGATAAGACGTGTCATCAACTCATCCTCAGGAACATCGAGTTCGATCATTGCAGCGATGCTGTGACCACGCTCCTCCAACATTTTCTTCAGTGCCTCTGCTTGTGGTATGGTACGTGGAAAACCATCGAAGATTACTCCCTTATGATCCTTTCCGAAACCGTCATACACNCTNGCAAGGATGCTTATCATCAACTCATCAGGTATCAACTGACCGTTATCAATGTATCCCTTTGCAATCTTACCGTTTTCGGTTCCGTTCTTTATCTCGCTGCGAAGCACATCGCCTGTAGAGATATGACCAAAACCGTATTTTTCAATCATCAAATCACTCTGTGTTCCCTTACCTGAACCGGGAGCACCAAATATCACAATATTTTTCATAAACTAATAATTATATTTACAACACTCACGTGTCTTTCTAAATTTATTCTCTCTTACCNAAGATCCTCAAAAGATAGAGGAATAGGTTGATGAAATCGAGATATAACGACAAGGCGCCCAACAATGCCAGTTTCTGTGCGCCTTCAGAGAGGTCATGCTGTGTCATCAACATCNCTTTGATCTTCTGTGTGTCGTATGCCGTAAGACCTACGAANATNGCNACACCGATATAGCTAAGGATATAATCCAAACCGCTGCTCTTCAGNAANATATTAACNATNGTAGCCAATATNAGTCCGATAAGAGCCATCATCAGTATCTTACCCATCTTAGAAAGGTCGGTCTTCGTCGTATAACCGATAAACGCAGTGACAGCAAACGTGCCNGCTGTGATAAAGAACACCTTAGCGATAGATGTCATGGCGTACACAATGAATATCGATGACAGAGTGGCACCGTTGATTACCGAGAACAATATAAACATCAAGGTTGCCGTGGTTAACGACAAACGGTTGATAGCAGCCGTAAGACCTATCACCAATGCGAACTCACCNATTATCAGTCCCCAGAAAATAANACTGTTTGAGAATATCGCTGCCAGGATATTNGGATTAACGGATATCTCGTATGCCGTAAAACCTGTTATCACCAAGGCCAAAGCCATCCACACATAAACCTTACGCATCAACGCAGGAAAAGCTGCCGACATCGCCAGTTCGCGGTCTCTTGCACTACCCTCCACATCACGTATCATATCGTCGATATCTCTACCTCCGAAAGCTCGGTTGTAACCTTCATTCATTTCTCTAAAACTTCTCTCCTCCATAATATTTCTTATTTAAAATTCAAAATTAATTTTCTATCTCTTTAAATGCCCGTGGCAGATATTCTATTATATCGCTGGCGATAAGACTCTCCTCACCTATTGACTGTGCTGCAATATCACCTGCCAAACCATGTATATACATACCTAAGATACATGCAGACCTTCTGTTGTATCCGCGAGCCAACAGACCCGCGATAATACCTGTCAGCACATCACCACTGCCCGCCGTTGCCATACCTGCATTTCCCGTAGAGTTGAATATTACCTCACCCTCCGGGGTACACAACGCAGAATAATGTCCTTTCAATATCACGTATGCCTCCAGGTGACTTGACAGTTCCTGAACCTTCGACAAACGTTCGTAACTGGTAAGATTATGGGTATTCGTCAATCGCTCCAACTCTATGGGATGAGGAGTAAGGATTACTCCCTTGGGCAACTGCTCCAGCCACGCACGATGAGAGGCCAAGATATTCAGAGCATCGGCATCCAAAACCATCGGGATACTACTGGAGCTCCTAATCTGTGTTATCACCGCAACGGCAGTGGTTTCATTCCTTCCTATACCAGGACCGATGCCTACAGCATCAAAACGAGAACTGTCTACAGCCTCCGTGATATGTCCTTCCTCGTTATCCAGACTTACGATAGCCTCAGGAATGGAAATCTGTACTATATCATTATTTTTAAAGGCTGTATGAAGGGTCACCTTACCTGCTCCGGAGCGCATACATGCGCGAGTCGCCAAGACAGCAGCTCCTGCCATGCCGTAGCTTCCCGCAAGCAGCAGGGCATTACCCATAGTACCCTTATGAGCGAACTCTCCTCGTTTGAGAAGCATAGTACGGATTGTACTATCGTCAACTATAGAATACTTAGACGGNATCTTCTCCATNCCCTCTCTGCTCAGTCGGATATCCAGGATACGCAGTTTTCCGATATAGCACTGGTTATCCTCCAACAGGAATGCCAACTTCTGCGTCTGAAGAGTGAAGGTATAGTCGGCATGTATGACATGTGCCATTACATTCATCGTGTTATCCTCGGTCATAAGACCCGAAGGNACATCTATGCTCACCACTTTCGCTTTTGAGGCGTTGATATATTTCACCAAGTCGGCGAATCCGCCACCGAGCGGTTTGTTGAGTCCCGTACCGAAAAGACTGTCGATGACAACCATCGTCTCATCCAGTTTCGGTGGGTCGAACTCATCTTTTACCTCTACAAAAGTCTCCACCTTCCCGCCTTTCTCCAGCCGTTGTTTGTTTATCTCACAGTCCTCCGACAAACGGGAATGGATGTTAAAAAGGTATACGGAAACATGATTATAGCCGTTGTCCGCTAGAATACGGGCTATGGCAAGACCGTCACCGCCATTATTTCCAGGACCGCAGAAAAACACCATGGGAGTACCCACGCTCCATTTTTCCATGATGGCGCGAGACAAAGCTTTCGCAGCACGCTCCATCAGATCTATCGACGAGATTGGCTCATGCTCTATGGTATANGCGTCTAATTCACGTATCTGTGAACCTACGAATATCTTCATGTTGATGCAAAGATACTACATATTTCGCAAACTGCAAAATTTCAATAATTTTTTAACTACCTTTATCAACTAATCAGAACTACTCCAGTTTGATGTAGCCCATCCATCATGATATTCAACGGTTCCGAGAAACGAACATGACGAACGAACTCTGTCTCCTCCACTGCAGGCATGGCATCCAACAGATCCCTGCGGTATAGTCCCTGACCGGTATGCGGACTGATATTGAAATAACCTACACCTAAACTGGTCATATTCTGGAAGAAATGCGTACCCTGACTCGGGTCGACGTTATAGTTCGACAAAGCCTCTTCTACAATCAAACGTGCGCCACTGATATTCGGCCATTTCACGGGTATGCCCAACCAATAGTCACTACTGCCCCATCTGCCCGGTCCTATCAACACATAGTTCTTCCCATTACTTACAAACTGACGATTAATCCGTTCTATATCATCGGCGATACGCGGATTATTGGATGCAGTATAATTTTCATCGGTCTTGACATATACTACATCATACACGTCATTGCTCTTACCATGCCCCAATGACATATTTGAGCGCAAGAGACAACGTTCATCGGGTATCGCGGTAAGATCCTCATCCAATTCCTGTTTGCTGTCTACGATAGGACGAATCTGCAAAAGATAGAAGGTACCGCGCATCTTCGAAGTGTCACCATCTGATGAGGGGAACAGATTTACTGCAAACTCTATCTCCACAGGACGATGCATACTCTCCTGCCCTAGTCGCATCACCTGTTGCATAATCTCCGGAAGAGGGAAGACATCATGTTGCAGTACACCGGAAAAACTGATAATCTTACGACCGCCGTCATAAAGTGAGTCATATATCACCTGATCATACGGATCGAAGGTTGAGGCTATACCCTGCAACGAGCCTTCTTCATACGCCTCCTTTACCTTTATCTTTAGTATATTAAAGCCGTCGTCGGTCTTGAAATCATCGCCAACATGAGACAAATCAAGAGCGTAATACTGCGTCTGCGTCTCACGCAAAGCGGTCTCAAGTTCACTCATCTGCATCACCTGATCGGGATGGAAAGGACTGACACGTATCGTCTGTCCTCCGTCTACGATATATTTTCCTAGCCCTAAAGCCAGACTGGCGATACCATCCTCTGCCTTCTCGTTTCCTACGGGGTAATAGTTCAACGAACGTATCACGCCACTGATATTCGGGTAATAGTGCGTACCATACTGTTGACCGACCACCTCCTGCAGTATGACGGCCATTTTTTCCTGGTCTATAACATTCTGCGTGGCTGTCATATAAGCCTTGGAATCTTTGTAATACACAGAAGCGTACACCGATTTTATGGCGGCAGACAACATCCTCAGCATCTCATATTTATCTTCGAGATAAGGTATCATATAGGTGCTATACACTCCTGCGAAAGGTTGATAATGACTATCTTCCAACAGTGACGACGAACGTATCGCTACGGGGGCATGTATAGCATCAAAGAATGCGAAGAAATCACCCACTAGACGTTCTGGGAGACGACTGCGCAGGAAATGATGTAATATCTCGTTGTCATCCTCCGATGAAAGAGCCAACTGATAGAGGTTGTTATTCTCCATAAACTCATCGAAAATATCGGTACACAGCACCACCGTCTTCGGTATACAAACCTCGGCATTACCATACGAATTGAGTTCCGGATGTTTTTTCACCATGTTGTCGATAAACGCCAGACCCCTACCTTTACCGCCTAAGGAACCTTCTCCGATACGAGCGAAATGTGAGAACTGGTCAAAACGGTTTCGGTCGAAGATGGCCACCACACCGACATTCTTCATGTTACGGTATTGGACGATAGCATCGTAGATAATCTTACGGTGCATCTCCACATCCTGCAACTTATGCCACGTGATATTTTTTAGAAACTGAGACACAGGGAAGATGGCACGGGCACAGAGCCAACGACTCATGTGATTTCGTGACACATGGTACGACATGGAATCGTAAGGTATCTTGAATATATTATTCTGTAGCTCCTGCAGGTTGCGCACCCTAAGTATCTCCTTACGCGTCTTTGGGTCACGGAAGATAAAATCGCCGAAACCCATGTGTTCCTCCAACAAATGTTTCAGGTCGACACCGATTTTCTTGGTGTTCTTATCCACGAAATAGAAGCCCTCGCTTTCCGCTACTTCACGGTTGGACGATTCCGTGGATGTCATAATCAGCGGCACATACTCGTCCTTTGCTCTAATGGCACGCAACAGTTCCACACCCGCCGTAGGCGATTTCTCACGCGTACCGCCATGTATCGGAAAACGGACATCACTGATAACGCCCAACACATTGTCATGGTGGGTTTCGTATAACTCCATAGCCTCATCATAGTTACGGGCGAGTACCACCTTCGGTCTACCACGCATTCGCATAGTCGCCGAATGTTGATTCAAAGCCTCCGTAGAGAAACTCTTACTCTGTGCCAGAATATAACTATATAGGTTAGGAAGGATAGAGGAATAGAAACGTATGCTATCTTCTACCAACAATATCATCTGAACACCGGCCTCATTGATGTCATGGTCGAGGTTCATCTTATCCTCTATCAACTTTATTATCGACAGGATGAGGTTGGTGTTACCTAGCCAACAGAACACATAGTCGAAGATACTAAGATCTTCGTTCTCTATACGACGGGTGATACCATGCGAGAAAGGAGTAAGAACGACGCAGTGAACATTCGGAGAGATACTCTTCACTTCTCGCGCCACATCAAAAGCGTCGTTGTCGGCATTACCCGGCATACATATCACCAAATCGATATCTACCGTATCCAGGACCCCGCGTGCCTCATCCACCGTACTCACCTGAGTAAACGTAGGAGGATAGCGCAGTCCCAACATCATGTACTCGTTATAAATCTTCTCTTCTATACGTCCGTCATCCTCAAGCATAAAAGCGTCATACGGATTGGCGACAATAAGCACATTATATATGCGTCGCATCATCAGATTGACAAACGACACATCCTTCAGGTAGAAATTACTCCATTCGTTAGATACTGTTGGTTCCATCAGTAATATTTAAATCTTGTTTACCATGCAAATATAACATTTTTGTTTTAAATCCTTATAAAAATATCAAAAAACGAATAAAAATAGTATTTTTAATTGGAACGTATATATATTTTCAATATCTTTGCAACATGTTTATTACTAACAACATACGAATGTCATACTCTATATTAAGAAAGCTTTTTGTGTTTTTTATGCTTTCTGCTATCTCTATCGGAAGTATAAGCGCTCAAGATGCAAAAGTACAGAAAGGTAAGGCTTCGTACTACTCCAAGAGACTGCACGGAAGGAAGATGAGCAACGGTGAGGTGTATCGAAACGATAAGCTCACGTGTGCACATAGAAAATACCCTTTCGGTACACTGCTAAAAGTCAAGAATCCTAAGAACGGGAAAGAGGTTATAGTTGAAGTTACCGACAGAGGACCTTTCGCTAGGAGCAGAATCATTGACCTTTCGTATAAAGCTGCTCAAGAACTGGGAATAATCATGTCAGGAGTTGCGATGGTAGAGGTGTCGATATATGATGACGACACCCCTCCATATTATACCCCTAAGATGGAAGAAATCCCTGATTTCGATTTCGATGTGGTTGACATCAATGACACTCTCGACATCGTAGAGTCTCAGTGGTTACAAGATCATAAGAAATCAGAGATTGAAGAATAACTATTCCACTAGCGACACCACGATATCCTCCGTGTCCTGTGCTGCGCCTTCTCCTTGTGCTACAGAAACGAGGAAATGTGCCTGACCGTCACGTATCTTCTTATCACTCTTTACTATAGCGGTATAACGTATTCCTTTATGAGGTGGAATAGACTCTACCCTTGCATCGGGAGAAACAAAGATATGACTGTTTGAAGATGTCTCACGTACCATAGGACGGATATCATACATTGTAGCGTTGGTATTGTTGTACACCTCAAAAACTATCTTATTCTCCTCTTGAGGATGTATGGTGTTCGGAGTTCCGCCCACAAATATAGCATTGCGTATCTCCAACGGTTTCCGCTGTGCATCCGCGTAAGAACCTGCCGTCGTAGTTGGTGTGGAAGATATATGTAATGTACGCTGTGAAGTATTTGTTGTACTTGTTGCGCTTGTGGTATTTGTAGAACTTGTAGTACCAGTATTATTAGGTGTCATGGTAATACGATCATCACCATTTCCGCTAGGGTCATAACCGCTGTAATCGTAGGTGTCATTATTATATGAACCACTGTTATTATAACCTGCATAATCCCTGCTCTGTTCATAGTTTTCCAAAGCCTGCTGCTGTTTCTTGTCCGCCGCAGCGCCTATAGCTGCACCGGCAACAGCACCACCAGCTACACCAACGATAGTTCCCACATCATGACCACGAGGACCGCCAGAGATACCGCCCATGGCTCCTCCTAAGATGGCACCTATCATAGAACCTGTGTATGCACCGGCTCCCGTATATGTTCCGCAACTGGATAACATCACTGCAGACAACAATACTAATAAAATATTCTTTTTCATCTTTTCCCTATTTAATGGTTACGCTGCAAAAATAGATATTTTTTTTTAAACGTGTTCACTTGGTAGGGAAAAAACATGGAAAAATAGGAAATACCCTATGACGTCTTTTTGAACTCAAGAGCGAAACGGTTACCCTCAGTGTAATTGACATCATAGCGGAGCGTGCCGTCCAACTGTAAGGCACGGTTACGAGCCACTGTAAGTCCGATACCAAGACCNTCTTCAAACTTATCGAGTTTCACAAAACTGACAAAAATTCTCTCACTCTTGTCATTAGGAATATGTTGGCCCTCATCAATGACATCAAAAGAGANTAGTTCAGGCGATGGTGACCAGCATCTCATTCTTATATGCCCTTTCCTCATAAACTTCGCTGCATTGAGAAGTAGTTCGGTAAGAATCTTCACCAACACGTCAGCATTGGTACGAATATTCATATTCAACAACTCTCCTTCAATGTCTACATATATGCCCTCTATTTCCGATACATCGCTTTCCTTCAATGCCCGTTCACAGAGTTCTCCCATCGTCATCACATCATTACGTTCTATCTTTTTGAATGCTTCCAGATCCGACAGTGTTATCAGATTTTGGGTGATATTTGACATATTCTTTGATGCTGCGACAAAGTGCGTAAGGATATCCTGCATGCCCTCCTCGTCCTTTACAAAAGAATCATCGGCCAACATCTCCGAGTATCCATTGATAATATTCAGCGGCGTTCTTATCTCATGACTCAGATGTCTGATAAACTCACCTTTCTTCGCTATAGTTGCATTTGCTTCTTCGTTGGCTTTCTCCAAATCTTTATTCGATTGTACAAGTTTTCTGTTACTGATACGCAATTTCTTAACCATCTTTCGTACNCTTATCAAGAAGTATATGATAAGTCCCGCAACGACTACCAGTGATATTACAAGTATGTAAAGCCACCTCATACGAGTGTCGTGGACACGTTCGTATTCATCTAGTATCCTTTCCTCGATACGCAGTTTGCTATACATCTCATCAAAAGCCTTGCGTCCTTTCACATCGCGCAGGGAATCACGAATAGAGTTAGCATCAAGCATTAAGTAAAACGCCTCCTCTTTATCTCCCTGACGCAGAGCTTCAGCACTCGCACTATCATAATAGGCAACAGAGTCGGCCATATTAACTGCAGACGCCCCTGTNGTNAAAAATAACANNATTATGAATAGCCACCGTCTCATGTCTTACTCTCTGTATCTGATTGTTGCAACAGTTCATTTACCATCGTAGTGATATGATCNACATTTTGTCTCAACGATGTTATACTCTTGTGACGCTCTTCAGACGTCATTGTAGGCATGCGCTTGATATCATCACCTATAAAACTGTCTAAGTTAAGTAGCGGTGTCTGTAGTTTATGCGAGAAATTCAATACAAACACCTCCTTCATACGCGACAGTTCCATTTTCTTGTTATAAGCATCCTGCAACTGTTCGTTTATCGCAGACAGAGACTTATCTTTCTCTCGTAATGTTTTNAACAAACGATGACGACGTAAGAAATATATTCCGAGTATCAATGTTACCGCCAGTACCGATATAAGTGTCAAAAATGCGTTCTTCTCCTTCTGCTGTTCCACCTGCCGTTTAGCATTGGCCGTCTTATTGTCCAACGTCAACAGAGCATCAAGTTCCATAGTCGTCTGTTGAATACGNACNTTNCTCANNGANTCCCTCTTCGGGNTTATNTCNNNNTATACGGCAAAAGCTTCATCATAACGACCCATAAAACCTAATAATTGAGCACGGGCCAAGCGTTCTGAGAAAAGAGCCTGTCCTTTTTTTATTTTTTCGCGGGCAGCAATAGCTTTATCTATATACATCAATGCCTTAGGGAAGTCTTTTGTCAGTCTATAATAACGAGAATACATCATATCCCGCATTGCCTGTATCATAGGGTTCTTCCCTTTAGCCAAAGAGTCCGTCTCCACAAGAAGTTTCCACGCAGCGACAGAATCNCCGNCATAAACATATACGCTCATTTTTTTCTGATTGCATTGTATCTGATGTATCGTCAGACTAGTAAGCGGAGCACCCTCTCTTACCAGTTTTTCACGCCACTCATCAAGACACTGCTGCCATCCTCTCACCACACGTCCTAATACCTGCGCCAGATATTGTCCGTCAACAGCATTAGCGTATGCGTTATATACTCTAGACAATGCACTGTAGTCTATCTCTTTCTGACGACGCATAAGGTCTATCGCCTGACTAAGGTTTGCCTGTGCTGCGCCATACGAACTTAGGGCAGAATATATCTGTCCCGACTGTCGCAGAGCCCATGCCATACCTACCTCATTAGAACGGTTATGGGCATCTTTCTGAAGTCTCTCCACTTCACGCATCGCACTAAGGTACTCGCCTCTGAAGAAATAGCAGTCGATATATATAGACCAGGCATAGTAATATCTTTCCCAATAACCGATTTTCTCGGTATACTTCATAAACGGTTTGATGGAATCCTGAACCGTCTCACGATGTCCATAGTTATAGTACACACCGATCTTCGACAACCAAGCGTATGTATATGCAGTGTCGTTATGTATAATCCGTGCGGCAGCACGCATGGAATCAAGGTATTTGTACTGTCCCTGTTCATCACTGACCTTAACACACATCTGGAAGAGTTCACGATAGGCATCTACCTTCTCTCTACCTGTCTTCTTAACAGCTGCTGCGCTTAAAGAGTCTATTGACTGAGCTACCGCTGTCTCAAAACATAACAGCAGTAATAGAGTCACACAACAAACAATTTTTATGCGAACTATCTCAGAACACAGTCTTTTTCTACACATCGTGACAATTTAAACTCGTCAAACTGGGCACCGTAACCATTGAAGACATTAATATCCACAGTACCTTGTATACCGCTCACCCTGCCATCGGGACACAACTGCCAGTATATCAGTCGGAAATCCGGTTTGTATTCCCCATAACGAGCTATCCATATCTGATAATTTTTCTTCAAATCCTCTTCATCCTCAAGATATTTCTTTACGAAATTCTGACTCACATAGAGTATCGGACGTACCCCCGTCCATTTCTCCACCGTCGTCAACCATATCTTTATGCGTCGAATCAAAGCCTGCTTACCACCGATTTTTCTCACCATATCGGCAGTAGGCTCTACGTCCAACACGGGAGGGAAATCACCTTTCTTTATGTGCGCATACTGTAAGAAATAACGAGCNTGGTCGGACGCCCTGGTACGTGTGGAAAAGAAATGATAGCTACCCACCTTCAGNCCGTTNTTCTTCGCCTGCGCATAGTCGTTGGAATAATATTTGTTNACTATCGACGTACCCTCNGTAGCCTTGATATATACGAAGGAGACGGGGAAATCCGTCGTTCCGTTGACACGTTTGTTATTTACCGTTCCGAGGTGGGTGATACGTATCTTCGACCAGTCGATAGGATAAACCTTCGTCACCGTCTGTTTCCTGTTCACCCATCTATATCTCCGACCTTTTCTNACACGNACTTTCTTCGTTACGGTAACAGGACGCTCATGCTGATATTTAGATATGTCTATACCATAAATTCTATCTGTGGTATATCGAACCTTCTCACCAAGATACCTGTCTTCNTTCCANTCTCCGACCCGCATACCGTATTTATGCGACAAGGAGAAACCGAATACGTTTCGNCAATCGTTTTCCCAGTGTCCCTCGTAGTAGTTATCATCATAACTAGCGTATGCTCCATGTCCTTTCGCCTTNCCGTCGNTATCCAAGGAACCTTCGTATATNCCCAAGGAATCGATNCGAGTACCNCTCACAAGACTGTCGTTGTTCCANACACCGCGGATAANTCTGTCGTCTATCGTGATAACACCCTTACCCTGNNNTTTNCCTTTATACAGCTGACCTGAGTATTTTTCAGGATCTTTACATATCACGATGCTATCAGCTTTACCGTTTCCGACGCCCCATTGATCCCAATANAGGTCGTATATGTTATTCACCGAAGGCAGCACGCGATGTCTGCTTCTCGGCACCGCCCCTTCCGGTGTCGTCTCACTCTGCATCTGTACCACCCAGTAAGCCTTTCCACTAAAGTCCACATTCCTCATCAGAGGAGTACACTGCTCATGTTGCANNTCNCCCTGNTTNTCGTAATAATANCANACAAACTCTTCATGAGCCTTAACCTCCACCTTGGAATCGCGAACGTTCATCATTGAGTCTGTATCATGGATGATATCCAATGTCCGCTTTAATGTCTCTTTCTTTTTCTCTAGGTCAGCATGACATCTCACGATATAGTCATAACCTTCATCCTGCAGATTATGTACNCTNAGGTAATAATCCATCTCTTCGATATAACGATCCAGTACNGACANACGTTCCTGCATCTGNCCNTACTGTTTCTTCAACATCGGTCGCAACGACAGTTCTATGTTATANGCCTCCAAATCATAGTCCACGCTGTCGGCACTGATAAGCAGNGTACCGAAACATGAAGGGAGTAAAGAAAATTTGTTTATCCAACAGGCAGGTACTATCTTCTTTCTGTATATAAAGGTGCTGTCGGCACTAAGAGCGACTAAAGAGCTGTCACCTTGGTGAGAAAAGAACAGACATTCCTTGTCGTCAATATTAATGGAATAATACACATTGTAGGTCACGACAGCCCTACCCTTACGCATATCATCTTCAGAAGGTGACATATACGACAAACCGACAATAGTGACTATCGCTATCAGTATCAATAGCAANACAGCCAATATTATACCATGTCTTGTCTTTCTTTTCAAATCAATTTCTCTTTAGGTCAATAATCCGTTATCTTAGTATCTGTACACTATTATTGTTCGGATTATAGCAAATACTAGTCCAATTACGTGCAAAGGTAATTATTTTAATTTTTTTAAACAAAAAAAAGGTAGATAAATTCCATCATTATTTATAATTTTGCAAACGATATACTTTAAAAACAAATTTATAAAACCATTACTCACAAAAGGAGATGGAAATTTTTAGTTACATTATCAGTTTGGGGGCATCGGTGATGATGCCTATATTATTTACAATCATTGGTGTTTGTATCGGTCTAGGGTTCGGGAAATCGTTAAAATCGGGTCTTTACGTTGGTGTCGGATTCGTGGGACTAGGTATTGTCACCGCGCTATTAACCAATAATTTCGGTGATCCGTTGACGAGAATATCCGAGATATATCACTTACAACTTGGTGTCTTCGACATGGGTTGGCCTGCTGCNGCNGCTGTNGCATATAACACNGCCGTAGGAGCNCTTATAATACCTATCTGTTTGGGTATNAACGCNTTGATGCTTATCACCAAGACTACTAGGACAGTGAATATCGACCTCTGGAACTATTGGCATTTCGCCTTCATCGGAGCTGTCGTNTANTTNGTTATGGACGAGTCNTTAGCATGGGGNTATTTCGCTGCTATTATCTGTTACATAATCACACTNGTTGTNGCCGATATGACAGCAGAAGACTTCCAGAAATATTATGGTAATCTCGATGGTATAAGCATTCCACAGCCTTTCTGTCAGAGTATGGCTGTNCTTGCACCACTTTTCTCGAAACTACTGGATAAGATTCCAGGTTTNTCAAAACTAGATGTCGACGCAGAAGGACTGAAACAGAAGTTCGGNGTGCTCGGCGAACCNCTNGTACTCGGTGTTATCGTAGGTGCTTTGATAGGTGCTGTAGCACAACTTGACATAAAGAANATNTTGTTNNTNGGTGTTACCATGGGTGCCGTTATGGAACTTATACCACGTATCACCAAACTGTTTATTGATGGTTTGATGCCTATTTCAGAGAAGACAAAAGAGGTGGTAGCAAAGAAATTCAATGGAAAGAAAGTTTACATCGGCATGAGTCCTGCCCTTGTCATTGGTCATCCAACAACACTTGTCGTTTCGTTGTTGCTTATCCCAATAGCTATCGTACTTGCAGTTATCCTTCCAGGCAACCAGTTNCTGCCACTAGCTTCTCTNGCNGGAATGTTNTATCTCTTCCCATTGGTATTGCCTTATACAAAGGGAAATGTGGTTAAGACGTTTATCATCGGACTCGTGATGCTCTTCGTCGGTCTTTATTTCGTAACCGAGATGGCTCCCGACTTCACAAAAGCCGCACAGGCCGTTTATGCAGCGACACAAGACCCTGCAGCAAAGATNCCGGAAGGNTTCCAGGCAGGAGCTCTCGATTTNGCTTCNTCTATATACGGATCTGTNATTTGGGGACTCACGTGTTACGTTAAGTATATCGGTCCCGCCATTCTCGTTGCTTTGGCTGTTGTATTAATGTTCATCAACCGTCGTAACATCATCCGTGATGAGAAAAGAAATGAGACAATTAAAGAGACACTATAAATAACATCATAAAATGAAAAAATTTTTATTATCAATGGCACTACTTACAACCGTAGGCACCGCAAGTGCTCAGACGCACTATGAGGTTAGGCATGCCTCTCATCCAGAGGATTTCAAACACTACACTACAGAGAGAATACGTAAGGAATATTTCGTGGAGAAAGTTTTTGCTCCCGGCGAGATAAACTGGGTTTATTCACTCTACGACAGAATGGTGCTTGGTGGTGCAGAGCCAACGGCTACGCCGCTAAAANTNGANAGTATAGAACCTTTTAAGACAGAATATTTCCTCGAGAACCGTGAGTTGGGTATNATCAACGTAGGCGGTGAGGGTACCGTAACTATCGACGGAAAAGCATACGATCTCGACTTCAAAGAGGCTCTGTACGTAGGACGTGGAAAATATAATATCACTTTCTCTTCCAAGAATCCTTCAAAACCGGCTAAGTTCTATATGAACTCTACTACAGCTCATCAGGCTTATCCTATAAAGAAAGTGACATTGAAAGAGGCTAACATCATCAAGGCTGGTTCTTTGGCAGGCAGTAACGACCGTGTTATAAACCAACTTATCATCGACGGTGTAGCGGGAGTACATACTTGTCAGTTGCAGATGGGTCTGACAGAACTGAAGACTGGTAGCGTATGGAACACCATGCCTGCACATACTCACTTGAGAAGAATGGAATGTTACTACTATTTCAATCTTCCTGAAGATCAGACGATTCTTCACATGATGGGTGAACCACAGGAGACTCGTCCTGTATGGATACACAACGAACAGGCTGTCATCTCTCCTGAGTGGTCTATACACTGCGCTGCAGGTACTTCCAACTATATGTTTATATGGGGTATGGGAGGAGAAAATCTCGACTACGGAGATATGCAGAAGATAAAGGAAACAGACCTAAGATAAACAACACTTTATATCTCTTGCTCGCCTGCTGACAGACGAAGACTAAGCCTATATATTTGGAGAATCATTATAACTGAATATGGAACTATATAAGGCAAAAAACAGAGTCATCGGAGTTGATGTCACTATAGCAGCTACCAATTACGCTATAGTGGACGTGAGGGGTGATATCCTTGCAGAAGGATCTTTCCCCACTATGGACTACCCTAACGTGGGAGATTACGTCAGCGAACTCGCCAGACGTATAGTGGAACTGTCAGAAAATAATGGGGGACTGGGAACTGATACGAGCAGTAGGTATCAGTTGCCCGAGCGGCAACATCATAACCAACTGCATCCATAACTCGCCCAACCTACCATGGAAGGGTGTTGTGCCGATGGCTGCGATGCTTAGAGACCAGATAGGTGTTGCCGTAGCTCTCGCCAATAATGTGGAAGCATTGGCATGGGGTGAGAANAACCTTTGGTAGCGGACATGGTTTCAAGACGTTCGTAACGATAAATATACGTAGTGGCGTCGGAGGTGCTTATTTTTACGATAATCACCTCGTTTACGGAGATCGTGGATTCAGCGGTGAGATAGGTCATACACCTCTCTTCCCCGACGGNAGGATATGCGGTTGCGGACTCAGGGGCTGTGCCGAAGCATATATCGGTAACCGAGGTGTGATAAACACGGCAAAAGAGCTGATGAGCAAGAGCGACAAAGCTTCGTTGATGCGAGACTTTGGCGACAACCTGCGACAACGGGATATTATAGACTGTTGTGAGAAAGGTGATNAGTTGGCACAGGAGNCATATCGTTTGACNGGTTACTACCTCGGCATTATGCTCGCNAAGTACGCCACATTGATGAATCCCGAGGCATTTATCCTTACGGGTACCCTCTTTGATGCTGGACATTGGTTGTTAGACTNNACATTNGAGAGTTTNGAACANCATACNTTTNGTAATATTGTCAAGAATACCAAGATACTTCTTTCGGAATTAGACAGTAAGGTGAGAAACGTGTTAGGGGCAAGCGCCTTGGCATGGGAAACAGAAGAATATTCTTTATTTAAGTGATTATGGGAGAGACGAAGCAGAAAACAAGAGTTATAGGAATAGACGTAAGAGTCGACACTACCGATTTTGCCATTGTGGATATCAGTGGACGAGTATTGGCAAAAAACAGTGTCAATAACGATGATTACGATAATATAAATTCCTACATCCAGGCATTAAGTAACGCCATCGTGGAGACATCAGAGAAATGCGTAGGTTTTGAAAATATACGATCCGTAGGTATCAGTTGTCCTAGTGGCAACAGGATGACAGGATCAATACATAATTCTCCTGTTCTGCGATGGAAAGGTGTCGTTCCCTTTGCCACCATGTTACGCGACCAGTTAGGCATTGCGGTAGCGTTATCAAATGATGTGGAAGCCACAGCACTAGGTGAGATGGCTTTCGGTAGCGCACATGAGTTCAGAACGTTCCTTACCATCAACGTGGGCAACGGTCTGGGTGGATGCTTTACCTACAATGGAAAAATAATATCCGGTGCAACAGGTTTCGCGGGAGAGATAGGACATATCTGTCTTATTCCTAACGGCAGAAAATGTGGATGCGGACTGCAAGGTTGTGCGGAAATATATACCGCATCACCGGGTATCATACTCACCGCTAAAGAGCTGATGACAAGAGACTCTCGTCCCTCGTTGATGCGGGAATATGGAGATAAACTCACTCCAAAAGATATTTTCGACTGCTGTGAAAAGGGTGATCAGATGGCCATAGAGGTGTTTAAGATTACGGGAGAATATCTCGGCATAGCTCTTGCCACCTACGCCTCTGTAACCGACCCNGAAGCTATTATACTTACAGGTGGNGTNATGGGAGCAGGGAAATGGATTCTGGAACCTACGGAAGATAGTTTCAACAGACATGTGTTCGGGAATATCAAGGATAAAGTGAAACTTATAAAGAGTACGCTCAACAATAGCGAACGCAATATCCTTGGTGCGAGTGCACTGGCATGGACGGTGAAAGAATACTCTCTGTTCAAATAATGACAGTAAAGATTGATCGTTCTTGGCAACCGTTGTTGCAAGGAGAGTTTGACAAACCTTATTTTTCTGCCCTTACGGATTTCGTAAAGGCAGAATATGCTAATAATACATGCTATCCTCCCGGTAAGTATATATTCAACGCCTTTGATNTNTGTCCNGTAGACAANGTGAAAGTGGTGATAATAGGACAAGATCCGTATCACGAACCGGGACAGGCGCATGGACTATGCTTCTCTGTCAATGACGGGGTACAGATACCTCCCTCACTAGTGAATATATACAAGGAGATACATAGTGACTTAGGAAAGGATATTCCTCTGAGCGGTAACCTCACCCGTTGGGCTACACAAGGAGTGCTTCTCCTCAACGCTACACTAACAGTGAGAGCCCACCAGGCAGGCAGTCATCAGAAAAAAGGATGGGAAGAGTTTACCGATGCGGTAATCAAAATCCTTAACGAGGAAAAAGAACATCTGGTGTTTATGCTTTGGGGTAGTTACGCACAAAGCAAGGCAGCATATATCGATGCCGGTAAACATCTTATACTGAAATCGGCGCACCCCTCTCCTCTTTCGGCATACAGAGGATTCTTCGGTAATAAGCATTTCAGTAAGTGTAACGAGTATCTAACTAGCAACGGCTTGACAGCTATAGACTGGTAACCCTCTAATCGAAAAACAATGGATCAGCATCTTCCTCCCGTAATACAGATCGGTGATGTACTAGTATCGATGGATATCGTTACAGAGAAATTCTGTTGTGATTACGAGAAATGTAAGGGACAGTGTTGTATCGACGGTGATTCTGGCGCCCCCGTGACAATGGACGAGATAGCTCTTATGGAGGAATCACTCGATGAGGTATGGCATGACCTGTCACCACAGGCTCAGTCGGTCATCGACAGACAGGGAGTGGCATACGTGGCAAAAGACGGAGATCTAGCTGCATCTATCGTAGGATGCAGAGACTGTGTTTTCACCTGTTATGATGGAGATTACTGTCTTTGTGCCTTAGAACGAGCTTACAGACAAGGAAAGACACATTTCAAGAAGCCAATCAGTTGTTCGTTATATCCCATACGCGAGGTACATCTTAGCGATGGTACCATAGGACTGAACTATCATAAGTGGGATATATGTAAGGATGCCGTAGCGAAAGGAGAGAAAGAAGATATCCCTGTATATAAATTCTTAAAAGAACCGTTGTCTGAACGGTTTGGAAAAGACTGGTATAACGCCCTAGTGCAAGCCGTAGACATGCTTAAGACGTTATCTTCAGATATTCTTAATGCTGCGACGGAGGAAGAGTAGGCTCGTCGTCTACCTTCGGTTCCTGGATAATAAAATTCGTGACAGCCACATTTGAGATAAGCTCTCCTCCTGAGTTTCTTATCTCCACCTGCCATACATGCAGTGTATGTCCCTTATGTTTCAGGTAAGCCGTAGCCGTAACGGTATCACCCTCAGAGACAGCCTTCACATGCTGTCCCTGAACGTTAATACCCATAGCCATGCAACCGGGACAGAGAGCCATGCTCCCTACCCCAGCCACATTTTCTGCAAGAGCTAATGAGGCACCACCACTGAGGAATCCCCACGGTTGACGATTCAGTTCGTTGACCTTCATCGTAGCCTGACAAGTGTCAGGATCATCGGTAGAATGGAAATCCATTCCTAAAGTACCCGACAAACCGTCGCGGTTCTTCATATATGCTGAGATGATGGCGTCTATATTCATAATGTCATTAGTCTATAATAAGATTCTCACCTGTCATGTCTGCAGGCTGCTCCAGTCCCATGATATGCAGGATAGATGGCGCAACGTCTGCCAAACGACCGTCTTTAACTTTTGCTGAGTTATTGTCTGTAACATAGATAAATGGTACAGGATTCAGCGAGTGAGCCGTGTTAGGACTACCGTCCTCATTTATCGCATTGTCGGCATTACCGTGGTCTGCGATAATGATAGCCTCATAACCTGTTGCCTTCACTGCCTCGATGACATCACGTACGCACTGGTCAACAGCCCATACAGCCTTCGCGATAGCGTTGTATACACCCGTGTGACCTACCATATCACCGTTAGCAAAATTGACAACGATGAAATCGTATTTATCTTCCTTGATGGCAGCCACCAATTTATCTCTAACCTCGAAAGCACTCATCTCCGGTTTCAGGTCGTAAGTAGCAACCTTTGGAGAAGGAACGAGTATTCTGTCCTCACCCTCGTAAGGCTCCTCTCTACCACCGTTGAAGAAGAATGTTACGTGAGCATATTTCTCTGTCTCGGCGGTATGCAACTGCTTCTTATCCTGACGACTGAGATATTCTCCGAGAGTATCCTGTACGTTCTCTTTCGGGAATAGGATGTTTACGCCCTTGAAAGAAGCATCGTACGGTGTCATACAGTAATATTTCAGATCTTTGATGGTATGCATACCCTCCTCAGGCATATCCTGTTGTGTGAGCACCTGTGTAAGCTCTTTGGCACGGTCGTTACGGAAGTTGATGAAGATAACCACGTCACCCTCCTGGATAGTACCGTCTACCGTAGAGTTGTTTATCGGTTTGATAAACTCGTCGGTAACATCCTCAGCATAACTCTCTTCCATAGCTTTCACCATGTCTGCAGACTGTTTTCCCTTACCCTCTACGAGCAGGTCGTAAGCCTCTTTCACACGGTTCCAACGCTTATCACGATCCATAGCATAGAAACGACCGATGATACTTGCGATATGAGCGTCCGACTTCTTACATACCTCCTCTATCTCTTTGATAAAACCTACACCACTCTTAGGATCGGTATCACGACCGTCCATAAAACAGTGAACGTAGGTCTCTTTCAAACCGTATTCCTTAGATATCTCTATCAGTTTAAAGAGATGATCCAAAGAAGAGTGAACACCACCGTTACTGGTAAGACCCATAAGGTGAAGTTTCTTACCCGTCTTCTGGGCGTATGAATAAGCTTCTACTATCTGTGGATTTTTCAGTATAGAACCGTCCTTACATGCACGGTTGATCTTTACCAAATCCTGATATACTATTCGTCCTGCGCCGATATTGAGGTGACCTACCTCGGAGTTACCCATCTGTCCGTCGGGCAGACCGACATCCTCACCGCAAGCCATCAACTGAGAGTGTGCACTAACTGCATTAAGATAATCCAAATAAGGTGTAGGAGTGTTGTATATCACATCACCGGCACCTTTCTTACCGATTCCCCATCCATCGAGAATCATCAGTAACGCTTTTTTTGCCATAATATCTTTATATAAACAAACTTTTTACTTTTTATTACATTCTTTCAGGTACCTCGATACCTAATAGATCCAATCCGTTGCGTATCACCTTCGCCACGTTCTGTGCTAGTACCAAACGGATCTCTTTCTCCTGCAAGGTGTCTGCACCTAAGATACTGTAGTCGTGATAGAACTGGTTAAACTCCTTCGTCAACTCATAACAGTAGTTGGCGATAACGCTAGGAGAATAGTCACGTCCTGCCTGTGCCACCACATCACGATAAGACTCTAGTTTCAGTATCAGCTCTCTCTCTTTCTCGTTCAACGACAAGTTCTCAGACAAAGAAGAAGGAATCGCGATATTCTGTTCTGCTGCCTTACGCAGTATAGAACGGATACGAGCGTATGTGTATTGTATGAAAGGACCCGTATTACCATTGAAGTCGATACTCTCCTCAGGATTAAACAGCATATTCTTACGAGCATCCACCTTCAGTATAAAATATTTCAAGGCACCAAGTCCCACATTACGGGCTATCTCGTTACGCTCAGCCTCATCCATATCTTGGAATTTTCCTGCCTCCTCGCTAATCTTCTTAGCGTCAGAAATCATCACGTCGATAAGGTCGTCGGCATCCACCACCGTACCCTCACGACTCTTCATCTTACCGTTTGGCAGTTCAACCATACCATACGAGAAATGTACCAGATCCTTACCCCATTCAAAACCGAGACGGTCTAACAGGATAGATAGTACCTGGAAATGGTAGTTCTGTTCGTTACCTACCACATATATCATCTTATCGATAGGATAATCATTGAAACGCATCGACGCGGTACCGATATCCTGTGTCATATATACCGATGTACCGTCACTACGGATAAGCAGTTTCTGGTCAAGACCGTCGTTAGTAAGGTCAGCCCATACGCTACCATCATCCTTACGGAAGAAGAGACCTTTCTCCAGTCCCTCTTCTACCTTTTTCTTTCCCACGAGATAGGTATTTGACTCGTAGTATATCTTATCGAAACCCACGCCGAGAGCTTTGTATGTCTCATCAAAACCGGCATATACCCATGAGTTCATCTTTGTCCACAGGTCACGAACCTCCTTATCGCCCTGTTCCCATTTCACCAGCATTGAATGAGCCTCTTTTATCAGCGGAGCCTCATCCTTGGCTTTCGTAGCGGCAGCCTCTGCATCCATGCCCTCCTTCTCGTACTGAGCCTGCAACTGCTTGCACTCCTCACGGTAGTGCTTATCGAACTCCACGTAAAAGTCACCTACAAGATGGTCACCCTTCTTACCAGCCGACTCCGGAGTAACGCCGTTACCCCATTTCTGCCATGCGAGCATCGACTTACAGATATGTATACCCCTATCGTTGACGATATTCGTTTTCACCACCTTGTTGCCGTTAGCCTCCATAATCTTAGCCAACGACCATCCAAGCAGGTTATTACGGACATGTCCTAAGTGCAACGGTTTATTGGTATTAGGAGATGAATATTCTATCATCACCGTTGGAGACTCCTGCGTCTGTTGCTTCTCTCCATAGTGTTCATTCTCGTTAATATAGTTGAGATCCCTTATCCACATAGCATCAGACACCACAAGATTGAGGAATCCCTTCACCACATTGTAACGCTCCACGATACTGGTGTTCGCAGTCAGATACTGTCCTATCTCCTCTGCCGTAGCCTCAGGAGATTTCTTCGATATCTTAAGCAGCGGGAACACCACTAAAGTAAAATGTCCCTCATATTCCTTCTTTGTCGGACCGACCTGTACCATCTTCTCTTCAACGTCGGCACCATATAATTCTTTCACGGCCTTAATAACCGCACTAGTCAAATCGATATCTAAGTACATAAAAAACAACTATCAATTATCCATTATCAACTATCAACTATTTTAATTACCAAAGTTTAAGTCTTTCGCTACTAGGAATAAACATCTTATCTTTTGATGTTATATTGAAAGCTTTATACCACGCATCGATATGAGGCAGTGCACCATCCACGCGCCATCTGCCTAGAGAGTGTGGGTCGCTCTTCACTCTCGAACGAATCTCTTTCTCAGTGATATTATTAGCCCATACACCTGCATAAGCTATAAAGAAACGTTGATCGGGAGTCAGTCCCTCCTCTGTAGGCAATGTCTTACCCTTAGTAGCATTCTTGTATGCGTTGAAAGCCACCTGTAAACCGCCATGGTCTGCGAGGTTCTCACCGAGTGTCAGTCTACCGTTGCCATTCAGGTCTGGCAACACCTTGATAGCAGAGAAGAAATCAGCATACTTATCTGTACGAGCCTTGAACTTCTCAGCATCATCAGCCGTCCACCAGTCTTTCATATTACCGTCCTTGTCAAACTGTCTTCCCTGGTCATCGAACCCGTGTGTCATCTCATGACCTATAACCACGCCGATAGCACCGTAGTTGAACGCCTCATCAGCTGTAGGGTCGAAGAACGGGTACTGCAAAATTCCTGCAGGGAAACATATCTCGTTTGTTGTAGGATTATAATATGCGTTCACGGTCTGAGGATACATAAACCACTCGTCACGATCCACAGGTTTTCCTGCTTTCTCCTCTATAATCTGCTGATTTTTGAACTTCATACATTCTACGGCATTGTCAAACAACGACAGCTTCGGATCTATAGTCAGTTTATCATAGTTCTTCCATTTATTCGGGTAACCAATCTTTACGTAGAAAGTACCCAGTTTCTCCATAGCTGCTTTCTTCGTACTGTCGCTCATCCAGTCCTGAGCCATGATTCTCTCGCCCAAAGAAATCTGAAGATTCTTAACCAATGTCTCCATCTTCTCTTTCGACGATGCAGGGAAATAACGCTCAGAATAGATCTTTCCGAGAGCCTCACCGAACACGTTCTCTACCTTTCTCAGAGCCAGTTTCCAACGATCATATTCTTTCTGTCTTCCAGATATTGTACGACCGAAGAAATCGAAATGAGCCTCATTGATCTCATCGCTGAGATAAGTACAACTAGCCTGTATCAGTTCCCACTGCATATATGTACGTAGCTGGTCTGCGGAAATCTCCTGTTTCAGGCTATTAGCCCTTTCCATAAACTCCGGTTGACCCACTACCAACTGATTATATGAGTTTGCGGGCATACCCTGTGCAGCCATCAAGATGCTAAGACGAAGATTTGGGTACTTAGACTCGAACTCCTCTATCGTCATCTTGTTATAGTTAGCCTGAGGATCACGCAACTGAGTCTTATTACGAGAAGCCTTTGCCAGTTCCGTCTCGATATACATCAGGTCCTTCACCTTCTGTTTTGCCTCTGCCGCACTGAAACCATAAAGACCGAATATTCTCTCGATATATTTCTTGTAAGCCTCACGAATAGATGTCGTGGCAGAGTCAGTATCTAGATAGTATTCTTTCTCACCAAGGGCGATACCTGCCTGAAAAACATTCAGTACATTATTCTTGGAATCCTTCTCGTCAGCACCGATATACGTACCATAAAACTGTCCCAGTCCTGCGAACGCATATTCCTCTTCCAGTTTCTCCAACTGAGCCTTCGTCTTAGCGTTTGCCAGTAGGTCGAGATATTTCTTTACAGGTACGTAACCCTCTTTGTTACGTCTCACAGAATCCATCGCCAACTTATAGTAGTCGCTGATCTTCTGTTCATTCGTACCTTTTGCATAGTTATGTGATGACAGCTCCTGTATTATCGATGTCATCTGTTTTTCACACTGCTGCTGTAATACATCAAAACTGCCAAAACGAGAATACGCTGCAGGAAGAGGATTATCTTTTACCCATCCGCCACAAGCGTAGTCATAAAAACTTTCTCCCGGAGAGACACTAAGATCCATATTCGACACTTTGACGCCGACACCATCCTGTGCCATGCCCGTCGCTGTGAAACAGCTCATCGCCAGTCCACTTATCAACATTTTCATCTTATTCATATAACGTTATAATCTTTTCAGGTGCAAAGGTAGTGATAAAAAAACGAAATTAGAAAAAATACAGAAAAAATTTGGTGATTACACAAAAAGTGCTTACCTTTGCACCCGCTTTAGGCAAAAGGGTGGATACCAGAGTGGCCAAATGGGGCAGACTGTAAATCTGCTGTCTTTCGACTTCGGTGGTTCGAATCCATCTCCACCCACAAAGAATCTCCGCAACTTACCGTTGCGGAGATTCTTTGTAATTGATAGTTGATAGTTGATAATTGATAGTTAGTCGCTTCGCGACAATATAAAGTTTCGACAGTTAATTATCAAAAACAAAAAGCCACAATGCGACTTTTCAATTATCCATTATCAATTTTCCATTATCAATTAATCGGAATTCTTTCGTAATCCACGAAAGAATACCGATACTTGTGTTTGTCGTCTATTTCGTGATCCTCCCTCAATGTCTCCTTCCACGAATCCTTATATTCCGGGAAGAACGTATCTGCATCTGTGGGAGTATCATCAACCTCGGTAAGACAAAGACGGTTGGCGATACGCAACGACTGCTCGTAGATACTTGCACCTCCGATGATATAAATATCCTCATCTGCAGCGCAACTGGCGATAGCAGCATCTAAAGACGGATACACGTCACATCCAGGAATACTCTTGGTATTTCTGCTTATCACCACATTACGTCTGTTGGGCAGAGCCCCCTTAGGTAGCGAATCGAAGGTCTTACGTCCCATGAGAATCGTATGTCCCGTCGTCAATGCCTTGAAACGTTTCATATCGTTAGGCAACCAATATATCAGTTTATTCTGGTAACCTATGGCCCCGTTTTTCGCTACTGCTGCAATAATATTTATTCTCATTTCTTCAACTATTATAAAAAAGGAGAGCCCTGCAGCCGAAACTAACAGGACTCAAATGAAAGGAGGAGTGGTACCACCAGGAATCGAACCGGGGACACAAGGATTTTCAGTCCTTTGCTCTACCAACTGAGCTATGGCACCAACATGTCACAAACCACAAATGCGTGATTGCGGGTGCAAAGGTAATACATTTTTTTTATTGCCACAAACTTTTTGCCGTTTTTTTTTCAAAATATTTTAAAACAGCCATAATTTGAGGAGCCTTTGAACTCCAAATACTATATTACTTTTTCTTATTGTAATACTCCACACCAGCCTTCACGTTCTTTATCAACGCTTCAGAAGAGAAAGTGGCGCCACTCACGGCATCTACTTTTTTACTTGACACCTTTTTGATGTCAGCACCGATAAACTTAGCTAATACAGCCTTTGCTTCCTCAAAGAACTCAGGTGTCTCACTGTTCTTCAGAGTCTCGATTTTCTGTATCTTACCCTTCCTTATGTATATCTTCACTGGTGTAGGACCAGCATAACCTTCGATGTTCGCCCCTATCTTAGAGGTATTTACTACGGCCGTCTTACCCTCATAACTGATATTACCGTCTTTAACGGTAAAACTCATTGCCATCAATAAACATACTGCGATGGCTACAGTATAAAAAATCTTTCTCATATCGCCTGCAAAAGTACAAAAAAAAATCTTCGCAGCAAATGCTCCGAAGATTTTTTTTAATTGATAGTTGATAGTTAAATCCTTACTGGCAATTATTCACAGTGACCTTCCGACTGTACATCGATACCTCCACTGCATGTCAGCTCAGCATAGTCTGCAAGAATAAGTGTAACATTGCCCGTCACTTTGACACGATCGCTGATAGTCACGTCTTCTGACACATAGTAATACGACGTAGACGTATAACTATTGAGTTCTTTAGTGTCTGATGTGACAATAGTGGCATCTACTTTATTGTCTGATACAGAAATAGTTGTTGCATTTTCTTTTACTTCATTGTAGTATACTTGTTGCGTGTCCGCCTTAACGTCACTTACTCCCAATAGTCCTACTATCAAGAGGCATAAGCAAAATATCCTCTTATTCATAATCGAAATTCTTGTCTTCATACAACAGTAATTAGCAAGAAGTAATCAATAAATCATACTACAATTGCAAATGTACACATTTTTTTGAAAAACGGATATTTTTTTTAGTTTTTATCTCTAAAATATTGAATATTCAATAAAAAATGGTATCTTCGCAGAAAATATCAGAGTTTATGAGAAGATATCCCGTAGGCATACAGTCTTTCGAGCAGATGATAGAGCGTAATTACGCCTATATCGACAAGACAGGAATAATGTATGATATGATGCAGACATACCAGAATGTGTTTCTCAGTCGTCCGAGACGATTTGGAAAGACTCTACTCGTCTCTACTCTGGAATGTTATTTCAC
>Ga0065708_1039804_pt1 | contig 51608 bp, 40 predicted proteins | sample Hoacrofraction12_2_FD_59095 | JGI IMG/M metagenome (GOLD analysis project Ga0065708, IMG submission 59095) | Hoatzin crop microbial communities from Cojedes, Venezuela, sample from fiber fraction 12 v1 | ecosystem: Host-associated > Birds > Digestive system > Esophagus > Crop | place: Venezuela... | reverse complement strand
ATTGGTGTTGGCTGTCATCAGCTTGCCAGCAGTGGCGTGCTGCTTCACTTGCTGTAATGCGGCTTGTCGGGCTTGATTCAGGTTTACGTTGCCTGCCATTGCACTCATGCCCATGCAAGCCCAAGCCATGAGTAGTATCTCTTTCTTTATTTTCATGATTGTGTGGTTCAGTTGTTGAGCTAGTTAGCAGTTCATTCGTTAGTGACAATTTGGTTGACAACGGCATTCACGTCGCTGATGCTCCATGTGCTCTGCTCGTTGGTCAAGATTCTGTTCACCACCTGGTTCACATCGCCTATGGTGAATGGCTCACCAGCCTTGACAACGTTGCCTGTGATGCGCACGTTCAGCGCATCGCCACGTGCTGCTGTGCGTGTCGTCTCGTCTGTGCCAATGTGGAACAATTGCAATTGATAGGTGCCCGATTCCAACCATTGGGGAAATTCTGCCTGAGCGGTCATCGTTTGCAGCGTACCGGTGCGGTTTGGGGTCAATTCTTCTCCACAGTACCCCACAGCCTCGCCAGCAGCATTACTCATGACAAAAGTCAATTGACCACCAGCCTCATACAACTTGTATCGCACCCAGTCGGCGGTGAGGTTCATCGTCTCGTCAATGGCAACCAGTGTCGGGTTGACTTCCAGTGAACGCATGGTAACCATGTTAAAACTGGGTGGTTGCACTGTTTGCAGTATCTTGTGACCCGTGCTGAACGAGATGTTATCGGTGCCGTCTGTTGTTATCACCGTCATGGCATCTGAAGGAAAATATCCGTTGCCATAACCCGACCATCCCCAGTTGATATGGTAGGTATAGCAACCCAGCTCTTCGTCATAGTGATATCCATCGAGCACAAAGGCGTGACCACCCTTGCTGCTTGCGGCGGAATAATACACGGGACGATACAGGTCAAGTTCTGCGTTGAGATATTGGTTCCATTCCTCGGTGGACACTTGCGGGGTGCGTTCAAGCAAATCCTCCTTGCAATAGTATCCAGTGCGCATGAGCGCTTTGGGGACATCTTCCGAATAGGCTGCGCTGCCATCGGTATCCGAGCCATACATCATCTTTACCGATTGACCGCAATAGCGCATCAGCTCGGCCACGGCAGCCCCCTGGCTAGCCGTGTATTCGTCTTCATCATAGGTGTCCAGCATCTTGCTCCATGCCATTGTGATGGGTGGCAGTGAATCAACGCGGTATGCTTCGTCGTCGGTCAAGTAGGCTGGCAAGGATGGTGTTGGTTCTGTGGGATAATTGTAATAATTCATGATTTGCGCCATGGCAGTGGCGACGCATCCTGTCACGCAACGTTCGCCGTCATACACTGGGCAATTGTCGTTATAGGGCTTACTCTGGCCCCACTGCGTGGTCAGCAACGGTTCCACCGATGTGTCTGTGGCTTCGCTTTCCAGCCGAGGGATGCGGTGCGTTTGTGCGTTGGGGTGGGCTTGCAGCCACTCAATCTGTTCCTTGTATCGCTCAAGCCATGCCTCGAGGTTGCACGGCAGGTTGTTCCAGTCCAGATGCCCGCTGTCGCTATAACCCAGCACCTGCACAGCGCGATCCTCGCCAGCGATGATGACAAATCCCTCATCGTTGCCCACATTGAAGGCATAGTAGGCCGCCGCCTGGTCATCCACGCTCGAGGCCTCGGTGTGAGCTAGCGTTAGTGTGCGCGTTGCTGGTGATTGTTGGCTACCAGGGTGCTGGCGCGACTTGTTGATGACTGTCGTCGCTGCTTGGCGGGCGGCATCAAGGCTCACGTTGTCGGCTTGCCCACGGCCTTGGCCGGCAAGCAGGGCAACGCTAGTCAATAGCATGATTGTTATGTGTTGCTTCATAACGCTGTATATTAAATATAAAAAATTCTGTTTAAACTCACAAAATTAGTCAATTTTTGTCAAATCGCCATCTTTTGAACGCAAAATCTTGCATCTTGTGGCTTTTTTTTGTCTCATTTGCGGCTTTCAAAGTCTCTCGTGTGCCACGCTGGCATGAAAAACCGCAACTTGTTTCTCAACAAATTGCGGAAAATAATAATTAGATACGATTTAAAAGAATTTATTTTTCGTAGTGCAATTGATGTCGTTATTTGAGGGATTCGTCCAGAACAGCGTCAATCAGGTCCGAAACATCGGTGATGGACACATTCTCGCACTCGCCGGTCAGCACCACATCAATCAACTCGGACACGTCACTGATGTCAAAGTTGCCGTCATAGCTCACCAGGTTGCCCACCACGCGGGCGGTGGCAACGGGGCAACGGGCGTCGGTCAGCTGGTTGGCGTTGTCGGTATAAACACACAGTTCCAACTCATATTTGCCTCTCTCCAGCCCCTGTGGTACGGTAATCACTCCTGTAACGTTGCCCTGTGATAATGTGCTGTTGTTGGTCACGATGGCCTGGCTGCGGCATTCCTCATTGCCCTGTTGGTCAACCAGCACGAACACCAGACTGGCGTTATCATCTGACGACAGCAGCTTCACGTCGCTTGCTGTCACGGTTGCCGTTGGCGAGAAAATTTCCTCGCTGGTCACGTCGATGTCATTGGCGCGAACAACAAGATACTCAGGTGGAACCACATCGATAATCATGCGGTGATAGTAGTTGAATTTGTAGGTGGTGCCTGTGCGGTGCACAACGTTCATCGCATCGATGGCAAAGTAGCCGTCGCCGTGACCATACCAACCCCAGTTGAAGTGGTAGTTGCCGCTGGCATCACGGCCATCAACGATAAAGGCATGACCGCTGGTTTCTGATGAGGCAGCATACAGCACGGGGCGGTTAGCGTCAAGCTCGGCATCCAGCATTGAGGTCCATTCGCTCGTCGTGTAATAATAGGTGGTGCCGTAGCTGTTGCTGCGTGTGCGCATTGTCGCGTTGTTGTAGCCAAACTTCACCATTCCACTGCGTTCGTTGGAAACGTAGCTGCTGCTCGTGCTTGTGCCATAGTTCATTGCTGTCGCTTGTCCGCAATAGCGGTTGAGCTTGGCAACCTCGGCCTCTTGTGCGGCAGTGTAGTCGTCCTGAACGAGAGCTCCCTCGTTGGCGTCCCAATGACAGTAGCTGTTCAATATTTGGCTCCAGTCGATGGTTGTCGCACTCAAGGCGGGCACACTGATGCGGCACGACGATGTCGTGTATGACGACAAGGCGGGTAATTCGTTGGGATAGTTCCAGTAGGTCATCACCTGTGCCATGGCGGTAGCAGCACAACCCACCAGACAAGTGTCGCCTTGATAGGTCGGACACTGGTTGTTGTAGGGGGCGCGCTGACCCCACGTGGTGGGTACAAGTGGCTCAATAGCCCTAGATGATGATGCGCTGGCAAGCACTTCTGTTGAGTTCTCCTCGGCTTCGGAGCAAGGGTTGGCCTGGAGCCATTCAATCTGCTCCTTGTAGCAGTCCAGCCAGCCACGCATGTTGCTGGGCAGGTTGTCCCAGTCAAGGCTGCCTGTGTCGCTATAGCCCAGCACCTGCACGGCGCGGTCCTCGCCAGCAACGATTACAAAGCCCTCGTTGGCCCCGATGTTAAACACATAGAATGCCGCAGCATCCTCCTTCACTGTCGATTGTTCGGCATGAATCAGTTGCAGGTCAACCGTTGGGGCTGCAACATTGAGTGTCCCGTGCTGGCACACATGAGTTTGCACAAACGACCGTGCGGTCTGTTGTGCAGTCTGGAGGTTGATGTCGTTGGCTCTTGATGATAGGGTTACCATGCTGGCAACGGCACATGTAATTGAAACGAGTTTTTTATATCTCATTATATTTTAAGGTTTTTCGGTCATGATAGATAAACTATAGAACCTAATTTTTTCTCAAAAATTTTGACAAAGATACACAAATTTCTTTAAAAGTAAACACTTTTAGATAAAAAATGTCGATTTTTTGGCTATTTCCTATTTTTTTTAGAACTTTGCACCCTGCAAGCGGGTGAAAGTGCTTTGATAGCCGATGACAGATATTGTTGTTCGTTGCACCTTAAATCCAATCACTATTTTCACACCCGCACGCGCACACGAATATTGAACCTTAAATTAAACATACAAACATGACACGACAACTAACGCAAGCCGAGATTCAACAACTCCAGAATCAGGGATGCTGGGCTCAGAATTGGGACAACATTCAGGTGACCGACCGCTTCAATGCAGACAACCTGCACCGTGTTTCCTTCTATGGCAACATCTGGATGGGGGCGTTTGACAAGCAAGTCGAGGTGACCAAAGGGTTTCTCAAGCCTGCGGGCATTCGCAACGCCACGTTGCGCAACACAAGGGTTGGTGACAATTGCCTCATCGAGAACATCGGCAACTACATAAACGAGTATGACATCGGCAACGACACCATCATCTCCAACGTCTGCACCATGGAGACCACCGACAAGGCAACATTTGGCGAGGGAAACCTCATCAGTGTTCTCAACGAGGTGGGCGAGGGCAACGTGATGCTGTTTGATGCCATGACAAGCCAGTTTGCTGCTCTCATGGTCAACAAGCAGCGCGACAAGGCGTTCATCCGCCGTCTGTTAGACATGATTGCTGTGGATGTTGCCAGCAGCGTGCCTGCGAGAGGCACCATTGGTAATCATGTGCGCATCGTCAACACCAGTGAAATCACCAACACGCACATCAACGACGGTTGTCAGGTCATCGGTGCTTGTCGCTTGAGCGACTGCTCCATCAAGAGCATCCCTGGCGCGGGCGTGTACATCGGCAGCGGTGTTATCTGCGAGAAGTCCATCATCTTCAACGGCTCGGTCATCATGAACAGTGCCAAGATTGAGAATTGCTTTGTGGGCGAAGCGTGTCAGATTACCAATGGCTTCACTGCCGAGAGTAGCGTCTTTTTCGCTAACAGCTACATGGCCAACGGCGAGGCGTGTGCCGCCTTCTGTGGCCCGTTCACTGCCAGCCACCACAAGAGTTCACTGCTCATTGGCGTCATGCTGTCATTCTACAATGGTGGCAGTGCTACCAACTTCTCCAACCATGCTTACAAGATGGGTCCCATGCACTATGGAGCCATGGAACGCGGTGCCAAGACCGCTAGTGGTGCCTATCTGCTGCTGCCAGCGACCATCGGCGCCTTCAGCGTCTGCTTTGGCAAGCTGATGTATCATCCTGAAACACGTTCGTTGCCGTTCTCCTATCTCATTGCCTACAGCGACACCATGTATCTTGTGCCTGGACGCAACATCACCACGGTGGGTCTCTATCGTGACATCCGCAAGTGGCCCAAGCGCGACAAGCGCCCTGCCGACAGCCGCAAGAGCATCATCAACTTTGACTGGTTATCGCCGTTCACCGTGGGCGAGATTGTCAATGGCAAGCGCATCCTGGAACGGTTGCGGGCAGCTTCGGGTGATAAGGTTTCTACTTACAACTATCATGAGTATGTCATCAAGGCTCCACAGCTCAAGATGGGCATCCGCAACTATGACATGGCGTTGCGCATCTTCATGGGCGCGTCACTCAAGCGTCACGACCCTGTGGCACCGCATTCCTCGGTTGGCACTGGCGAGTGGGTTGACTTGTCTGGATTGCTCGCTCCACGCAGTGAGGTTGACCGCCTCATCGACGACATCAACACTGGTGCAGTTTCCACTGTCCAACAGGTGCTGCATCGCTTCAACGAGATGCATGACAACTACAAGGAATATCGTTGGACGTGGGCTTACAAACTCATCATGGATTACTATGAGGCCGACGAGTTGACCCCTCAGTTGGTTCAGCGCATCCGTGAGGATTATGTTCGGGCCCGTCGTGAATGGATAGCCGAGATACGTGCCGATGCCCTCAAGGAATATCGTCTGGGAGACATCGAGGACATGGTGTTTGAGGATTTCACCTCACAGCTTGACCGCGAGATTGAGTACGAGAATACCGACTTGCGTTAAGCTTCAGTGCCGTCGTGCATGGTGGTTGATTGGTGTGCGCTTGAACTTCTCGGCGATTATCACACCAGCAAGTATCATCGCACAGCCCACATAGGCTATCTCGTTGGCGCGCTCACCAAACCACACTGCCGCCGCGATCATCGAGATGAGGGGGCTCAGGTAGATGTAGTTGCTGGCACGCACGGCGCCGATGCGCTTCACTGCGATGTTCCACATGCTGTAGGCCGCCATCGAGCACACAAGACCCAGATACAAAACATTGCCCCACACCGCTGGTTGTTTCCACACCGCCAGGGGTGAGGGCGTGTCGCTCAACGCAAGCACTGGCAATGCCGTGATGATGCCATAAAAGAATGACTTGCGGGTAATGAACAGCGTGCCGTAGCTGTGGTTGAGACGCTTGAGAACCAGTGCATATACCGCCCAGCTGAGTGCGGCAAGCATCGCCAGCACGTCGCCCAGCACACTGTCGCCCCACACCCAGCCGTCGCGCAACGCCAGCAGGGCAGTGCCAGCAAAGGCAATGAGCGAGCCCACTGCCATCATGGGTGTTACCCGCTCGTCACGATAGAAGAACGCACCAATCAGAGCCGTCAACACCGGAGCGACACACACGATGATGGCAACATCGCTGATGAGAGTGTATTCCAACGCAGTGTTCTCGGCAATGAAATAGACCGAGCCGCCGCACATGCCGCACACTGCCAGCAGCAACTCGTCGCGCACACTGCTTGCCATCGTGATGCGAAATCGGCTCAGTGCCAACAGCACCAGATAGGCTATCGTGAAACGGGCGACAAATATCTCAACAGGGTGTAGGCCAGCATCCAGCAGCACACGTGTGTTGAGAAACGAGATGGCCCACACCGCCACCATGGCTAGTGCCGCCACATGAAACCAGAAATCGTTGAGGCTATTGTTGCGCATCGTTGATTGTGTCTTGTTCGTTGTTTTTAATGCATCAATTGTTGGGCATTGTTGATGGTAACCTGCTTGCCGTTGATGGTGATGGCTCCCTCGTCTTGAAACTCAGCCAGCTGGCGAGTGACCGAGAACTTCTGTATTCCAAACATGTCAGCAATCTCTTGACGTGACTTGTCGAGAGTCACAGTGCGGCTTTCCTGTTGGCGCATCAACTGCAACAGCATCGCGCCTATCTTCTCTCGCACTGTCAGTAGTGACAGCGTGTGCAGCTTGCGGGTCAAGAAGGCGTTGGTGTTAGACAACAGTGTGACAAAGTTCCACAGCAAGTGTTCATCGCTGTTGAGCCACTGCCTGAACGACTCACGTGACAATCGCAGCAACTTCACGCTGGTGTCGGCTGCCACCTCGACGGGAAATGTGTTGTCGTGGGCAAAAATGAACGCGGGGGCAATGAGGTTGCCTGGTTGCAAACGTGTCACTTGCACCAGCTTGCCCGACGCACTCATCATGCGGGCAGTCAGCGTGCCCTGAATGACGATGTCGGCATGCATACACGCGTCTCCAGCACTGGCCAGCAACTGACCGCGTTCCAGGTTGCGTGTCACCATGGGTGCTCGCTCCACTTGTCGTGCCACCTCGATGGACTGCATCCCCTTGAATAGTGGGCATGCAGACAGTGCCATCAGTGTTTTCTCGTCTATCATTGTGAGTGTTTGCGTTTAGTCGCCGCAAAAGTAGCAACAAATTGTGTTTCACACAAATTTTTTTACTTCCTCCAGCAACAAAATGCTGTGACAGGGCTTGGCCGTGTCTGTTGTTTTTGCCTCGCATTCTTTTCTTCTTTCGCAAGTGTCTCACAGTTGTCCTTGGCGAAGCTTTTGATATTTGCGATTAAAAAACATCTTCATGTAGTTGAAATGCAACGTGGCATCATTTTTTTTAGCAAGTGGAACAAATGTTACCGATTGGGCCATTGTTGTCATTGTAACTTTGCGACATCAAAACGAACAAAACTCACTAAAAATGACAACGACAATGAGAACCGAAATGAAAATGAACCAGCATCAGGGACACTGGGCATTGGCCAAGTTGGGAAAGCGAGTGCTGAGGCCTGGAGGTCTTGAAATGACACGCGTGATGCTGGACAACTTGCACATCAACAACAGGGATGACGTGGTGGAGTTCGCTCCTGGTCTGGGCATGACATCAGTCATGGCGGCAGCCAACAAACCACACAGTTACACTGTGGTCGAGATCAATCAGGAGGCGGCAGACATCGCCATGCGCCGCCTCAAACAAGTCTATCCTGAAGCCAAGGTTGTGTTGGGTAGTGCCTCACAGACGGGATTGCCCGACGGGTGTGCCAGCGTGGTGTTTGGCGAGGCCATGCTGACCATGCAGCGCATGCAGGTCAAGCAGCAGATTGTTGCCGAGGCTGCCCGCCTGTTGCGGCCTGGTGGCTTGTATGCCATCCATGAAATCGAACTACGGCCGCAGGATATTGATGATGGCTTGCGTCACGACATTTGCCGCAGCCTGCAATCCACAGTCATGAACACAGTGACACCTCTCACTCGTGAGGAATGGATCGCCCTGCTCGCTCAGGCGGGACTGGAGGCTGTCATGGTGTATGAGAACGGCATGGATTTGCTCGAGCCACGTCGCATGCTCGCCGACGAGGGCATCTGGCGATGCCTCAAAATTGCTTTTAAAGCACTGTCGAACAAGCATGCCCGTCATGCGATGTTTGCCATGCGTGCCAACTTCAAGAAATATCACGACAACATGGGCGGCATCTGCATCGTTGCCCGCAAACGATAGCCCATCTTGTCTATTGCTGAAATTATGTAATTAATAATCAATAAATTAAAAGTCATGGAAAAGAAGATTGAAACCAAGTCGGTATTTATTCCTGCCAGTGTAATTGATTATGCCACCGATGGCATTGTGAGCAAGGAGTTTGTCCACAATGCGGCAGGTAGTATCACATTGTTTGCATTTGACGCTGGTCAGCAACTGAGTGACCACATCGCACCATTTGATGCTGTGATTCAGGTGCTTGACGGCACTGCCGAAGTCATGATTGAGGGTGAAATTTTTCATCCCAGTGCTGGTGAAATGCTCATCATCCCCCAAGGTGCCTTGCACGCAGTGGCGGCTCGAGAACCATTCAAGATGATGCTCACCATGATACGCGGATAATTATCTTATTTACAGTATGCTAATGCGCTTCAATGCTGGTGGGTGACCACTGTGTTGAGGCGCATTCTCTTGCATGATTGCACAAAAAAGCCTAACTTTGCGCCATGAAACACCTCAACGATAGTCAACAACACCCACTGTTGCGGCAAGTTGCTGCATGTGTCACCGTTGCTCAAGAGAGTGCTGTGCTGGTGGCGTTGAGTGGCGGTGCCGACTCGGTGGCACTGTTGCGTGCGTTGTTGCAGCTAGGTGTTGATTGTCAGGCTGTTCATTGCAATTTTCACTTGCGTGGCGAGGAATCAATGCGCGATGAACATTTTGTCCGTGACTTGTGTCGCCACTTTCAGGTGCCGTTGCAGGTGCGGGATTTTGATGTCAGGGCATATCAACTGTCTCATGGTGGCTCGGTTGAGATGGCTTGTCGCGAGTTGCGCTACAACTGGTTTGAACAGATGAGGCAACAACTGGGTTGCTCGTGCATCGCTGTAGCACATCATGCAGATGACCAGGTGGAGACGTTCTTTCTGAACTTGATGCGTGGTGCGGGTGTCAAGGGGCTTGCTGGCATGGCTGAGCATCATGACAACGTGTGGCGTCCCATGTTGTCGGTGACAAAGGCGCAAGTGCTTGATTATCTGGAGGAACTTGGGCAGGACTATGTGACAGACAGCACCAATACCCACAATCTGTACAGTCGCAACCGCTTGCGCAATGTGGTGTTGCCAGCACTGGATAGCCAGTTTCCTGCGGCACGGCAACGCATTGCGGACAGCATGGATAATCTGCGGCGTGACAGCCAGTTGCTGGAACGTCTGGTGGCACAGCGTCTGCCAGACCCCCACCACATTGCGTTGGCCGATGTGTGCTGTGATGAGGGTGGGGCAGACCTGCTCTTTCATCGTGTGCGGCAAGAGGGTTTCAATTGGCAACAATGTGTTGATGCTGTGCGGGCTGGCATTCAGGGGCACTCTGGACGAACCTTTGCTAGTGCAACCCATCTGATGTATGTTAACCGTCAATCTATTGATATTGAGCCGATTGATGGTGTCCAACGAGAAGTTGAAATCCCTATTGACTTGACCGATAATGAGAGTGGTGCCGTGCGCCTCGCTGTCGCTCGGGGCACGATGCCGTTCTCGCCGCTATTGTGCGATGGACGCCACACGATAGCCCTCAATGCCAGTGTGTTGAGTTGCAAAAATGTCGTGTTGCGGCACTGGCGACGTGGTGACCGCATGGCTCCTTATGGAATGCATGGCACCAAGCTGCTGAGCGACCTGTTTAACGACTTGAAACTTAGCCATGCAGCCAAGCGCGACGTGTGGTTGATGGAAGCCGATGGTGACATCATCTGGGTGCTGGGGCTGCGGGCCTCATCGCTCTATCCCGTCCTCATGAACTCAACAGACTATCTATTGTTAACCTGGAAACAAGACTAGAACTTCCTTTTTCTCACGCACAATTTAAAGATGATTTTTATCTTATAATAAATGGATTGAATTGTGTTGTTTAAAGTAATGCTTTATATTTGTTTTTTTGTCTCACTGGAGTTGAAGATAATTTTTAATGTAATACTTTAGCTAAATTAAAGTAATTCATTGATTTTAATTATAATATATTATATATTGATATGTGATTCTATTGAAGAGTTATTTTTAATCTAATACTTTAAATTTATGATTATAATTAAATACAATTCAATTTATTAAATTGCGCTATACTTTTACGATCATGCCGTCATAGGCGAGTTCGACGCCATCAGGGAGCAGGCTGGTTGATAATGCGTGTTTACCCATTCCATGGCTCATGTGAACCAATAGTGTGCGGTCTGGGTGTATGCGCCCTGTGATGTCAAGTGCCTCTTTCAGACACAGGTGGGATGGGTGTGGTTCCTTGCGCAAGGCATTCAACACCAGCAACGGAATACCTTTGAGCCGCTCAATCTGCTCATCATCAATGTGCTTGGCATCAGTGATGTAAGCAAGTGGCCCGATGCGGTAGCCAAAAATTTTTAGCTGGCTGTTGTGCATCACAGGGATGGGAATGATGCGCACACCGTTGACCATGAACGCCTCTTCATCGACGACATGTTCTTGAAAATGAGGGCCACCAGGATGTGGATTGCTGGTAAAACAATATGGCAATTGTGCATGCAGGCGTTGCAACACGTCGGCACGGGCATACAACGGGAAAGGCACGGGATAGCAATAGGTGCGCAGGTCATCCAATCCTCCCACGTGGTCATAGTGGATGTGTGTGAGCAACACGGCATCCAGATTGTCATCGCTAGCTCGCAGCATCTGTGTCCTGAAGTCAGGCCCGCAGTCGATGAGCAGCCTCACGCCCTGATATCGAACGATAGCCGAGGTGCGCAGCCGCTTGTCGTGAGGGTCGTTGCTCATGCACACGGGACAATGGCACCGCAGTTGTGGCACCCCTGTCGAGGTGCCCGTACCCAGCATTTCAATCTCCAGTGTTGTTGTCATGATTGTAGAGAATTGATGTCCAGATAGTTATAGATGCTTGCAAAAAGTCGCCTGAAGTGATTCTGGAAACGATCCAGGCGACGGTCAAACCAGTAACTGCCAGCTTGTGCGCTCAACTTGGTGGTGCGTGTCTGTAGCAACTGGATAATGTCCCTGTAGGTGAGGTTATAGCAGCAGGTGATGTAGTAGTCGTTGTGGTCGCGATAGTGCCGCTTGACCACATCGCCGCGTGAGGGTGTGCGGCTCGTGATGAGTGTCACGCGGCTGCCACCGCGCAACACCAGTGTCAGTGTGTCGCCTTGGGTGATGTGCAACAACCCCTCATCATATGTGACCTCGAGACTGAAGTCCACCACACCCTGTGCATCGGCAAGGGCCGCAATAGCAAACTGTGCTGTGTGAAAATAGTTGTCATATAACACAATAGGCACCGAGCGAACATAACGTGAACCGTCATCGTTCAACACATCAACAGCCACCTGAGCTGTGGCAGAGTGATAGAGGCACCCCCACAGCACCAGCAGCACCACTATGTAGAACCTGTTGCGTGCCATGCTGCAAAAGTAACACAAAAAATTGAAATCACGCTGCTCGGGACGGCATCAAATGCTCATCAAGTGGGTGTCGGCGCTGTGAAAGCCAGCATGATGAGCCAGCACACAGCCAGCACAGCGAATGCGCAGGAGAGTTTGCGCAGCTGTGAGCGTATGTAGCGCCTGTGTGCTGGTTGGAAACTGCCGTGCAAGAGTGTGAACGCCGCCATGAACACAAAGAAGTCGTCCACACGGCCAATGATGCCCCTGCTGTCATAGTCGCCCGTCCACACCACATAGGCAATAGCCGCTAACAGCAACAGCACGCTCACCACTCGCCATGTTGTCATGCCGTTGCCCCCTGATGCCTGTTGTGCATCGGGTGTCTGCTGGTTGTCGTTCATCGTGGGAATAGACCAAAGATGCCGAACAGGTTGGCGTCAATCTTGTCGCACACTTTCTGGAAATCCTCGGGCTTGTCACCAAACTTCACCTCGTCGCCATTGACGATAATCAAGTTGCCCTTGTAACCTGCAATCCAGTCCTCATAACGCTTGTTGAGGCCCTCCAGATAGTCTAGACGCATTGTCTGTTCATAGTCACGACCACGTTTCTGGATTTGGGACACTAGGTTGGGGATGGTCGAGCGGATGTAAATCATCAGGTCTGGCATCTTGACTAGTGACATCATGAGGTCAAACAGGTCGCGATAGTTGTTGAAGTCGCGGTCGCTCATCATGCCCTGTCCGTGCAAGTTGGGAGCAAAAATGCATGCGTCCTCATAGATGGTTCGGTCTTGAATGATGTCCTTGTCACTGTTGGCAATTTCGACCACTTCCTTGAAACGCTTGTTCAAGAAGTAAATCTGCAAGTTGAAAGACCAACGGTTCATGTCGGCATAGAAGTCCTCCAGATAGGGGTTGTTGTCCACTGGCTCGAAGCGTGGGCTCCAGCCATAGTGGTTGGCAAGCATGGTGGTCAGGGTTGTCTTGCCGCTGCCAATGTTTCCTGCTACTGCGATATGCATAATCTTAGGTTATATATTTTTTTAATGGTTAGTGTTCGTGTCATTTAACTCAATGGGCCAAACAAGCCAAACAGTGTTGTGTCAATCTTGTCGATGATGGTAGCAAAGTCTTGAGGATTGTGCTCAAAATCAATGTCATCGACATCAATCACGACCTTGCGTCCCTGATACTTGTTGATGACAAAGTCCTCATATCGGTCGTTGAGGTTTGACAGATACTTGATGGGGATGCCTTGCTCAAAGTCCCGTCCGCGCTTCTGGATGTTGCCCAGCAAGTGCCCCACCGATGAGCGCAGATAAATCATGAGGTCGGGGAGGTGTACCACTTTCATCATGAGTTCAAACAGTTCCATGTAGGTGTCAAAGTCCCTGTCGTTCATGTTGCCCATGTCGTGGTTGTTGGCGGTGAAGATGTACACTCCCTCAAAGATGCTGCGGTCTTGCACGATGGTCTTGTCGCTGGCGTTGATGCTCAAGATATCCTTGAAGCGTTGCTTGAGGAAGAACACCTCCAGTGCAAACGACCACCGCTGTATGTCCTTGTAATAATCGCTGAGGTAGGGGTTGTCAATCACTGGTTCCATGAAGGGTTCCCAGCCATAGTGCCGCGCCAGCATGGTTGCCAGCGTGGACTTGCCACTACCGATATTTCCTGCTATAACGATGTGCACAGTTTTCTCTTTATTGTGTTGTTGAATAACGGTTTGTCTGTTTACAGCCAACAAAGATAATCAAAAAATGTGACCAAAACATCATTTGAGAAGAAAAACTTATTAACAACCATTTGCAGGAGTGATGCAAAATGGCTAACTTTGCACCGTGTTTAAACATTGACATTCAATCAACAACTTCTAATAGAGGATAATGACAATGAGCAAGAAATTAATGTTCGGATTGCTGGCCGCTGTGCTGGTCGTGCTGGTGACACTGACGGCGTGTGACAAAGATGACCTTGAGAACATTCAGGTTTATCAATATGTGGTTGATTGCTCCAACAGCGACCTCAAGAGCCAATACGGCAGCGCAGTCAAGAATGCCACAGACAAGGGGTATGCTGACCATGACCGTGATGCAGAGGTGATTGACGCATGCAATGCGATTTATGCCGAACATGCCAAGTTGGAGCAGTGGCGCACCGTTGAGAGCTGTGAGGTGGTTGTCAAACGCAAGTATGTGTCGCTCACCGAGGGCACAGGCGCTACCCACGTTGTGACCTACACTTATCCCATCAAGTGAGGTGCCATTGTGCCATCACTGATTGGAGTGTCAAAATGAAAAAAGAAGAGTTATTCACTCAATTGCCATGACATGAAGCAGATAGCAGTCTTGTTTGAAGGGGATATTAATCGACGCCTGGGTGTGTTTAATGCGGTTGTTAACCGTGTCAAGCACCTGCGGCAAGTTGCTGACTATCAGATTGATGTGAGCATGTTTCAGGTGTATGACGGGTGGCTGATGCGCCGCTTGCGCCACACACCCCGTCTGGAACAGCGCCCCGACTATGTTGAGGCTGACGGTGTGCGCATCCGTGTGCACTGGTTTAGGCGTCGCTGGGGTGATGTGTTGCGTCACCGCTTGCTGCACAAGCCTCCCCGCGCAATGCTCAAGAGGCTGCGACGTCTGGGTTGGGAGATGCGCGGCTATGACCTGGTGAGTGCCCATGACCGCATTGCCGGTCATGCGGCGGTGTGGGCAGGTCGCAATCTGCACATACCAAGTTTCATCACGTGGCATGGTGCGAGCATTTACACCGACCCGCCCCGTGATGCTGTGCTCAAACAGGCCACTGTGGAGTTGTTGCATGGTGCCACGTGCAATTTTTTTGTCAGTCAGGGTCTGCTGGACAAGGCTCACGAGTTGACCGATAATTTTCCTGCCCAGGTGTTGCTCAATGGGGCTAGCGAGCAGTTTTCCCGCCTTGATGACAAGCAACGGTTGTTGCTGCGTCATCGTCATGGTGTTGACGACGATGAGCGTGTCGTCGCATTTGTGGGTCGGTTTGAGCCAGTGAAGAATGTGATGTGGCTGCCTGAGATTTTTCAACAGATTTCCCGCAAGTTTGACGGCGGCAAGGTCGCCTTTTGGGCCATCGGTGACGGTGTGCAATTTGACGAGGTGCGTGTCGCCATGCAAACTGCTGGCATTTCATGTCGATTCATTGGCAAGGTGCCCCCACAACAGATGCCCGAGTTGATGAATTGCATGGACCTGCTGGTGTTGCCCAGCAGTCTGGAGGGGTTGCCACTGGTTGCTATTGAGGCACTGGCTTGTGGTGCTCATGTGGTGGCTACTGACGTCATTGGCACAGCCGAGGCTGTGGGGCGTGACAACGCCATCGCACTGGGTGATAACTTCATTGAACGTTTCACCGACCGCGCGGTCGTGCTACTGCAAGGCGATGTTGAGCAAACCTTGCCTGCCGATGTGAGTTGGATTGCCACAGCTCGCAAGGAGGATGCAATCTACCGCAAGTACCTTTATCCCAACGATTGATGCCCCAGTTTGCCGAAACCTTGCTTCCATTGCCATTGCCTGGCACCTATACCTACCGCGTTCCTGAGGGGATGAGTGTTGTGGTGGGCAGCCGTGTTCTTGTACCCTTTGGCCGCAAGAAGATTTACACCGCAATCATTGTACAGCTGCACGACCGTGAGCCGCATGGATATGTGGTCAAGGAAATCTTGAGCGTGCTGGATGATAAGCCCATCGTGCGTCACCCGCAGTTGAAGTTCTGGGAGTGGATAGCCGACTACTATCTGTGCTCGACGGGCGAGGTTTATAAGGCAGCGTTGCCATCGGGTCTCAAGGTCGAGAGCGAGACCTTCATCAGCATCAATCCAGACTTTGAGGAGGAGCATCCAGGGCAGCTCACCGACCGCGAGCGTGCCATACTGGACGTCACAGCCCAGCGTGGACGTGTTCAGATTGCCGATATCGCGACCGCAACAGGTTTCAAGACGGTGGAGCGCACCGTGAGCCACCTGTTGGACATGGACGCGTTGCACGTGAGTGAGCGTGTCATCGACAACTATCGACCCAAGACCGAGGCATGTGTGAGGTTGACAATTCAACAGGGTGACGACCAGGCATTGCACGCGTGTCTTGACCAGCTCAAGCGAGCCCACAAGCAAGAAACCCTGGTCATTGCCTATCTGGACCTGTCGCGCTGGCTGCAACGTGGCGAGTTGCGTGAGGTGAGTAAGGAGGCGTTGCTCAAGCGTGCCGACGTGAGTGCTGCTGTGCTCAGCGAGGCTGTGCGTCGTGGCATATTTGAAATCTATAAGAAAGAAATCAATCGGTTTGCCGAGTTGGGGACTGCATTGCAGGAATTGCCAGTGCTGACCGACGAGCAGCAGCGAGCCTACAAGGAGATACACCAGTCGATGCGTGACCACCACGTCACGTTGCTGCATGGGGTCACCAGCAGTGGCAAGACATCCATCTACATGCATCTCATTGAAGATGCATTGCGGCTCAACCGGCAGGTGCTCTACTTGGTTCCCGAAATTGCGTTGACCACCCAGTTAACCCACCGCTTGCGTCAAGTGTTTGGAGACAAGTTGCTCATCTATCACTCACGGTTTAGCGACAACGAGCGCGTTGACATCTGGAAGCGGCTGCTCGACACCAACGACCCGTGTGTGGTGATTGGGGTGCGTTCGGCGGTGTTCTTGCCCTATAGCAAGTTGGGGCTGGTCATCGTTGACGAGGAACATGACAGCAGTTACAAGCAGCAGGACCCCGCGCCGCGTTACAATGGCCGCAATGCCGCCATCGTGTTGGCGCAGATGCATGGGGCACGTGTCGTGCTGGGTTCGGCGACACCCGCTATCGAGGTCTATAACCACGGGCTGGCAGGACGTTATGGCTTGGTCAAGTTGCTCACACGCTATGGTGACATCCAGATGCCAGAGGTGAAAGTCATCAACACGTTAGAAGCTCGCAAGCGCCGTGAAATGAACGGATTGTTCAGCAATGAACTCATTACCGATTGCCGTGAGGCATTGAAGCGTGGCGAGCAGGTTATCCTGTTCCAGAACCGCCGTGGCTATGCTCCCATGGTGCGTTGCAAGGAGTGTGGCTGGGTGCCGCGTTGTGAGAATTGCGATGTCTCGCTCACCTATCACAAGCACACCCGCAGCCTGGTGTGTCACTATTGTGGTTACAGCATCACCTTGCCTGACTTGTGCCCTGCTTGCCAGTTGCCTGGCATCGAGGTCGTGGGCTATGGCACCGAGCGCATCGAGGATGATATCGATGCAGTGTTCCCTGGTGAGAAAATCTCGCGCATGGACCTTGACACCACACGCAGCAAGAACAGCTATGACCACATCATCGATGATTTTTCCCACCACAAGACCAACATACTGGTGGGGACACAGATGGTCACCAAGGGGTTAGACTTTGACGGAGTGAGCATTGTGGGTATCCTCAATGCCGACACGATGATAAATTTTCCCGATTTCCGTTCCCATGAGCGTGCATTTGACATGCTGGAGCAGGTGGCGGGGCGTGCCGGTCGCGCTCACAAGCGAGGACAGGTTATTGTGCAGACTTCCAACCCTGGGCATGATATCATCGCATTTGTGCAACAGCACGACTATGAGGGATTTTATAAGCACGAGCTGGCCGACCGCGAGCGGTTTGGTTATCCTCCATTCACACGCATTATCAACATCTATCTCAAGCACCGTGATGATGCCACGGTGGGTGAGCTGGCAAACCGTTATAGCAACATGTTGCGTCAAGTGTTTGCCGAGCGCGTTTTGGGACCTGAGCCTCCGCTGGTGGCGAGGGTGCAGAACCTGTACATCCGACAAGTGGTGCTCAAGATGGAAATCACAGCGTCGATGAGCAAGGTCAAGGCCATCCTGCGGCAAATCTATGAAAATCTCTTGGCCACCGATGCCCGCATGAAGCAAGTGCGCCTCTACTACGATGTGGACCCCGTGTGAGGTGACGTTACATTTTTTCCATCATCATTGCCGATTTTCTCAAGCTGGTCATGCTGTTGCAGCTTCGGGTTGGCTGTCGTTGCCGTGGATGCGGTCAACAACCATTGCGATGGCACCGTCACCAGTCACGTTGCATGCTGTCCCAAAGCTGTCCATGGTGATGTAGAGGGCAATCATCAGGGCTTGCTGGTCGGCATCAAATCCCAGGATGGACTGCAGCACGCCCAGTGCCGCCATGATGGCACCACCGGGCACGCCAGGAGCCGCCACCATCATCACACCCAGCATGAGGATGAACCCCGTGAACAGACCAATGTCGATGGGCATACCCTGCATGAGCATCAGCGCCACGGCACAGGCGGTAATCTTCATCGCACTGCCCGACAAGTGTATGGTGGCACACAGCGGGATGACAAAGCCAGCGATGCCATCGCTCACACCGTTTTTCTTGGTCGCCTTGAGGGTCACAGGAATGGTGGCTGCCGACGATGATGTGCCCAATGCTGTGAAATAGGCAGGCATCATGTTATACAATGTCTTGAAGGGATTGCGATGAGCGATGGCCCCGGCAATGCAATATTGCAGAATCAGCAGGAAGATGTGCATTACAAAGATGACCCCGATGATGGCAATGAACACGTTAATGATGTGCCATGCCTGACCAGTGTGGGACATGTTGATGAAGATGCCAAAGATGTATAACGGCAGCAACGGTATCAACGCCACCTCGATGGCCTTGGCAATAATCTCCTGGAACTCGTCAAAACCACCCTTGAGGGTCCCTGAGCCAAAGAACGCGATGCCCAGGCCCATGATGAATGCCAGCACAAGGGCACTCATCACATCGAGCAGCGGTGGAATGTCGATGGTGAAAAAGGGTGCTATCTCCTCGGCGGCGGCAATCACATCGGCACTGCCGCGTGTGATGAGCGACGGGAACACCGTGGTGCTGGTGAAGTAGCTCAAGTAGCCCGAAAACACGGTGTCACCATAGGCAATCAGTGCCGTGATGAGCAGCAACTTGCCAGCTCCCTTGCCGATGTCGGCAATGGCAGGTGTGACCAGCCCCACAATGATGAGGGGAATCAAAAATGAGAGAAAGTGGCTGAACACACTGTTAAAGGTCACAAAGCAGCGCACTGCCCACAACGGGAAAAACTGTCCGCATATCACACCCAGAATGATGGCGATGATGATGCGAGGCAACAGGGGAATTTTGATTTTTTTCATCAGATCAATTTTTTTTATTTTTAGTTTATGCTTGTGGTCTCAAGCCTAAAATAAATAATTGAGGGCAAATTTACTATAAATATCTCAAATGATGGGCAAGATAGTCCAAAAATTACAATAAACGTTTTTTCACAACTTTATTGACCGTGTTGTGACCATTATTTTCTAAATTTGTGCCAAATTTCTAAATAATAATGATATGAAGAACTATTTACACAACTTGTTACTGATTGTGACAGTGGCTGCTGCGGCACTCAATGTCCAGGCTGCCTTGACCGATGAGGTCACTACAACATGGGTGAAAACCCTCGATGCCATGCCACCCGACATGGGACAAAACTTGCTCAAGGTGGATGATGCGCTCTATTTCTTTAGTAGCACTGGCTCGACAGTGGGCGACGGTGGCTCAGGATTTCCCAAGGAGTACACCGACACCACGGTGAGCATCTACTATGATAACGAGCTCATTGCCCGTGGTGCCCGCTATGAGGGTTCGAGCTACAACAGCAACTTCAATCTGCTCAAGACTGACCTTGACGGCAATGCACAGTGGTGTGTTTACAGCACCAGTGGCGAGGTCGCATCCAACAATGGCGGCATCGTGCCCGCTCCTGATGGAGGCGTGTATGTGTCATTCAAGTTGCGTCATACGCTCAACATGCCCACCGTCAAGCCCTCGTTCACCGATGCCACGGGTGCGGTGACGACCATCGACTGGGTGCTGGACAGCGAGACGGCCTCACGTTATTATCATGGTGTGCTCATGAAAGTGAGTGCCCAGGGTGCCATCGAGTGGCTGCGATTGTTTGACATTGACACGGCACCTCAGGCGGCTGCTACAGCCAGCTATGCCAGTGGCACATGGGATGCATTGTATCTGTATGGCATGTTGAGTGATGATGCTGGCAATGTCTATGTGGCAGGGCGCTATGCCAATCCTTTGACTTTCTACACCGCCACAGGCAGCGTGACTCTCACCCCCCACAACACCACGGGCTGGAATGGCGATGCTCAGACGAGTCGTGGTGACATGTATCTGGCACGATTTGATGCCGATGGCTATCTGACAGATGTGCTCACCACCACAGGCACAGCCGAGGTCGAGACCTCAACAACGCTGGCATGGGCTGGCGATGACATCATCTTGAATGCTGTGGTCAAGGGCACGGGAAGCGGCAACGATGCCATCACCCTGGGTGGACAGACCATCGCCTTGCCCACCTCACAGCCTGCCATGCTGACGATGCGCCTCACCACGGGGTTTGATGTGGTGTGGTCACGCTTGTTCCAGTGTGACGCCATTGGCAGTCGGTCATCGGTGCTGCAATACAATCATGTGAACGTCATCGGCGACAACCTGTGGCTCACGGGCATGGGCAACTTCAACATGCACGATGATGAGTTGACCGACACCATTGCTACCATGTATGACAATGTGCGCGAGGGTTACATCATCCGTTGTGATGTCAACACGGGCAAGTGGCTTGCAGCGACTGCCAGCAAGGTGGCATTGCCCAGTTACTCAGGCATCACGGGTTGGTTGGGTGGCTTTGAGGCCGAGGAAAATGACAACTTTTATACCTGGGGCTACAACTGGGGTGGTCTGGGCGTGTGCCTGTTTGAGTTTGATAAGGCCACGCTGGAGTTCAAGCAATACTGCCCATTGCTCACAGGTGGCTCAATGACCATTGCCAACGAGATGATTGCCGAGGGCAACACCCTTTACACCATCAACCGCGGCAGGCAGGTGGCAACCGCAGGCTGGGAATTGCGCACCATTGGCCGCGATGAGGAAATCACCACAATGGATTGGGCGGCCATCTTTGCTGCTTATCATTTGCCTTTCACTGCTGTTGATGGTCATGCTGACAACCATGGCATCATGGGTGACGTGAATGGTGACGGTGAGGTGACTATTGCCGATGTCAATGCGGTCATCGACCTCATCTTGTCGGGTGGCTACACCACCGAGGCCGACGTGAATGGTGATGGCGAGGTGACCATTGCCGATGTCAATGCGGTGATTGACTTGATATTGGCTGCCGCTTGATTGTTAAGTCTCACAAACAAGGAGGACCACCCCTGGGTAAACATCCCGCTGGTGGTCCTCCTTGTTGTGATGTTGTTGCTGGGTCAACGCTTGATGCCGTCGCGCTTCATCATGGCCTCGATGCCAGGCTCGCTGCCGCGCCAGCGTTTGTACAGCGTCATGGGCGGCTCGGTGCCGCCGCGTGACAGCACGATGTCGCGCCAGGCATGAGAGGTGGCAGGATTGAAGATGCCGTCAGCCTTGAACTTGGCAAACGCATCACACTCAATCACCTCGCTCCACTTGTAGCCATAGTAGCCGGCTGCATATCCGCCTGAGAAGATGTGGGTGAACTGCGGTGACATCACGCAACCCTCGACGGGTGCGAATGCTTCAACGCCCTTGAGCGCATCATATTCAAACTGCATGGCGTCGCCATTGAAAGGCTCGGTGATGTTGTGCCATGCCTGGTCGATGAAACCAAATCCCAGCTGACGCACGCAACCATAGGCTGCACCATACTGTGACGAGGCCAGCAGCTTGTCAATCAGCTCTTGAGGCACTTTCTCGCCAGTGAGATAATGCTGAGCAAAACTGTCGAGAAATTCACGCTCGTACATGTAGTTCTCATTGAATTGTGAGGATGTCTCAACAAAGTCCCGATAGACGTTGGTGCCCGACAAGGAGGAGTACTTGCAGCGTGACAACAGGCCATGCAGGGCGTGACCAAACTCGTGTAAAAACGTCTCGACCTCATAGAAGGTGAGCAGTGACGGCTTGGTGTCGGTGGGACGGGTGAAGTTGAGCGTCAGTGTGACCAGCGGGCGCACGTCGTTGCCATTCTCATCAACATACTGCTCGCGGAAGTTGGTCATCCATGCTCCGCTCTGCTTGGTGGCGCGGGGGAAATAGTCAATGTACAACACACCCATGAAGTTGCCTCCCTCATCGGTGACGTCAAACACCTCAACCTCGGGGTTGAACACCTGGGCATCATGGTTGGGTGTGAAGTGCAGGCCGTACATGCGGGTAGCGAAGCCAAAGATGCCCTGTGTCACGCGGCCCAGCTCAAAGTAGGGGCGCAACAGCTCATCGTTGATGTCAAACATGCTGTCTTTCTCCTTGTTGCTGTAGTAGCTGTAATCCCATGGCATGATGGTGATGGGCTTGCCCTCAAGCTTGGTGGCAAATGCGCTCAAGCGTTCCATGTCCTGACGCTCAACAGGCAGATAGGCATCGCGCAGCTGGTTGAGCATGTTGTAAACATTGGTGGGGTTCTCGGCCATGGTGTGTTGCAACTTATATTCGGCATAGGTCTTGCAACCAAACAGGCGTGCTATAGCCAGGCGGGTGTTGGCAATGTCGCGCATCACCTGCATGTTGCTGTACTCGCCACCAGTGCACTGGCGGTTATACATCTTGTAGAGCTTCTCGCGCAAGTCGCGGCGGGAGCTATACTTCATGAACGCCGAGTAGCTGGGAGCGTCCAGCGTGATGAGCCATTCGCCAGGACGGTCCTTGTCCTTGGCAGCCTGGGCTGCGGCATCCAGGGCACTCTCGGGCAGGCCTGCCAGGTCATCGCTGGTGAGCCACAGCTCATATTGAGCTGTCTCCTTGAGGGCATTCTGGTCAAACTTCAGTGTGAGTTCGGTGAGCTTGCGGTCCAGCTCGCGATAGCGTTCGCGGTCGTCACCTTGCAGGTTGGCACCGCTCTGCACAAAGCTGTCATAGGTCTCGCGCAGCAACATCTGGTCCTCCACGTCGTGGTTGCTGGCATCAAAGTGGTCGTGGACATACTTGACACGCTGCCACAAGCCCTCGTTGAGCGTGATGCTGTTGCTGTGCTCGCTCAGCATGGGGGCAACGCGATTGCTCACAGCGATGAGCGAGTCGTCGGCGTTGCATGACAGCATGGGATAGAACACACCCAGCACGCGGTTGAGTGTGGCACCGCTGCGCTCAAGAGCAACAATGGTGTTTTCAAACGTTGGGGTGGCAGGATTGTCCACGATGGCTTTGACCTGAGCGGTTTGTTCCTGCATGCCTGCCTTGATGGCTGGCTCATAGTCGGCGACCGTGATGCGGTCAAACGGCACCACGCCGTGGGTAGTGCGGAATTCATTCAAGAAAATGTTGTCTCCCTTCATTGTTGAGGTCATTGTTAAAATCAACAGGGTTGCGAATAGGATAAATCGGTTCATGATGCTTTAAGCTTAATGATTAACAGATGTGCAAAGTTAGCAAACATTTGTAACACTGCCAACAAGTGGCTGATTTTTTTGTCTCACTCACAACAAAGCACCTGCGCCATCATCGAGGGGGCGGCAGGTGCTGTTGTGTCAATTATTGGTGAGGAATTACTTGATGCCCAACTTCTTAGCGATGTGGCTAGGGATGGCATCCTTGTGAACCAGGATGTTCATCGTCTTGGCACGGAAGAAAGCCTCGCTGCAATAGAAGTAGCCCTCATACAGTTGGTTGGTGTCCCAGCTGTTCTGAACCTTGAAGTAGCGGTTGCCCTTCTGGTCCACAGCCTTGCCCATGATGACCATGCCATGGTCGTCGGTAGTCTCCTTGTTGTCAAACATGGTTTGACGCTCTTCCTGGGTCACCCAGCGCTCCTCAACGGGACCCTTGATGTCCCATTTCTCTTCCTCACGGTCCTTGTCGCTCAGCTTGGCCCAGCGTGCCATGTCGCTACCTTCCATGCTGGTGGGGTCTTTCTCGACAGGCAGGATGGCATATCCCTTGCGCCACTTGAAGCCTGGCTCGCTCACGTCGGCACCCCAGGCGATGGTATATCCGTTGTCGATGGCGTTGTTGGCAATCTCCATCAGCTCATCGATGGGCACGTTCTGGTAGCTTGACCACAGCCAGTTGTCGGCAACCTCTAGGATGAAAGGCTGATAGAACGGGTGGTGAGTGAATGAGCAGATGGCCACATAGTCATCCAGATTGATGGGCAGTGAGGCGGCATAGCTCTTCGGAGTGTAGGTCTTGCCCTCCCAGGTGAATGTCTCGGGCAACTTGCCCATGTATCCGTCAAGGATGCCCTTGACACCCTCGCGCCATGCGGGGGTGAGCTTCTTGAGCTTGCGGTCGTTGACCACCTCAACATAGCCCTTGAGCAGGCTTGTGAGCTCGCTGGTCTCAAACTTCTTGTCGCCATAGGTCAGGCCGGTATACACCTCGTTGGGTACCATGCCATACTTGCCCCACACGTAGGGGACATCGGCGGCGGCACCACCCTCGGCAAAGTTAATCTCGCCGTCCATGCGGACATATTTGTCGGCCTTGTCTTGATAGCAGTGATATACCACAAAGCCCTCGCTCAGGTGAACCTCCTTGCCACTCTTGCGCAAAATCTCGTCCTCAAAGAATGAGTTGGTCGAGTAGCACCAGCAGGTGCCAGACTTGTGCTGGTCCTTGACGGGAGTGTGCTTGACAATGCGCGTGTCGGTGAACTGGAAGCCCGTGCTGTCGGGGTCCACAATCTTGTCATCGGCCATGGCGTTAAAGCTCATCACGCCAGCCAATAAAGCGAACAATAAAGTTTTCTTAATCATCATGATAGTTAATAAAACGGTTAATATGTTAAGTTAATTTAGTTCTTTACAATTATGCAAATTTAGTCATTTTTTTCCTATCTGAGGTAATTTTGTCTTTAAATTCGTGATAAAATACCAAAAATGCGGTTTTTCTCATTGCAAACAGGCGGGGACGCTCCTCAATGGGAACATCCCCGCCCGATGTGGTGTGAGATGAGGTTATTCGCCCTTGATGGCGGCGACACCAGGCAATGTCTTGCCCTCGATGGCCTCGAGCATGGCACCGCCACCAGTCGAGACATAAGAAACCTTGTCGGCCAGACCAAACTTGTTGATGGCGGCAACGCTGTCGCCTCCGCCCACCAGTGAATAGGCGCCGTTCTGGGTTGCCTCGGCAACATACTTGGCAATTTCACCAGTGCCGTGAGCAAAGTTCTCAAACTCAAACACGCCCACGGGACCGTTCCACAGGATGGTCTTGGAAGCAAGGATGATTTTCTTCCAGTTGGCAAGTGATGCCTCGCTGGCGTCCATGCCTTCCCAACCGTCGGGAATATTGAAGATGTCAACCGTCTGACGGTTGGCGTCGTTTTCAAACTTGTCGCCAGCAACGGTGGCAACCGACAGGCTCAGGTTGACGCCTTTCTCCTTGGCAGCAGCGATGATGTTCAGGGCCTCGGGCATCAGGTCGTCCTCGTGCAGCGAGTCGCCGATGTGGCCGCCTTGTGCCTTGATGAACGTGTAGCCCATGCCGCCGCCGATGATGAGGTTGTCAACCTTGTCGAGCAGGTTCTGGATAACAGCCAGCTTGCTCGACACCTTGCTGCCGCCGATGATGGCGGTGAAGGGGCGCTCGGCATTCTTCATCACGTTGTCAATAGCGGTGACTTCCTTTTCCATGAGCAGACCCAGCATCTTGTGGTCGGCATCAAAGTAGTCGGCAATCACGGCTGTTGAGGCGTGGCGACGGTGGGCGGTGCCAAAGGCATCGTTAACATACACGTCGGCATAGCTTGCCAGTGTCTTGGCAAATTCCTGTTGACGGGCTTTCATATCCTTCTTGGCGGCATCATAGCCGGGGTCTTCCTTGTCGATGCCCACAGGCTTACCCTCTTCCTCGGCGTGGAAACGCAGGTTCTCGAGCAGCAACACCTCACCTGGCTTTAACGAGTCGGCCTCGCTCTTGGCATCGGCACTGTCGGCGGCAAACTTGATGGGACGGCCCAGCGCTGACGCAACAGCACTGCTAATCTGGCTCAACGACAATTTGGGATTAATCTTGCCCTTGGGCTTGCCCATGTGCGACATCAGGATGAGGGCACCACCATCTTCCAGTATCTTCTTGAGTGTGGGAACAGCTCCGCGGATGCGGGTATCATCGGTAATTTCACCTTTCTCGTTCAGGGGAACGTTGAAGTCAACGCGTACAATGGCCTTGTGGCCGGCAAAGTTAAAGTCTTGGAAATTAATCATCTTGATCAAAATTTTATATTTTGGTTCTTACTGTTTTGCTAAATTTCGGTGCAAAATTATAAAAAATATTGCTATTATATTGACCGTTTCATGAAAAATCGTTCAAAATGCCCAATTTCGGCATCTTTATCACCATTTTTAATCATTTGTTTGAAAATTGCAGGTCATTGTATGATGCAGCAAGAGCAAGGTATGGCAAGTTGTCTGCTGTGGAACTGGAGGAAAAAGTGGCACAAGCGTTTGGTAACTATGTTGCAGAGCGAGAGCGAGGAATTGTTATTGGTCAGCAAGTGCGCGTTGCACCGCAGACCTATCAGCAGCTTGTCGAGCAGTTGAAGGGTATGGGTTTCAAGGTGCATGGTCGAGAGGAGATGGCACGTCTGCTTGAGAAGAACCAAGAGTTGTCTGGTAAAACACCGTTACAAACCACTACTGGTGAGGTGTATGGTTTCACTTATCGAGGGGAGATTTATCTTGATGAGAGCAAGATGAATCCAGAGACCCCTATCCATGAGTATGCCCACTTGTGGGACAATGCTGTGATGGTTGCTAACCCGCTGTTGTGGAAGCGTGGTATTGAGCTGATGCGTGGTATTGCGTTGTGGGACATGATAGCCAATGATGTGGAGTATGGTAAGAAATGGATTGAGCAGGGTATCACTGGCAAGGAGCTGGAGAACAAGATTGCCAGCGAGGTTCATGCCCGTCTTGTAGGTAAGGAAGGAGCGAAGATTATCGCAGAGATTGAGGCACAGAAAGGCGGCAAGAACATTGTTGCTAAGCTCAAGCAGTGGTTGCTTGATGTATTCAAATCACTTGCTAAGACATTTGGTGTGTGGACTGACGAGATGCTGCGTGACCTGACGCTTGCGTGACGTTGAATTTAATGATGACATTTTATTGAAAAACAGCAAGAAACAAGAGTGGCTCATTTTGAAAATCACAAGGTCATACCAGACAGCCTAGAGAGAAATATTCAATGTTTTTAAATATAGTGGTGTGTGGATGGCGATTTTTTTGTAAATTTGCGGCATTGTTTTACCCAAAATCATCACAAACCGGTTATGAACAAGTTTGTTGAATTGATACCGCGCCAGTGCGCGCGCTATGGAGACCGTGAGGCGTTGCGCTTCAGGGACTATGATACTCAAGTGTGGTCGTCGCTCACCTGGCAGGGCTTTGGTGAGGTGATTGAGCGTGCCGCACTGTCGCTGTTGGTTAACGGCGTTGAGCCCCAAGGCAGGTTGTGCCTGTTCACACAGAATTGCCCCGAGATATTGATTACTCACTTTGCTGCATTCTACAATCGCGCCATTCCTGTTCCCATCTATGCCACGAGCAGCCGCGATGAGGCGGCCTATATCGTGAATGACAGTGGTGCAACCATCTTGTTTGCTGGCGACCAGCGACAATATGACATTGCTCACGAGCTGCTAGAGGTGTGCCCGACGCTCAAGTTTGTGGTCACCTTGCATCCCGCTGTGCAGCGTGCTGCCGATGACAAGACAACACTCACCTGGGACGAGTTCTTGCAAATGGGCGACAAGTTGGGCGATGACATCCATGACGAGCTGGCAAGTCGCAAGCAAGCAGGTGAGGACAGTGACGTGATGTACTTGATTTACACGTCGGGAACGACAGGCGTGCCCAAGGGTGTGATGCTCACACACAGCAACTTCAATGCCGCCATGGATGCCCACGCCGAACGCATCACCAATCTGGACGACAAGACCGACTTGTCGTTGAGTTTCCTGCCGTTCAGCCATGTGTTTGAGCTGGGGTGGACTATGGTGTGCCTGTGTCATGGTGTGCGTGTGGCTATCAACTATAACCCCAAGGAGATTCAACGTGCCGTCAAGGAAGTGCAGCCCACCTGCATGTGCAGCGTGCCACGCTTCTGGGAAAAGGTGTACACCGCCATCAACGATAACTTGCAGGCTGCCAAGCCTGTTGTGCGCATGCTGGTGAAGCGTGCCATCAGTGTGGGCAAGACACGCAACATGAAGTATGTGCGTCAGGGCAAGCCTGTTCCCGCGCTGGTCGAGAAACAGTATCAGTACTTTGAGAAAAAGGTTTACAGCAAGTTGCGTGGTGCCATCGGCATCATCGACGGCAAGTTCTTCCCCACGGCTGGGGCAATGTTGAGTGACAACATCACCGAGTTCCTGCATGCTGTGGGCATCAACATCGTCATTGGCTATGGATTGAGCGAGACCAACGCATCGGTGAGCTTCTTCACCCCGACGGGCTGGGAACTGGGAACAGTGGGTCTGCCCATTCATGGCGTTGAGGTGCGCATCGGCGACAACAATGAGATATTGGTCAAGGGACCGACGGTGATGAAGGGCTACTACAACAAGCCTGAGGAGACCGCTCAAGCCATTGATGCTGACGGATGGTTCCACACCGGTGACTGCGGCACCCTCACCGACAGTGGCCAAATCATCTTGACCGAGCGTCTCAAGGACCTGTACAAGACCAGTAACGGCAAGTACATCGCTCCGCAGGTGCTTGAAACATTGTTGGGTCAAGATAAGTACGTTGAGCAGGTAGCGGTGATCGGTGACGGACGCAAGTATGTGTCCGCTCTCATCGTTCCCGACATGGATGAACTCAAGGCCTATGCCGAGAAGAAACACATCGAGTGGCGCACTGTTGAGGACCTGGTGAACAATGCCGACATCCACCTGATGGTGGAGCAGCGCATCAATGAGCTGCAAAAACATCTGGCTTCCTATGAACAAATCAAACGGTTTGTGTTGTTGCCCAAGAGCTTCAGCATGGAGGCTGGCGAGTTGACCAACACGCTCAAGATCAAGCGTGCTGTGCTCAACAAGCGCTATGCACCGCTCATCGATGCCATGTATGCAGCCGATTATCGCAAGAAAAAAGACAAACAAGAATAAATGATAACACAAGAGCAACTCAAGGATTTGCAAGAACGCAAGGATGCGCTGCGCCGCTATCTGGACATCGACGGCAAGAAAATTCAAGTCGAGGAGGAAGAGCTGCGCACCCATGTGCCCGACTTCTGGCAGGACCAGAAGGCTGCCGAGGCACAGATGAAAAAAATCAAACAACTGCGCAACTGGATTAATGGTTGTGCCGAGGTTGAACACGCTGTCGATGAGGTCGCAACAGGGTTTGACTTTGTCAAGGAGGGCTTGATTGAAGATAGTGAGCTCGATGCACTGTATGCCACTGCACTTGACCTGGTTGAAAAACTGGAATTGCGCAACATGTTGCGACACGATGAGGACAAGATGGATGCCATCTTGAAAATCAATTCGGGTGCAGGCGGCACCGAGAGCCAGGACTGGGCATCGATGCTGATGCGCATGTATCTGCGGTGGTGCGAGCGGCATGGCTACAAGACATCAATCGAACACTTGATTGACGGTGACGAGGCGGGCATCAAGAGTGTGACAATCAGCATCGAGGGGGACTTTGCCTATGGCTATCTCAAGAGCGAGAATGGTGTTCACCGTCTGGTGCGCGTGTCACCCTATAATGCTCAAGGCAAGCGCATGACCTCGTTTGCATCGGTGTTTGTGACACCGCTGGTGGATGACACCATCGAAATCACACTGGACCCCGCACGCATCTCGTGGGATACCTTCCGCAGTGGTGGCGCTGGCGGTCAGAACGTGAACAAGGTGGAATCGGGTGTCCGCGTGCGTTATCAGTACAAGGACCCCTACACTGGTGAGGAAGAGGAAATTCTGGTTGAGAACACCGAGACGCGTGACCAACCCAAGAACCGCGAAAATGCCCTGCGCAACCTGCGCTCAATTCTCTATAACAAGGAGTTGCAACACCGGCAGGAAGAACAGCGCAAGGTCGAGGACAGCAAGAAAAAAATCGAGTGGGGTAGCCAGATACGCAGCTATGTGTTTGATGACCGTCGTGTCAAGGACCATCGCACCGGCCATCAGACCAGTGATGTGGGTGGCGTGATGGATGGTGACCTGGACGGCTTTATCAAGGCCTATCTCATGGAGTTTGCTGCCGATTGAAATGAACAATAACTAAAATTAAAAGGATGTAAGAGATTATGAAGGTCGCAATTGTAGGCGCCAGTGGCGCTGTGGGCCAGGAGTTCATGCGTGTCCTGGACGAACAAAATTTCCCCGTTTCCGAGTTGGTATTGTTTGGCTCGGAGCGCAGTGCTGGTCGCATTTTCACGTTCCGTGACAAGGACTATGTGGTCAAGTTGTTGCAACACAATGATGATTTCAAGGATATTGATATCGCGTTTGTTGCCATGGGGGCAGGACCGGCTCGCGAGTTCGCACCGACCATTACCAAGCATGGTTGTGTGATGATTGACAACAGCAGCGCTTTCCGCATGGACGATGATGTGCCTCTGGTGGTGCCCGAGGTGAATGGTGACGATGCGCTCAACACGCCTCGCAACATCATTGCCAACCCCAACTGTTCGACCATTATCATGGTGGTCGCCTTGAAACCTCTGGACAACATTTCTCACATCAAGAATGTGCAAGTGGCAACTTATCAGGCTGCCAGTGGTGCTGGACTGGAAGCGATGTATGAACTGGCGTTACAGACCAGTGAGATTGCTGTTGGAAAAGACCAGTTGACTGTGCGTCATTTTCAACACGAGTTGGCCTATAATGTGATTCCCCACATTGATATATTTGTGGATAACGACTACACACGCGAGGAGATGAAGATGGTGCGTGAGACATGCAAAATCATGCACAGCGACATACGTGTGAGCGCAACCTGTGTGCGCGTGCCAGTCATGCGTGCCCACAGCGAGGCGGTGTGGATTGAGACCGAAAAGCCCATCTCTCCCGACGAGGCGCGTGCCGCTCTGCACTTGGCACCTGGTGTGGTGGTGATTGACGAGCCGCGCAGCAACCGTTATCCCATGCCCATCGATTGCACAGGCAAGGATCCGGTGTATGTGGGACGCATCCGCATCGACACCAGCAGTGACAATGGCCTCACCTTCTGGGTGTGCGGTGACCAGATCAAGAAGGGTGCAGCCTTGAATGCTGTGCAGATTGCTCAATATCTGCTGGCTCACCGTTATCGCAAGTGACGAGATACAATCTATTGCCATGAACACACGCGAGTGGCGTTGTCACCGCCATTGTGACCCGGTGCTGGTTGCAATGGCGGTGACTTGCATCGCGAGATGTGGCAAAATCTGTGTCTCTTGTGTTTTTTTGCTTGGATTTGCGTGTGTTTTGGGGTAATTTCATTACCTTTGTAACCATTAATAACCTAACTAAAAAGAACGAACAAGATGAAAACTCGTGAACAGTTGATTGACGAATTGATAGATTTGGCGTTTTCCGAGGATATTGGTGATGGCGATGCCACCACATTGTGTTGCATCCCTGCCGATGCCATGGGGCGGCAACGCTTGATTATTAAAGAAGAAGGTGTGCTGGCTGGCGTGGCAATTGCTCGTCGTGTGTTTGAAAAATTTGACCCTGAGTTGAAGATGACAGTGATGATTGACGACGGTGCACATGTCAAGCCTGGTGACATCGCATTTGTTGTTGACGGGCGTGTGCGTTCACTGTTACAGACCGAGCGCTTGATGCTCAACATCATGCAACGCATGAGTGGTGTGGCTACAACAACGGCGCGTTATGCCCAGCGGCTTGAAGGTCTCAAAACCAAGGTGCTGGACACGCGCAAGACCACCCCAGGGATGCGTATGCTGGAAAAGGAGGCTGTGCGCATTGGCGGCGGATGCAACCATCGCATTGGCCTGTTTGACATGATTTTGCTCAAGGATAACCATGTGGATTTTGCGGGTGGTATTGTTCCTGCCATCGACAAGGCTCGTCAGTGGTGCCGTGACAATGGCAAGGAGTTGAAGATTGAGATTGAGGTGCGCAACTTTGACGAGTTGCAGCAGGTGCTTGACCATGGTGGTGTGGACCGTGTGATGCTGGACAACTTCAGCGTCGATGCCACGCGTGAGGCTGTCAAGCTCATTGCTGGCCGTGTCGAGACCGAGTCGAGTGGCGGCATCACGCTAGACACGCTGCGCGATTATGGCGAGTGTGGTGTGGACTACATTTCGGTGGGTGCGCTCACTCACAGCATCAAGTCGCTGGACATGAGCTTTAAGGCTTGTTGACGTGGAATTTGTCCATGACATAGCCCCGCTCACCCACTTGCAACCCGATGCTGGCAAGCCCATTGTGATTGCAGGCCCATGCAGTGCCGAGACCGAGCAGCAGACACTCGATACAGCCCGTCAATTGCAAGGGCTGGGGGTGTGTGCCTTCAGGGCTGGGGTGTGGAAACCGCGCACCATGCCTGGCGGCTTTGAGGGCGTTGGTGACGAGGCTTTGGGTTGGTTGCAACAGGTGCATGAGCAGACCGGGATGATGACCGCCACCGAGGTTGCCACACCCCATCATGTGCAAGCGGCCTTGCAAGCGGGTGTCGATATCTTGTGGGTGGGAGCTCGCACGAGTGCCAACCCCTTTGCCATGCAGGACATTGCCGACGCGTTGTGCGGAAACGAGCAGGTGACTGTGCTGGTCAAGAACCCTATTAATCCCGACCTGGACTTGTGGTTGGGCGCGTTGCAACGCATCGTTAGGGCGGGTGTGAAGCGATTGGGGGCGGTGCACCGGGGCTTCAGTTTGTCTGGACGTCAATTGTATCGCAACGACCCGCAGTGGCACATTGCTTTTGAATTGCGTCGCAGGGTGGGGCAGATGACCATCTTGTGTGACCCGTCTCACTTGGGTGGAAGGCGTGAGTTTATTGCTCGATTGTCCCAACAGGCATTGGACATGGGGTTTGACGGCTTGATGATTGAGTGCCATTGCAATCCATCGTGTGCATTGAGCGACCGTGAGCAGCAGGTGACACCAGCCCAGTTGCGGACTGTGCTCGAGGGTCTGGTCGTGCGTGGCAAGACTGTGCCTGGTGATGATGATTTGCAGCTCTTGCGTCAGCAGATTGACGATTGTGACCACGACTTGTTGGCGGTGCTGGCGCGTCGCATGAGCGTGTCGCGTGCCATCGGACGCTACAAGCGTGACCACAACATGAGGGTGTTGCAGCCACAACGTTATGATGACGTGTTGCAGGCGTGGCTCGGCACAGCGTCGCGCCTGGGGTTGTCGCAGCAGTTTGTCCAGCACATCATGCAGTCCATTCATGAGGAGAGCGTCGCCCAGCAGGTTAAACTGCTAGAATAATCTCATCCCTGACAGTAAATCACCATGCGGGGAATGTCGTTGTTGGCATTCCCCGCATGGGATATTATTGCAAGGTAGTTATATCACACAAACTCCTTGACCTCGACCTCGCCCTTGAGAGCGGCGGCGGTGTTGGCAGCAAGGGCACTCATCTCATCCTCGCCAGGATAAACAAAGATGGGTGCAAGGAACTCGATGCGCGGGCGCAGTTGGTCTAGCACATACTCTGATCGTGCAATGCCACCAGTGATGATGATAGCGTCAATCTTGCCACACAGCACGGCACTCTGAGCTGCAATATTCTTGGCAATGTGATAAATCATTGCGTCGGTGATGAGCTTGGCGTGTTCATCGCCCTCCTCCAGGATGCGGCGTTCCACCTCACGCATGTCATTGGTGCCCAGGTGGGCATTCAGACCAGCCTTGCCAGCAATGCGCTTGAGCAGCTCGTCCTGAGTGTATTTGCCACTGAAGCACAAGCGGATGAGGTCGCCAGCGGGCAGTGAACCTGCACGTTCGGGCGAGAACGGGCCCTCACCGTCCAGTGAGTTGTTGACATCGACGGCCCTGCCGTGGTCGTGGGCAGCAACCGAGATGCCTCCACCCAGGTGACAGATGATGAGGTTCAAGTCCTCATAGCGCGTGCCATGCTCCTTGGCATAGCGGCGTGCGATGGCGCGCTGGTTGAGGGCGTGCCAGATGCAGATGCGCTTGAACATGGGGGTGCCACAGATGCGTGCATAGTCATTGAGTTCGTCGGTCACACCTGGGTCAGCAATAAAGCTGGGACAGCCAATCTCCTTGGCTATTGAATCGGCAATCACACAGCCCAGGTCACAGGCGTGCTGATGCAATGCGTTGTAGGATGCGTCAATCATCGTCTGGTTGATGGCATACACACCGCCTTCAACAGGCTTGGTCAGACCGCCGCGGGCACACACTGCATCAAACTTGAGGGGTATGTTGGCTTTGGCCAGCTCATCCAGCACCAGCTGACGACGATAGTCAAACTGGTCTGTGATTTTGTTAAACTGGGCCAAATCCTCGGGTGAATGCGAGATGCTGCGAATTAAACGGGGTTCGCCGTCTTCGACAACGGCCATTTTGGTCGATGTTGACCCTGGGTTGATAACGAGAATAATCATGTTTTACGCGTTGTTGATGTTATTGGTTGAATTGTTATGGGATGGTCATTACTCGGCAGCCATGGCGGCAACGGCCAGACTGTAGAACTTGGATTGGCTGCTGTCGGCACGTGACGGCACTACAGCGGGGCACTTAGCACCCACCAGTAGGCCGGCGGTGCTGGCGCCAGCAAACAAGGTAATGGCCTTGTAAAAGACGTTACCTGCCTCAATGTCAGGCATGATGAGTGCGTCACTATCACCATTGAGCGGTGAGGTCAGTCCCTTGGCTTCCATGGCATGCAAGCTGCAAGCGCACTTGGCGTCCAGTGGGCCGTCAACGATGCATGAGCCAAACTCACCCTCTTGTGCCTTCTGGATGATGATAGGATAATCCTCGGTGAAGGGGAAGTGCTTGCCGTTGACTTTCTCGGTACAGTGTACCAGAGCGATGCGAGGCTCCTGTGTACCAAAGTTGCGCACCAGGTTGGCGGCATATCTAACCATCTCGATGCGCTGAGCCTGATTGGGATAGGGAATAACAGCGGCATCGGTGAAGAACAGCAACTTGTGATAGGTGGGAATTGATGCAACAGCCATGTGGGTCAGCACGTTGCCCTTGGGCAGGATGCCAGTCTCCTTGTTGAGCACGGCTCGCAGCAGGTTGTCGGTGTTGATGAGGCCTTTCATCAGTATGTCTGCCTTGCCCTCACGCACCAGTGCCACAGCACGCGCGGCGGCATCGTCGGCATCAGCAGCTTCGATACAGGTCCAGTGGTCGGCATGGGGCTTTAGGGCTTCGTTGGCTTGAATTTTGTCGCCACAACCCACAAACACGGCCTCGATAAAGCCAGCTTCAAGAGCCATGGCACAGGCAGCCGGGGTTTTCTCGTCGGCGGGCCACACCACAGCAACACGTTTTCTCACACTCTCTTGTTTGAGATGAGCCAATAGCTCATCAAAGTTTGTAATGGTATTCATCATTAGTTGATACAATGTCGTTAATGGTTTCAATACCGCCAAAGGTACTACTTTTTTGCCATACAGCATAACAATTTCGTCAATAATTACATTTTTTGACACTTTTTGAACAAAACGCTTGCACAATTGAGCATTATTCATTTAGTTTGCATTGTTCTTTTTTAACCACTTTAATCAAAAACATACACCTTTATGATGAAGAAGATTAGTTTGTTGATTGCTGCATTACTCATCGGCTCATTGTCGATGATGGCACGCGATGAGCAGGTCGAGGTGCCTGCCAGCAAGATTCCACACTTGGGACAGCAGTCCCTCAAGTCCTATTTCCCCGATGTGCAGGTGACACGCGTGTTGAAGACCAAGAGCAAGGTCAAGAACAGCTTTGAGGTCACCATGGACAATGGCACTGTCATCGAGTTTGACAAGCATGGCAACTGGACGGCTGTCACGACCGATGGCACGCCTGTGCCCGAGCAAATGGTGGATTATCGCATTCGCTCGGTCATTGCCGAGAGACACCCTGGTGCCCAAGTGGTGCGCATGTGGAAAGATAATGACAAGGACCACAAGCAGCACTATGTGTTGGACAACGGTGAGGAAGTCGTGTTTGACTACTACCTCAAACCCATCGACTGACAAACACACACTTTTTGTTATACATTGAGCAGGGGAGAAGTCACAACAACGATTATTGCCACCCCTGCTCAATGTCTAGTTCATGGGGGGCATGTTGTGAAACATTACCTCAGGCGTAGCTGTGCATGCCGCCAAGCAGGAAGTTTACACCAAAGTAGGTGACTAGAACGCTGACAAAGGCGAGAATGCAATAGATGTGAAAGAACATGGGACGGTTGAATCGTGGCAGCGAGCCAGTGTGCAAGGGCAGGGCATAGATGATGAGTGTGATGAGTGCCCACACCTCCTTGGGGTCCCAGCTCCAGTAGGTGCCCCATGACACGTTTGCCCATATTGCCCCTATAAAGATGCCCGCAGCTAGAAGAAAAACGGCAGGATAAAGGATGAACTGTCCCACCACTTGCAATCGAGCAACAAGTGCAGTATCGTGGCGCAGCAGCACCGCCATGATGCCCGACAACATGAGAAATGCCAATAACGCATAGGCGAGCATGATGACCGCCACGTGGATGCTAAGCAATGGAGATGCGAGCACAGGCATGAGTTGGGTGATTTGCGGATTGCTCTCGCCGAATGACGCTACCATGAGTGCCAGTCCCGCTGTGAGTAATCCGAAAGGCATTACCAGAGGCCATCGCCGTTGCAATGCCAGTGCAACCACCAGAGCCAACCATGCCGTGCCTTGCATGGTCTCGAAGCCATTGCTCAACGGCACATGTCCACTCACAACCCATCGCAATCCAATGAGAATGGTGAGGTAAATGCAGGCCAACCACAGCACCACACGCGCTGTCGTTAACACCCACTGGGGCAACTGTGACATGATAGCCCCCACCTTGCACACCATTAAAAACAAGACGATACCCAGCGTGACGAGCAACATGGCTATCATGCGGCTGTGGTCCAGATTGTTGTACCACAATTCGGCATTAAATCTTGTGGTCGATGGCAATAGCTTGCCGCCTTCCTTGACCTGATATTGTCGCAACTTGTTGATAAACTGCTGTGCTCCGCGCCAATCTTGCTTCATGACAAGTTCATACAAGTAATCCATGCCGTGGCGCAAGAAATTCCACTTGCCGTCGTCAATGTCGTGAGGAATTTCAAGTGACCCCTGTGCGTACCATTCAAGCCTGCCATTGTGGTTGAGCGGGAACAACTTGACTGCAGTGCCGGCTGCTACCATGCTGACCACTTGATATTTCTCATCGGCTTGAGCGATGGCACGCAAGGTCGCATCGTCGCTGGCGGCTTGCAGGCTGTCGATAGCCAGTTGCAGGGTGCCATCACTCATGACACGGCTAAAGTCCTGCAACGATGCATATTTTCCCTTGATGCCCAGGATGTGCCGCACGGCACTGTTTTTAACCTTGATGATGGGCTCTTCTTTCCAATTGTCGTAGTAGAAAATCCAGCCCGCAGCCACTTGCTCGGCAGACAAGCCTTGATAGGTCGTCTTGCCATACAACTTGGCTGTGAATTCCCGTGCAAATGTCTGGAAGGGGCAGATGCGGTTGTTGTGCAGGATGTACAATTTCCCCATGTCATCGGCTACAGCCTTGGGAACGGTCTGGGGAATGGCACTGGCTGTTGCCGTTGTGAACAGCAATGCTGCCACTGTGGCATTGCGACGCAAGGCGGGATGATTGAGCAATTGTCTGAACCTGGACTTGCGGCTAACCAGCACCCACAGCATTGCTGTCAGCAACATGGCATAGCCGCAATAGGTAACTGCGATGCCTGCCGTATCGTGACTGACAGTAAACACCGAACCACCGCCGTTAGCGTCATATCCCGTCTGGTAAAAGCGGTAGCCACGATGAGAGAATACCTTGTTCATCGACACTGTGCCTGTGACATTTGTGCCGTCATGGTCGGTGACGACGATGTGGCTCACATAGTCCATGGGGGCGTGTGTTCCAGGATAGGTCTGTATGTCAAACGACTGCAAGGTGACATTGAACGGTAATTGCCATGCCTGACCCTTGTTATTATAAAATTCGTGCATGGGCTTGTCAAGAGGCGCTTGCATCCTGCCACGCTGGGCTGTGCTCCAGGTGATGCCTGCACCTGCCAGGATAACCAGCAATGCCACATGCAACAGCATGGCAGCAGGACGGCGATGCAACCGTCTTGAGACGATGTGTAGCAGTCCAGCCAGTGCTATGGCCGCCCACATCGCCACAAACCATGGCGTGTCATAGAACATGGCTCTAGCAGTTGTGGTGCCTTGCAGTTTCTCGACTATTGTTGCCGCTGCTAGCACCACTAGCATGGCGATGAGCAGTGTGAATGCCAGTTGTTTAATCCGTTTCATGTCATTAGTTGTGTGCTACACACTGGCACACGATAGTGTAAAGATAGACTTCTTTCTAGAAACAACTGTCACGGCGTGCCTCTAGTGTGTGGTGGGCGCGCCGCAACAGTTGCTAAAATAATGTGTTAAATCGACTCAATGAAGGTCACCACTGCGTCGCGGTCGCTCTTGGTGAGCTCACGGAACTTCTCTACGCTGGCGCGGGCGTCGCTCTGAGCGTTGCCGTGCCACATGATGGCCTCGATGACGGTACGAGCTCGGCAGTCGTGCAGACGGTCGTCGGCACCGGTGCACTTCAGGCTCAAGCCGCGTCCCCACAGCGGTGTGGTGCGGCACCAGCCCGTGCGGATATCATTTTTCATGAACAAGCGGTGCTGGATGAGGTCGCTGTAGGGCCAAATCTTCTGATGCGGATAACGGGGCAGCATGTTGGCGTAGGCACCCACAAAGAAGTTGTTGGGGTCGCGTATCTCGTCGTCGCCCGTGGTCCAGCTGGGACGGTGGCAGTAGGCACACCCCAGCTCGGTGAACAGCTCCTTGCCGCGCTGGAACTCCTCGCTAGTGACATTGCGGGCGGCGGGAACGGCCAGACCGCGATGCCAAGCCATGAGGTCGATATATTCCTGGTCGGTCATCTCGACGGGCAAGCTCTTGCTCATCAAGTAGTTGTAGATGTCGGTCTCGGGGTTGCCTGTCACATTCATGTTGGGGTAATAGGTATAGAACTGTGACTGTACATCGGGGTCCTTGCTGGCAACGGTAGCGTAGGCCGCTGTCATGTAGTGATAACGGCGGTCGCTGCGGGTCACGTTGGTGATGTTCCAGATGGCGTTGGCACCGGCACCATCCTGCAAGTTGGCGCGTGACAAGGCGTAGGTGTAACGGCGTACATACTTGGTGCCGTCACCTTGCACCGTGTTGGTGTAGTAACTGGTGAAGTCGCCATTAGCCCAGATGGAGGGATTGAGGTTGGCACCAGCCGCTGCTTCGGCGACATATTGTGCACGGATGCTGTCCTCGGGAATGGCATCAATCAATCCTGTGCCGTACAAGCCAATTGTTGATTCTAACCGCACGCGCAACTGTGAATAGTCAATATCCTTGCCACCCACTTGCAGGGGGACATAGAATGCTGCCTCGGGAATAGTCACCTCTGGATAAATCAACTCGTAGGTTTCTCCATCGGGGAACTTGTTTCCCCAGTCGTCGGTGTAGCTTAGCCAGTTGATTTGTATCTGTTTCTCGTCGATGGGTGCCTTGAATGGAGCGACAGCCTGTGTCTGCGGCATGCCCGTGAGCGATGACAGGTAGGTGTCATTCTCGTCCGTCAGCACCAGCAGGTAGCCGTTGTTGATTTGCTCGCTGTTGTAGCTGGTCTGGCGAGCGCCGTGACCGTAGCTTGGGTGGCAAGCAATGCAACTGCTGCGCACCGACAATGGCCCTAGTCCACGCATGGGTGTGCTGGCAGCGGTGTCGCTGTCAAAAGGTGCCTCAAAGATGCGTTCGCCGCGCTTGAACGATGCGAGCAATCCCTGATTGTTGATGGCTTCGGTCTCCTGCTCATAGGCCGATGCGGTGGTGTTGCTGGTGGTGCCCAGCTTGCCCCCCGTGTAATAATAGTCAGGCAATTCGGTGATCTCGGGGTCTGGGGTGCTGCCATTGTTGTCATCGCTGCACGCCGTGAGCGTGAACAATGCACTCAATGCAATGATTGATAACAGTGATTTTTTCATTTTCATGATGTGTTTTTTGTGGAACAAACCGCCTGGATGGGTAGAATTACTTTTTCGTCCACCCTCATCCAAGCGTGATTGTTATTGTTTTTTTACAATGCCTCGATAGCGGCATCCAGTGCGTCAAGCAGACGGTTGCAGGCGTCAACTGCAGCCTTGGTCTCGCCAGCCGACAGGTGGTTGCGGAAGGGGGCGGGCATGGCTGATACCTCGTTCAGGGCGTTAGTCAGCGCGTTACGCACCTCGGTATCGATGCTCTCGCTCACCTCGTCGCGGATGTAGGTGGCCATCGAGTAGCTGGCTGCATTGCCATCCAGCGAGCCGTAGTAGGCGTTGCGCACGCTGATGATATTGTCGGTGAAGTCGGCAATGGAGTTCCAGCTGTACCACGACTCAACGTCCAGCACGTTCTGCGAGTTCACGGGGTCCATAATCTTGGTGTTGCCCACCTCGTCGCTGATGTCGGCAGCTCCTTGCAGGATTTGCTCCATGGCACTCAGGCGTGTCTTGTAGATGGTGTTGCCACTCTCACCAGCCTGAATCATGTTCTCGCCATAGTTCATGGTCGGCTCGGCCTCAAAGTCGGCAAGCACGCCCTGCTTGTAGGCAGTAACGTTCTCCAGTCCTGCCCATGCAGCTTCCAGGCGAATGGTCTGCACAGCCAGGTCCTCGGCAACGGCCTTGTTGTAAATCAGCTCGTTGGCGCTGATGTCGTTGATGTCGCGAGCGCCACCGTCACGGAACAGCACATACTCCACAGCGTGGAAGCCCAGCAGACCGTAGCCCAGTGTGGCAAACGCCTCGGCACCGGCGCCATCGGCATCCAGTTGCTCAATCAACTCGCCATTGGTGAGCACGTTGTCCAGTTGAGACTTCTGCAATGGCCATGAGTCGATGTGCGGGTCGATGTTATAGTCGGCTGCTGCACCATACAGGAACGCCTCGCTGCGCTCCCAGTAAACGCGAGCCTTGATCCATGCCTCGCAGGCAGCAGTCACGTTGGCCTGGGTGGGATTCTCGTCCAGCGTTACACATGCCTTGTGCAGCTCGATAGCTGCATCGGCAAGCGACTTGTAGGTGGGGATAACCACCGAGTTAACATACTGTGAGATGATTTTAGTCCTCACGCTCTCCATCATGGTCGAGCCATTGTCATCGGGCTCATCATTGTTGTCGTCGCTGCATGCAGCAAAGGTTAAACACAAGCTCAACATGCACACGAGCATGAGGCTCTTACGGAATAATTCGATAATTTTCATTTGTCTAGATGTTGATAAATTGTTGTTTTATAAGACGTTAATTTAAATCTGATTTAAAGGTGGAATAGTCCACTGTAGCAAATGCCCAGGCTAATGGTGGGCTCATTGTTGTATTGTGAGGAGAAAATGCGGTAACTATATTCTCCCTTGATGGCAATCTGCTTGATGGGATAATAGTTGAAACCGGCTGTAACCTTCTGGCGGCTCCACATTTTCTCGTCTGTCATGCTCTTGACAGTCTTGTACATGCTGTCATAGTAGTCATAGCGACCAAACAGGTAAAAACGTTGGTCGCGAGCTCGCATCGAGGCTATCTGTGAAAAAATGTCATAGCCTGCTTCAACACCCATGGCGATAGCGGCCTCGGCAACGTTGGTCTTGGGTGACGGGCTGTCGCTGCGAGTGGTAAGATTGGCGGCGGTGATTTCGAGCGAGTTGCTCAAGTGGCCATAGTCAAAATTGCCACGCGCGATGAAGTTGTGGTCGTTGTACAGGAAGTCAAATGCTCCGATGGCAACCGTGCCATGCAGACCCTCATACTTGCCCGTGGCATTCAGCGTGTTGTTGGCACTGTTGCCCAGATAGCCACTCACGCTCAGACGCAACCCCTTGATGGAATAGTTGTCGATGCGCACCGCTCCGGCATATGCTGTCGCCATCTTGAACTCATAGGGGCTGCCGGCGCCGTCATGTATCCATCCCTTGTTGCCAAATCGGTCGGCATCCAAGCCAGCGATGAACATGGCTTCATAGCGCCACTGGGGTAAGCGTCCCCACACGCTCACACCCGTCTCGTGCCACGTGCAGGGCATGATGGTGTTTTCACCTTCAGGACGATAAACGGTGAAGAATTCGGTGGGCATGTGCGAGTTGTTGGTTCCACCCACGGGAATCACCATGTGGCCGGCACGTATGTTGATGGCTGGTGTGAATGTCTTTTGCAACCAGAATTGCTCTAGTGCGACCTCACCACCGCGTTCCACTTCACTCTCATATTCTCCCGTTTCTTCTTCTTCAACTTCAACAGCACTCTCGGTTCCACCATGTTCAAACTCGATTTCAGAACCTAGCGACCACCCTTTACCAAAGTCATATCCCAAGTAGATGACCACATGGGGCAGGTCAAACTGGCCATAGCCACTGGCATCCTTGTACAATTCGGCATTGGTGTAGCGCTTGTAGTTGTTGCTATAAAACATGCGGCTTGCCACAGCCTCGCCATAGCCGCCCACCGTCAAGCGATGCTTGACTTGTTCGGGTAACTCGACTTGTTCTTGTTCATCGGCTGTCTGTTTCTTGTCCAGCAGGTTGTCGGACCATGCCATTGTTGTCCCTGCAAGCAGGCACAACAACAATGCGAGTAATGATTTTTTCATCTTGTTTTGTTTTTGCATTCAATATCGGTTGTTTTGTGAATGCAAAATTACCACCATATTAAAAAATGAGAAATCACCTATCAAGATGAAAAAACAGCCAAATATCACCATTTGTGGTGATGTTTGGCTGTCGTGGAGATGTGAATTGTGGCAATTCCCGTTATTGGGTGCGTTTGCCTTTATGTGAAAAATTGAGTTGGGTGCTTATTCAAACAAGGATTGTGTGATGGCTGCTACCTCACTGTTAAATTCCTTCTCGACCGACATGCGTTGCTCAATCTGTGTGCATGCGTGCAACACTGTGGCATGGGTTCGCTCCAGCTTGTTGCCAATGACGGTTGATGAGAGTTTGGTCTCTTTTTTGGCCAGATACATGAGCAGCTGGCGTGCGTCACTGATTTCGCGCTTGCGTGACTTGCCATATAGCAGTTGCAAGTCCAGATTGTAGTAGTTGGCGACGGTTTCTGCTATGATTTCAAATGTTAGTTCACGTTTGTTGTCCTTGACGGTATTGCCGATGACTGTACGTGCAAGTTGCACGGTGATATCCTGGTTGAGCACTGTGGCATGTGCCAGCAATGACACCATGACGCCTTCCAGCTCGCGGATGCTGTCGGTGACGTGAGCAGCAATGTAGTCGAGCACTTCATCATCGATGCGCAGGCCATCCTGGGCAGCACGGCGGGCTAACACCTCACGCCTGAGGGCATAGTCTGGTTTTTCCAGTTCCACCGTCATGCCCCACTTGAAGCGGGAGATGAGACGTTGTTCCATGCCATCCATCTCGCTAGGGCGGCAGTCGCTCGACATGACCAACTGACGCTGATGTTGATGCAGGTGGTTGAAAATGTGGAAGAAGGTGTTCTGTGTGCCAGTCTTGCCTGCAAACTCCTGAATGTCATCAAGCAACAACAAGTCGATGCTCTGGTAAAAGTTGATGAAGTCGTTAATCTTGTTTTGCTTGACGGCCGTTGTGTATTGGCTCTCAAACACTCGTGCTGTTACATATAGTACGCGCGTGAGTGGGTAATTCTCTTTTACCTTGATGCCGATGGCCTGTAACAGGTGGGTCTTGCCCACGCCTGTTGAACCAAACACAAACAGGGGATTGTAGGTCTTCACCTCAGGATGCAGTGCTATTGCTTGACCAATGCTAACCGCCAGCTTGTTGCTGGTGCTGCTGCAATAGTTCTCAAAGGTGTACCTGGGGTTGAGCTGCGGGTCGATGTCTTGAGGCAGGTCTTCGTGTTCAAAGGGGTTCGCCAGCCGGCGTTGCCTAATCTTGAGGTCACGCTTGATTTTGAGGCTAGAATTATCCTCCATTTGTTCGATAGCGGTGTCATCATCACTGCCCACGACATTAAAGCGGTAGGTGAGACGCACATCGTTGCCAAACACCCGCCTCAATGCTGCTGACAGCAAGTTGATGTAGCGTTCCTCGATTTGCTCAATAAAGAAGCGCGAGGGTGCCTTGAGCGTCACATTATTATCGGTATAGTCAACGGCAACAATGGGAGCAAACCAAGCATCAAATTGCTCGGTAGGCAGGTTGTCCCTGATGATGTCAAGGCACTTGTTCCACTGTTGTGCAACGTTGTTCATCGATGTCAGAAATTGTGACTTAGTAAATGGTGTTTGTTTGTTTTTGCAGTACAAATTTCCCCCAATATTTTAATAAAAAAAAGTCCCCTAAAAATTTGCAAATCTCATTTGGAGGGTAAGAACATTGAAAAACAAACAATTAAAACAAGTTGATTGGAGGGCTTGAGCTAACTCGCACTAGTTGATGTCTTGTGGTTTGATTTCCAGCTGATTGCCATTTTGTGGTAAGGGCTCCTGTGCTTTTGGGTGGTGGTCGCAAACGGCTGTAATTGCAAGATTTAAATTTGACGATTGCTTCAACCGATAGCTGCAAAAAAAAATCGATTTAGAATGATTCTAAATTGATTTTTTTCGTCTTTTCTAGCTTGCCCTTGACGGTCGTCTAGAGTAGTTTCACATTAATGTAACGCTTGGGGTGTGCCTTGATGTCGGTGAGCAATGAATCCAGACTTGCAATGGCGCGATTGGCACTATTGTAGAGTTCGTCATCATTCATCAGTTTGCCCAGCGACGAGTTGGGGTCACCCAGTTGCTGGCTCACTGCCTGCAAGTTGGCTAGCGTGGCATTCAGGCTGGCAATGGTGGAATCGAGTGGCATCTGCTTGAGCGAGGCCGACAAGTCGGTCAGGTTGGTGGATGCACCGCTCAGGTTGGTGGTGATGCCATTCACGTTGGTCATCACGTTAGGCACGGCACGATTGAGTTGAGCCATGAGCGTGTTGAGTTGTTGTGCGCTGCGCGCCAGTTGCAGGGTGATGACGTCCAGGCGTGTCATTGAGGAGTTCAGCGCGGGATTGCCTGTCAAGCCATTCACATTGCCGATGATGCTGTCCACCTTGGGCAGGATGTCACCCACTTGTGGCAAAACTTCAGTCTTTACCTTGTCGAGCAGCCCTGGAGTGGTGCTTGTGGGAATGTTGCCTCCCACAGGTATCTTTTCACTGCTGTCACCCATGTTGAGCACGAGCGATGCGCCTCCCATGAGGCCTGACACCATCTCGACGGTGCTGCCTTGAGGTATGCTGAGTCCCTTGTTCATGCTCAGCATGACCGTGATGTTATTGTTGTTGTAGTCGTACTTGATTTCCCTGACTTGACCCACTTGAAATCCATTGACGGTGACGGGAGCGGCTTCGAGCAGCCCGTCCACTCGTTCAAAGCTGGTCATGTAATAGTTGGCTGGTGTAAAGAGGTTGATGCCCTTGAGGTATTCAATTCCCCAAAACAGCAATGCCAATGCAATCAGAACAGTGAGAGCAATCTTGACGTTCTTGTTAAATATTTTCTTCATTATATTTAATTGAGTTTGGGATGCATTTTATATTTACAAGTTGCAAAAGTAATATTTTGTTCCCAATGTCAAATGATTTTTCTGCTAAAATTCGTTACTGGGGGCAACTTGAGGGACATAGTTGTAGCCTTACAGGACAAAAATCGTCATTCTTGTCCCTTGTGGCATGTGTGTGGCATGGGTTAGTCCACCTTGTGTACCTTGTTGTGCTTGCAGTTGCTACCACATCCGCAGCCACAATCCTTGCCCTTGCTGTTGCGCCACACACGACGTAGCACATACACCAGCGCTGCTGCAACCACAGCCAGCACGATAATGGTTTGAATGATGTTTGATGTTGTCATGACTTGATGAATTGTCTTGGGAACGGTGGGGTGGTATTATGATGCCACGAGATTGGCTATCTGATAGAACAAGAATGACACAATCCACGCAACCGCAGTGGTGTAGATGACTTCAAAAACGACCCATCTTGTACCCGCCTCGCGCTTGATGGCGGCCAGGGCAGCAATGCACGGGAAATAGAGCAAGATAAACAGCATGAAGGAGTAGGCCACAATGGGGTTGAACACATGGTTGCCATTGTTGTCGGTAGCGGTTTGCAGTTTCTCCTTGAGTGATGCTGATTCCTCATCGGCATCGGCTTCACCGGTATAGAGCACACCCATGGTTGAAACGACAATTTCCTTGGCGGCAGCTCCAGTGAGCACGCTCACACCCATTTGCCAGTTAAAGCCCAGTGGTGCCACCAGTGGCTCGATGGCCTTGCCCATGCGGCCCATATAGGAGTTTTCAATCTGTTCTTGCGGTGTTTGACCCTCATGGCGAGGAAAATATCCTAATGCCCATACGATAATGGATGCGGCTAGAATAATAGTCGCCATCTTCTGCAAATACTGCTTGCCCTTGCTCCACATGTGTATTGTGGCATTGCGTGCAGTGGGCATGCGGTAGGGTGGCAACTCCATGACAAATTGTGTCTTGTCGTGCTTGAGCAGGGTCTTGCTGAGTATGATGGCTGTGAGCGCAGCAACGGCAATCCCCACCAGATAGATGCTCATGAGCACCAATCCCTGACGGGCGCTGAAAAATGCTGACACCAGTAGCACATAGGCCGGCAGACGAGCCGAACAGGACATGAAAGGAATGGTGAGAATGGTGACTAGACGGTCTCGACGATTCTCAAGAGTGCGGGTTGCCATGATAGCTGGCACACCACAGCCAAAGCCGATGAGGTAGGGGATAAAGGACTTGCCATGCAGTCCCACGCGGTGCATGATGCGGTCAACGATGAACGCTGCGCGTGCCATGTAACCGCTGTCTTCAAGCAATGATATGAAAAAGAATAGTATTAAAATCTGTGGCAAGAACACAAGTACACCACCCACACCACCAATGATGCCGTCCACAAGCAGGTCCTTGAGGATGCCATCGGGCATGGTAGCGCCAATCCAGTTGCCCAGCCATGACATTCCACTTTCAATCCACTCTTGCGGATAGGCTCCCAGGGTGAAAGTTGCTTCAAACATGAGCCACATCAACACCAGCAGAATGGGCAGAGCCAGCCAGCGGTTGGTGAGTATGCGGTCAAGTGAATAGCCTGGCTTGGTCTCGCCAGCATTGCGTTGAGGGTTGGGGGTATAGACTTCGGCTAATGCTCCTCGCACAAAACCGTACTTGAGGTCGGTGATGGCTTGCACGATGTCGCAATTGTGTTCACGCTCGATGCTCCGTCTCAACGTTGTCGCCTCATCCTTGATGGCGATTGCTTGGGGCATGTCCTGAATCAAGGCCATGGCATGTTGGTCATTTTCAATGACCTTGAGCAAGGTGTAGCGGTCCAGGGTCGGGCATAGGGCCTCAAGCCGCTTGAGGCCGTCCTCGATGGTGACACCATAGTTCACATTGCGGTGTTCTGTTTGCTGTTCTGCCTCTTCCATGGCTTGGAGCGTGGCTTGCAGAGCTTCTTTCACTCCATGACCATTGAATGCGGTCATGGTCACGATGCGGGCACCCAGCAAGCGTTGCAAGGCTTCAAGGTCCAGCTTGTCACCGCTTTTTTCAAATTCGTCCCACATGTTCAAGGCAATTACAATGGGGACATTCATGTCCATGAGCTGTGTGGTGAGATACAGATTGCGTTCCAGATTGCCGGCATCAACGATGTTGAGGATGGCATCGGGATGGTTATCACGAATGTAAGTGCGCACATACATCTCCTCGGGAGAAAACTCGGTGAGTGAATAGGTCCCGGGCAAATCAACCAGTTGCACTTTGTGTCCATCCAGACTGAACCAACCTTCCTTGCTGTCCACCGTCACGCCGCCATAGTTACCGACCTTCTCTTTGGCACCAGTCACTTGATTGAACAGTGACGTCTTGCCACAGTTGGGATTCCCCACTAGAGCCACTCGCAACACGTTGTCTGCCATGGGGTCCATGCCCTCAACCAGCGTGCCAGTCGTGCCCAGAAAAGTGTTGTCTGTATCGTTGAGCTCAACATTGATGTCAGCAACCTCGATTTGAGCTGCCTCGTTGTGACGCAGTGAGATATGTGCTCCCAGAATCATATATTCCACTGGATCTTGAAGTGGGGCATTTTTTACTACAGTAACTTGAGCTCCACGCACAAATCCCATTTCCAACAGACGTTGGCGAAAAGCTCCATCGCCTTTCACCTGTACTACTTGTACCACAGCGCCCACTGGCTCGTTGTCCAGTAGTCTTGATGTTGCCTTGTCATTGTCTTTCTGCATCATGCCTGATAAAGTTGTTTTATTTCCAAACTGCAAAATTAGTTAGATTATTACTTATGGTATATCCCTAATAGTTGGTATTTTTTGTATCTTGTCATCCCCATTGTGAGCGAGATGTATGTTCAAAAAAACAAATGGTCCCGAAGCACAAGGGGCTAAGGGACCTATATGTTCGTGTCTGGATATTGCTTCAACAGCAAGAGATGACACAATCGAAAAATTTTGTTTTATTAATTAAGAAAAAGTCAGTTTTATTCGTTTGAAGCTTACTTCTTTAAAATGTTGTTCGCTTCTATGACTGACAATAGCTCAAAAAGTTTAATTGGAACAGCAATTTTAACATTTGTTTTGATTTGAACGTGTCTTTCGGCTGTTTTTGTGCATTTTTGGATTGTGTCGGCTGGTTGCGGTCGCATTACGTTGGGGGTACAATTGTCCAAGCAGATCCATGCGGTGCAGGCGCCGCAATGCTGCAATTATTGCCGCACGGTTGTTGCGGTCATACCAGAAGAAAAATAGGCGCTGAGCCTGTTTCTCCTGTTGGGTATGAGCCGTGAATACTGGTTGCAGGGTGTAAGGATGCAAGCCGGTGTAATAGGTCTCGGTTGATACCGTCATGGGGGTGGGTGTGAAATCCTGCACTTGTTCGAGGTGGAAATCTAGTTCCTTGGTGATTGCGGCAAGCTCGGCCATGTCCTCTTCATGACAACCTGGATGCGACGAGATGAAATAGGGTATCAATTGTTGGCGCAAGTTGTAGCGCGTGTTGATGCGGTCAAACAGCGCCTTGAATTGCTTGAATAACGTGAACGAGGGTTTTCGCATCAGATTCAGAACAGTATCGCTTGTGTGCTCGGGGGCAACCTTGAGGCGACCTGAAACATGGTAACGGATTAGTTCCTCATTGTATTGCGCGTTCACTTTGTCCACATGGGCATCGCCAGTGCGGTGCATTGACAAGTCATATCGTACTCCGCTGCCAATAAATGATTTCTTGACTTGAGGCAGGGCATCCACAGCGTGATAAACTTCCAGTAGCGCACTGTGATCGGTGTTGAGATTGCTGCACACTTGCGGATGCAGGCACGATGGACGTGTGCAGCGTTGGCAACGGGTGATATCCTTGCCGTGCATGCCATACATGTTGGCACTGGGACCGCCCAAGTCGCTGATATAGCCTTTGAAATCTGGCATAGCCACCACTTGTTGTACCTCACGCATGATAGATTTCATGCTGCGCGAAGCAATAAACTTGCCCTGATGAGCACTGATTGTGCAGAATGCACAGCCGCCGAAACATCCACGATGCAGACAAACCGAATGCCGTATCATTTCGTAGGCTGGTATGCGCTTGCCGTGATATCGGGGGTGGGGCATACGGGTATATGGCAAGTCAAATGAAGCATCCACTTGAGCTGTTGTCAATGGTGGATTGCTACGGTTCACTTTTACGGCTATGTCTCCAGTTGCTTGCCACACATTGTGACCATGCCACAGATTGCTTTCCACCTCTATCGTGCGAAAATTTTGTGCTTGGCACTTGGTTGAGGCTTGACATTGCTCATAGCTGTATAGCACAACATCTGTTTCGTTGTTTGCTGTTGGTATTTCGTCTAGTGGACGACGGACAACAGTTTGTGGTATATCTGTCAGTTCATTGATGCCATATCCGTTTTTTAATGCATCGGCAATGGTCAGGCTGGCGATTTCTCCCATGCCATATACGAGTATATCAGCGCGACAGTCAACCATGATGGATGGCCGAAGTCGGTCTTGCCAGTAATCATAGTGGGCAAGACGCCTGAGGGAAACCTCGATGCCGCCTGCTACCACTGGCACATCAGGAAATAATCGTTTCAGTATGTCACAATAAACAATCGATGGATAATCTGGGCGGGCACCAGCTCGGCCATCAGGCGTATAGGCGTCATCGCTGCGCTTTCGGCGTGCAGCTGTGTAGTGATTGACCATCGAGTCCATTGCTCCTGCCGAGACGCCAAAATATAGACGAGGTTTCCCTAATTTTTTGAAGTCGCGCAGGTCATCACGCCAGTTGGGCTGTGGCACAATGGCTACCCTGTATCCATGTGCTTCGAGTACTCGTCCAATCACAGCTGTACCCATCGATGGGTGGTCGATATAGGCATCACCAGTGAACAGAATTACATCGGCCTGGTCCCATCCCAAGTGCTCCATTTCCTTGCGGGTGGTGGGCAGCCATTGACCATTCACATGGTGGTCGTTGTTGCGTGTATGTCGCTTGTTGTCATCCATTCATGCTTATATTTGCTGGATGTCCCAGGCTGTGATGTCACGCTGGCTGCTGCCCAGCTCGACGGCGATGGCGTACAGCGGCTTGCCCTCGGCGCGGTATGCCGAGATATAGCTTCGGTCAGCCAGTTGCTCCTTGGCGGCTTTCAGGCCGCCGTTGTTGTCGAGTTTTAGCTCCATCACGAGGGTGCAGGTAGGATGCTTGACCACAAGGTCGATGATGCCCGTGGCAACGTGGCGCTCCTCCTCGACGATGCAGCCCATCAAGTAGAACGCGATGCGCAGCAGGTAGCGGTAGCGTTCTTCGCTCAGGTATTCCTTGCTGTTGTGGGCATAGGGTGTCTCGGCGACCAACTGTTGCAGTTTGCGCATCATGCTGTCCATTTCCTGGCGTTTCAGGTCACGTTTGATGCCAAGGATGTTACTGTCAACAGTGCCATACGGCTTGTTCAGCGCGTTGGGCAGCACAATGTTGTACAACGCCCGCCGCACTTCCTTGTTGGGGAACCCCAGCGTGTACTCGTCCTCGTCACAATCCTTGATAGTGAGATAGCCGCACTGGTAGAGGAACAACGGGATATCCTGCAACGACACGTCGGCCATTTCCAGCCTGTCCCGTGACACCGTGCTGCCGTCCAACGTATCTTGTTCCACTTCAGCCCGCTCCAGCAGGTCCGACAACAACGTGCTGCCGCCCGATGAGGCCCAGTAGTTTCTAATACGCTTGTTATCCAGTGCGTTGATGAG
>Ga0065708_1000024_pt1 | contig 52574 bp, 36 predicted proteins | sample Hoacrofraction12_2_FD_59095 | JGI IMG/M metagenome (GOLD analysis project Ga0065708, IMG submission 59095) | Hoatzin crop microbial communities from Cojedes, Venezuela, sample from fiber fraction 12 v1 | ecosystem: Host-associated > Birds > Digestive system > Esophagus > Crop | place: Venezuela... | reverse complement strand
GGTAGTTTCTATTAAAAAAGACGCACAACCACGCAAAATCTTACAGGAAAAAGTGGATTTTTTTTCGAAAACTGCGAAAATGTGGAAATATTGCACAAAAAATCGCTCCGTTTCGTTCGTCGTTAACGAACGATTTTCTTTGTTTTTTTAGGAGAAAATAGCGCCATTTCGTTCTATTCTATGCGAAAACAAGACGCCAAACCGCAACATTTATGACACCAAACCACAAAAAAATAAAAATGTTTAACTATAAAAAAATTTGCACAATTCAATAAAAAAAAATATTTTTGCACCATCTCGTCAACCAAGTTGTTGAAGGAGTTACGGGACCATCTGTATTTTTCAGGCGGTCCCTGCTTTTTTAGAAAATAAATCCACTATTCTTTTTTCTTGTTCACAACAACTAAAATTTCGGTACATTGTTTGACGAAAATAGTGCATGCGGAAAAATGTTAAAAAAAAGTGTTAAACGGGCGTGTCAAAGTATGTTAAAAATGTTAATGCGCGAGTGTTAAAATTTTATTTTGCGTGAAAAAAAAGTGCGTTTTTTGCGATTTTTTTGGGGGTTGTGTGTGAACGGTCGACGCAAAAAGGCGCTTTAGAAATCTATCTCACGTGAAATAAATTTCTATCTCACGTGAGATAATTTTTTATCTTATATCATTTAACTTTTTTAACAAATGAGATTTTCCGAAAATTGACGTTCAAAAATTGGCTGTTTTACGCGGAAAAATGTTAAAAATGCGTATAAAAATTGCATAAATCTATCATTTTAACATTTCGCGCGTTGAGTTACGACAAAAAAGCGACAAAAAACGGCAAAAATTTGTGCGTTAGAAATTAGTCGGTCAAATGCAAACGAATGTTAAATCAAGTGTTAAAATTTCGCCAAAAAGCGTAATTAAATTTTGTAAACAACTCTTAAAATTCTGTTTCTTGTGCTTTGCGTTTTTCGTTGCATGGTTTGCTGAAAGGATTGCATTGAAATTTTATGGCGGTAAAATTTACGGCGATAAAATTTGCTGTGCTGTGTGCTTGTTTTTCGTGCAAAAAAGAAAGCCGTATTCTGTGGTTGGAATACGGCTTTTTTGTGGATTTTGTTTTGTTTTTTTGTGGATGGTTATTCCAGATAAATGCCGAAGCCTATGCGTAGGCCGATTTGTGAATAGTCGCTGTGGTTTTTGAAAGATTGTTGATAATAAATAGATGGTTCGATGGTTACAGTACGACTGATAAAGAATGCGTAGCCAACTTCAACGCCTGGCATGATGTCGTTATAGTTGTGGAATGCGTGCACAAGTTTAACGTTTGCGCCGAGGAAGATACCGTTTTGGTTGATATAGTAACGTCCGCCGCCGCCGATTGACATGTAATCGCTTACGTTGTCGTTGCCTGAGTGTTGGTAATTAGCGTCAGCGAGTAGCATAATGTTATCCCACGCGAAGTATCCTACGCGTCCCTGAACGCCGAGATTGAGTTTGCCGATGCCGCTGTAGTTTAAGTCAAGTCCAGAGAGCGATGCTCCGACGTAGATTTTGCCTTGTTCGAATGGTTGTTCGCGCTTTGGTTTTACTGGAAATTGTGCATTAGCTGCGAGAGGCAGCAGGATGAGGATTGAGAGTAGAAGGGTTTTGATTTTCATACGTTGAATGGATTAAATTGTTTTATGTGAATTAATTTCTTATTTGGCTGAGTGAGTTTGTTACTGGATTGGCATAGATGCCGAGGAAGATGTCGAGAAGAACGTCGGGCTCAGCGATGTCGAAGCGTTTCAGCTTTTGAGTGCGCTGGATGAATGCTTCGCGTTGCTCGGGCGTGTATCTGTCGGCGAAATGCTCTTGTCCGTAGCGGAGATCGTGTGCGATAAAATTGTTGGGCGTTAAAGTATAGTTGGCGATGATGCGTTTGTCGATGAGTTGCGCTACTCGCTTGTGGTATTCGTTGTTAGTTAGACGGTCAAACTGGCGCAATTCTTCGCGCGTTATTGGTTTACAGAAGTTTAGATTGACTTCTCCTTTGAATTGTTGTATGCCAGTGACGATGGAGTTGAGGTCTTCTCCAGGTTTTTTTACGTATTTTCCGTTGCGCGATTCATAGATTTCGAGCGCCTTTAATATGTCGCACGATTCCCACTCGTAGCTTATGCTTACTGGAACGATGTTTAGTTCTGCCAGAGCGTTGATTTTGTCCATTGGTTTACTAAGACAAAACATTTTGATGATGCCTTGGTCGGTCTGATCGTTGCCATCTTTTGTTCTGCCGTTACGCTGTGCGATCCAAACTGATTGCTTTACGTCGCTAATGCAGTGGCGAATGTATTCTGAAAGATGACGACTGGACATGTAGAAGTCTTTCATATTTCCGCCACGCTCTACGCGAAACATTTTGTTTGACTTTCCGATATCGACAATGAGCTGTGTGCTCATCAGATTTGCACCAAATGTGATTTGGGATGTATCGCCTACGTTGTCAACGAGTACGTTTTGCAGTAGTGATGCATCGAGCATAATATCGCGGTGATTGGAGACGTAGAGACAGGGCTTGTCTCGGCGGAGATATTCTGTGCCTCGGCAGATGAATTTCGACGTGGTATTTTTCAGTATCTGCTCGTTGGCGATGTACATCACGTTGAGTTGGAACTCGCGTATGGTTTTATAGGAGAGCAATTCTTGCTTAACGTCGTTGGGATTGCGGTCGGGAAAAACGTAATAGGCAAGCATTGGAAAAAATTTGCTTGCGGCAATCCGTTGCATTGCAGCAGGAATTTCTTCGTCGTAGTATGGACGAATATCGTCGAAGTTTGTCATATTATGATAGTTTGTTGGGTCGCAAATCTATAAACTTGATTGGTTTGCGGCTTTTAGTAGGAAAAACAATTTTTTGCAGGTCATCTTTTGGCATAATTTCCACTTTTGGCGCTACGCGAAGTCGTGCACGGAAGCGGTCTTTCAACAACTTGACAGCGTCGGGCTCGTCGTTTCTGAGACTAATCTTTACGATTACGTCGTCGGTTCCACTGTCTGATTGTTGTACATAGATGACATAATTTTCTACGAAGTCGGTATTGTCGAGCACATCGTTGATTGCAGGAGGATAAAGCGTTGTTCCTTTAAGTTTAATCATGTTATTTTTTCTGCCAACGAGCGGTGTTAGGCGATAGGAATAGCGTCCACACTGGCACCGTTCAGTGACTTTCGCGCACATGTCGCCTGTTCGGAATCGCAAAAGCGGCATACCCTCGACGCCAAGCGTTGTGATAACAACTTCGCCTACGTCTCCGTCGGGCACAGGAAGGTTGTCTTCGCCGATAATTTCAACGATTATCAATTCGGGATGCACGTGTCCGCCGCATCCATAAGGGCATTCTGAAAATGTTGCGCCCATTTCGGTTGACGAATACGTGGAGAATAATTCTACATCCCACTTCTCTTTGATTTTTCTTCCTAATAGATTGAGATTAAAATCCTGATCTCTGAGACCTTCGCCTATGCCAATGATGCGCTTAATGCTCGAGTTTTTGTAGTCGATTCCATGTTCTTCAGCATACTGAATCAACCGAAGAATAAACGAAGGCACGCACATGATGGAGTCAGGTTGAATCCTTTGGATCGTATCCCACTGCAATTCGGGATTTCCGTTGCCTACACGAATAATAGAAGCGCCCATCTCGCGGATTCCAAGAAAGTAGGCTAAACCTGCCATAAAGCGCTTATCGATTGTTGTCATCAGTTGAAGAATATTGCCAGGCTTCAATCCAGCGCACTCGAACGACTTTTTCTCGTTGTAAGCCAGTCGTTGGAGATCTTTTTCTGTGCAAACGAAAGTGACGGGATCGCCAAGTGTGCCCGAAGTTGTTATGTAATCGATAATTTTCTCTTTGGGACAGCAGCGAAAGTCTTCGTTCCAGAGTTGTAAGTCTTTCTTTTCTGTGAACGGAATCTTGACTAAATCTTCCAGATGCTTGATTCGCTCGATTTGTATGTGGTATTTTTCGAACAGACGTTGGTAATAGCGCGAGTTCTCTTTAAGATACAAAAGCGCTTCATGTAGTTTCTCTTCTTGGAAGCGCTTGATTTCTTCCGCAGAACAAAATTCTATGTCGGTCATTGCTTGATATAATTTAAGAAGTCGTTAATCCAATCGTGTTTTCTGATGCCAAAACCATGCCCGCCTGTAGCGTGAAGAACGTATTTGTGTGGTTTTCCAGCCGCAGTGAGCGCGGAATCCATCGCTATGCTGTTTTGATATTTCACTACTGGGTCGTCTTGGCAATTCATCAGATAGACTTTGCAACTTACTTTGTGTGCATGGCGTTCAAGACTCAATGAGTCGCGCATCTGTTTGCTGAACTTACGATATTCTCCCAGCAAACCGCGACGCGAACGCTTGTGTACGTAAGGCTGTCGCATAGAGATAACGGGATAGAACGACCCAACAAAATCGGGATTTGCATACATGCTGCTCATAAGTGCAAGATGTCCGCCAGCGGAAAAGCCGATTACGCCAACGGTTTTATGGTTTTGTCGAACGATTTGTAGTGCTTTCTGAACGTCGCGCAATGCGTCAGGATATTGGTTGCCTCTAAAAAAAAGACGACTATGCGTGACGTAAGCGAAAATGCCGCTTACGCGATAGTGAAGCACGTAAGCCGCGATGCCACGACGTTGAAATGCGCGCGCAACTTCATCTCCCTCAGTTGTAGTTGCACGCCAGCAATAACTGCCGCCAGGACATACGATGATGGCGCTATCAGTTGGCGTCGCAGGAAGATAGGCGTCGAGCATCACGCGATGCTTTACGCTCGTATCTTGCCATATATTTTGCGTGGTTTGTGCGACCGACGAAACGGAAGCACACAAACTGCTCGCGAGAATCACGAGAATCGCTATCACACTGCTATGCTTCATCGGCTGCTTGATTGATTTTTTCAACGAGAACTTGCTCACCTATGATTGCCTCGACTGTGTTTACCGCTGTCAAAGGCACGCCACAGATTCCGTGCAAGTTGATATTTTGTCCTGTCAAGTAGAGATTTTTCACTCGTGTATAGATTGGCACTTGCGAAAGCATCATATTCTGACAGTCTTTCTGTAAACCGTAGAGCGCTCCATCCTTTACGTGATAATAATCCCTAATCGTTAGCGGCGTAGAACTATAAACGCGATCCACCGCTTCATGAAATCCAGGATGCAAACGCTCGAGACGCTCGAGTATCGCTGCTTCACGCGCTTTTTTCCATGCACGATAATCATCGCCACGCTTGCCTGTTGTCGTATTTTCCCAACGCTTTACCGCGCTAAAAGGCATAATACAATTTACTATAACCTTTGTTGCCCATTGCGGTTTACCTGTATCAGGAGTTTCTGGCGGCGTCATATACATGAAACCGCGTGGCCAAGAATCTTCGTTGTACACTCCGTGATCCCAAACCATGCCGTAATCATCCTGATAATAGCAAGTGTGGTTGATATATCTAAACGTTAGCGGCTTTATTATTATATATAAGGTGAACGCCGAATAGGTATTCGGAGCGGATGCAATACGATTACAATACGCTTTCGTGAAACTACCATCGCTACACAGTGGAATCAGACTTGCAGGATGTATGTCGCTGACCACAATGTCTGCGCTAAAAATGGCGCCATCGCGTGTAACAACGCTCTGAACGCGTGCATCCGAAACGTTAACACGCACCACTTCTTTATGCGTCAGCACGCTTCCGCCTGCCGAAGTGATGACATCCGACAGCGCTGTAGCCATTTGCTGACTTCCGTCTATAAATCGGCTCGGCCCGTCTATGTAAAGTACGTTGATCAATGCATGAATGTAGGCAGGCGTGTGCCCTTTTACGCCGCCATACATTGGATTCATGTAGCCCAAGAGGTCACGCAATTTTTCATCGCTTATGAATTGCGCTATCATCTCATCGGCTGGCATAAAGAATGCATCGCTATGGCCGAACAACTCATCTTTTCCGCGACGCAGAAAGAAGAAATCAACTTCGTCAGCCATGCGATATAGCGCATCAAAATAGGCAATAATGTTTTCGCGTTCATGTGGAAAACAATTGGAAAGATAGGCAACCATCGATTCTCTTCCACGTGGAAGATGATATTCGTCGCCCGTTTTGAGATAATGAACGCTATCGATGCAATCGTCGTCCACGTTTCTTAATCTTATCTTTGATAGAATCCCGAGATAATTGCATATCTTCCAGACATTTCCGCCTTTGCGTAAGCCGCCCAGAACGTGCATTCCCGTTTCGAACGTAACGCCCTGTCGCACGAACGTCTGCAGACCGCCGCCTATCGTGCCGTTCTTTTCCAGCACTGTAACGCGATAGCCTTCTTTTGCCAGCAAAGCACCAGTGAAAAGCCCACCGATACCGCCACCGATGATTAAGATGCGTTCCGATTTCATCGATCCACTTCGATATTGCTGCAAATTTACGAAATTCTTTCTAACAAACCGACACGACGTCTTATTTTTTCGAAAAATGAAAAACTGTGCAAAAAAATGCGCGACTGCGTGCCATAAATCATTGAAATATTGCCCTTTTTCGCTAATTTATTAAACGAAAACGCTTGTTTGCGAAATAAATTGCGTAATTTCGCAGCGTTAATTTTGAGCCATATTACAATAAAAACATAAAACAAGTAAACTTTTATTCAAAATGAGTAGTTTAACGATTCTGATAATCGTTGTTTTCTGCATCGGTTATCTGTTTATTGCAATAGAAAGCGTCACAAAGGTGAACAAAGCAGCTGTAGCGCTGTTGATGTTTGTAGCCGTTTGGACGCTTTTTATGTTAGATCCAGGTCAGTATCTCACGAATGCCGTTGGCGATCATATTGCATCAGCAGTGTCGGACGTGATGGAACGCCACTTAGGTAGCACTGCTACGACGCTATTCTTTCTCATGGGCGCCATGACTATCGTGGAATTGGTTGACCAAAATGGTGGATTCAATTTCGTTCGCGATACGTTACACACGAAATCCAAGCGAGGTCTGCTTTGGAGAATCGCGTTTATGACTTTTTTCTTGTCTGCAATCCTCGACAATCTTACGACATCTATCGTGATGATTATGATCTTGAGAAAACTCGTGAACGATCATAAAGATAGAATTATTTACGCTGCGCTCGTCGTTATCGCTGCAAATTCTGGTGGTGCATTCTCACCAATCGGCGATGTCACGACAATTATGCTCTGGAACAAAGGCTTGATCACCGCAGGTGGTGTGATTAGCGAAATCTTTATACCATCGCTCATCTCAATGGTGCTGCCTGCCTATATTCTTTCACATTCATTGAAAGGCGAACTCGTGTACACCGCAAAACAAGAAGCATCGGTTGGCGCTGACGAACTAACGACTGCGCAACGCAAAGCTATCTTTTTCCTCGGTGTTGGTGGTTTGATTTTTGTGCCAATCTTTAAGAGCATAACCCATCTCCCGCCGTTTGTCGGCATATTGCTTGTACTTGGACTTCTCTGGACAGTCACTGAAGTTTTCTATGCACGACTTAAAGAAAAAGAAGAACGTGGCGCGATGCAAAAGCGTGTATCTAACATTCTATCTCGTATAGATATGTCAACAATTCTATTCTTCTTGGGCATATTGATGGCAGTTGCATGTCTGGAGACTGTCGGTGTACTTACAGCGCTCGGTAAAGGGCTTGACGTAACGTTCAACGGCAATCACTACTTAGTGACTGGCATTATTGGTGTGCTGTCTTCCATCGTTGACAACGTGCCTCTCGTCGCTGGTTGCATGGGAATGTATCCTGTTGCAGCAACAGGCGATATGGCTGTTGATGGAGTATTTTGGCAACTCCTTGCTTACTGCGCTGGCGTTGGTGGCTCTATGCTCATCATTGGTTCAGCTGCAGGCGTCGTTGTCATGGGATTGGAAAAGATTACGTTTGGATGGTATATGAAAAAAGTAACGTGGATCGCTTTCGTTGGCTACGTTGCTGGAATCATTGCTTACTATCTCATCCGCACTTACATATACGGTCTTTAAGTTTACACCTTATTATATATATAAAAGGCGTTGGCTGACTCGGTCGGTCAACGCTTTTTATTTTGGATGCATAAGAAAGAGAAATGGATTTCGTTAAAAACTGTAAAAAATCAAATGTTAAAGCATCTTAAAATGCATAAAAATTCAGTGGGTAGAAAAATAAAATTTTAGAATGAAAAATGTGGTTTTTCGTTCCGTTTTGCACACAACAAAAAAGTGTGCAACGAAAAATATTTACAAAAACCACTGAATTTTTGCACAAAAACGCTGATTTGTGCAATTTTTTCACACAAAAAAAAAATTTTATCGCGTCGTTTTACGAAAAAAAAAGCGCTGTTTACAAATTTATTTCACGTGAGATAAATTTCTATCTCACGTGAGATAATTTTTTATCTCATATCATTTACATTTGTTAACAGTCTTTTTAACAAAAAAATCCACATAAAACGCGCAAAAAAATGACGTGTTTTTGGTCGGTCGATGAACGAGATGCGATTTTGTTTCAATTTCGCGCGTTAACGAAACTTAAATTTGCATATTTATTCCACGTTTTGCATAAAATTTTCGCACGCGCTTTAACGATTTTTTGCACACGAAATCGCTTCGCGTTGCATAATAAAAAAATCCGCTCCCATCGAGAGCGGATTTTTTATTTTGAAGAAATACAATCGAATTTTGTTTTATTCGTCAACGGATCCGAACAATGGATCTTCGTAGGTCACCATGATAGGCGTCTGGTTGAACTCATTGAGGAGCTGTTGCGGCACGTACTTATTGTCAACCACCAATCTGAACATGTATTCATTGAACCAGCGATTTGTCATGATTACGCATCCTTCTACTCCGCTGGCTTTTCCCCAACTGTTCTCTACTTTCCACTTCAGCGGTTTGCCGTTTTCGTCGAGGTCAACCGCTGTCAGAGTCATGGCGTGCGTTGAACCGCTGTCGTATGTATCGATGCGCTCAGCCTTAGTCATTGAGAAATCAGTGTCGAACAATGAACTGTAATCGTAATTCTCTGTGTCAGCGTAGCCACGCTTGCGATCAAGTTGCTTTCCTGCATCGTAAGAAGAGTAGAGCTTTGTTCCGTCTTTCAAACTCGTGATGGCAAGATTGGAAATGTCCTCCATAGGAAGATTAAGATACTTCCAGTTGTGGCCGTCGTATGAGTGACGATCGTATTGCACTTCGTAAACTTTGTGGTATGGCTTTCTGGGATCGTTCATCACCATAATGAAAGTTCCATAAAGCGGTTCGCCAACTGTCAGTTGATAGAATTCTTGTGGTGTATAGGTCTTTTCGGGGATGACAACCTTGCCTTTTTTGTTTTTGAATGCGTATTTGAAAGTTTTAACTGGTTCGCCGAGCGTCAGCGAAAGCATAGAATAGATTTCGCCAAGCATCTCCGTCTTGCGGTCTTTCAGTGCTTTAGCGCTCTTTCCTTGCTGCACCATTTTTCGCAGTTCCAGTCCCTGCTGGCGTAGTTTGCTGCGAATGATTTGGCGTATGCGTGAAGTACTTTCGCTGGAATACGTTTCAGGTTGAACACTCATTGGAACAACACCGTATTTTGCGGTCAAATCGGTTACGCCGCAGAAGGTTCCGCCGTCGCTTACAGGGTTTTTGAAAAGAAATCTTACGTCTTTGTCATCGATAGGTTTCTTTCCTGTGTCGATAATTGATTGAAGGAAAAAGTTAGACTTCTCTAACTGATCATAAAAGAAAAGGTACGCTTGTGAGAATTCTACTTTCAGAGAATCCTGATGCTTCTTTGCGAAATTTGAACGCAGTACATTGAGTCCAGAAAACATCCAACAACGACCCGAACTCTTTTGGTCGTGAATGGATTGCTTAGGCGTTTCGACCGAGAAGCTATTGTCTATCTGTCCGCGATTGTCTTTATTGCGCGACAGGTCGTCGATATTGTTCGACGAAATGGCGTTCTGTAACGCTTTACTTGCAGGTTTTGCTGTGATTTTGCGCAGCATCTCTTGCGAGATACCACCGTCTTTTGTTCTCGTTTGCGCAAAACAAATTGTTCCTACGCCGAGAAGAAAGCATAAGATAATGGTTTTTTTCATGTGTTTTTGTTGTTTAAAAGGTTGATTTGTGTGCGAAGTTACATTATTTTTTGGTTTTAACGAAAAATCTACGCGGTTTCTTGCGTTGTTACACGCTGAAAAATAGGGAATTACTTGGCATTTTTTAGATTTTTACGTAATTTTACGCGCTAAAACGTTTTAGTTATCGAAAAAGTGACTGAGGAAAAACAAAGTCTTTTAGACAAGATAACCTACCCGAGCGACTTGCGACAGTTGTCGGTTGACAATCTGCCGACTCTATGTGACGAGCTTCGCGCGCGTATTATTAAAGAATGTGCAGTCAATCCAGGTCATTTCGCGTCCAGTCTTGGGGCAGTTGAACTGACCGTTGCACTGCATTACGTTTACCAAACGCCAGACGACCGACTTGTTTGGGACGTAGGGCATCAGGCTTACGCGCATAAAATTTTGACAGGACGACGCGATGCGTTCAAAACAAACCGAAAGATGGGCGGTTTGCGTCCTTTTCCATCTCCATCTGAAAGCGAATACGATACTTTTACATGCGGACACGCGTCGAATTCTATATCGGCTGCGCTCGGAATGGCTGTTGCTGCAAAACTGGAAGGCAAGAAAAAACGCCGCATCGTAGCGATTATCGGCGACGGTGCAATGAGTGGCGGTTTGGCTTACGAGGGTTTGAACAACGCATCTTCTACGCCTAACGATTTGCTTATCGTGCTTAACGACAACGATATGTCGATCGACAGAGCTGTTGGCGGCATGGAAAAATATCTAACCCAACTCGATACAAACAAAACTTACAATAAAGTTCGTTATAAAGCATCGCAATGGCTGAAAGAAATGGGCATGCTTCCCGACGAAAGACGCAAGGGATTGATTCGTCTTACTAATGCATTGAAATCGGCAATCAGTCGTCAACAAAACGTTTTCGAAGGAATGAACATCCGCTATTTCGGTCCTGTTGATGGGCATGACGTGAAAGAGCTTGTTCGTGTGCTGCAAATCATCAAAGATATGCATGGACCGAAATTGCTTCACTTGCACACCGTCAAAGGAAAAGGCTATGCGCCCGCCGAAGAAAGCGCGACTGTCTGGCACGCTCCAGGCAAATTCGATGCGCAAACGGGTGAACGAATTGTGAGTGACACATCAAATGAGCCGCCAAAATATCAGGATGTGTTTGGCGAGACCATCATCGAATTGGCTAAAGCGAACAACCGCATCGTTGGCGTAACGCCCGCCATGCCCAGTGGATGCTCCCTGAATCTTATGATGCGTGAAATGCCCGAGCGAGCCTTTGATGTAGGCATCGCAGAAGGGCACGCTGTGACGTTCAGTGGCGGCATGGCGAAAGACGGACTGCAGCCTTTCTGCAATATTTATAGTGCATTCGCGCAGCGGGCTTATGATAACATTATCCATGACGTAGCGATGCAAAATCTTCCCGTTGTTTTCTGTTTGGATCGCGCTGGTTTAGTAGGCGAAGATGGACCAACGCATCACGGCGCGTTTGACATTGCAGCGCTAAGGCCTATCCCTAATCTCACAATTGCATCACCTATGAACGAGCATGAGCTTCGGAAAATGATGTTTACTGCGCAACAGCCCGACAAAGGCACGTTTGTCATTCGTTATCCACGTGGACGCGGCGTGAAGACCGATTGGCGGTGCCCGTTGGAAGCCATTCCAGTAGGAAAAGGACGCTGTTTGCGCGAAGGAAACGATGTCGCTGTGCTCACGATTGGTCACATTGGAAACGTAGTTGCACAAGCTATCGACATGGTTAATGGCGCGAAAAGCGTAGCGCACTACGATATGCGTTTTGTCAAGCCCATCGACGAAGAAATTCTCGATGAAATCGGCAAAAAATTCACAAGAATCATCACCGTAGAGGATGGCATTCTGCAAGGCGGATTCGGTTCTGCCGTTCTGGAATGGCTGTCCGACCATCACTATCACATCGAAGTAGAACGCTTAGGCTTGCCCAACGAATTTGTAGAGCATGGAACCGTAGCGCAACTTCGCGCAAAAGTTGGTCTCGATGCAGATAGTATATACAAAAAAATCATGCAATGAAAATTATTATTACAGGCACCTACGCCATTGGTTCGCATCTAACGAAACTTTTAGCGCGCAACAATGAAGACATCACGCTTATCGATAACGACGAGGAGCGTCTCGACAAGATTGCCAACGAGCTCGATGTGCTGACCATTCACGCAGAACCCAACGACATCGCAAAGATGAAGGAGGCTGGAACAGATAAAGCCGACTTGTATATCGCTGTGACGCCCGACGAAAACACGAATATAACTTGCTGTGCCATGGCAAAGGCGTTGGGCGCAAAGCGAACGGTGGCGAAAGTTGACCATGCAGAATTTTTGCAAGATGATGAGATGCAATCGGTTTTCACAAAGATTGGCATCGATTCGCTTATCTATCCAGAAATGCTTGCTGCGAAAGACATTATCAATGGACTGAAAATGTCTTGGGTTCGACAGCGTTGGGATGTGCATAACGGTGCATTGGTGATGTTGGGCATTAAGTTACGCGAAGAATGCACCATTCTGGACAAGCCGTTGAAGGATTTGTGTGGTCCAGATGACCCATACCACGTCGTAGCGATTAAGCGCGGAAATGATACAATCATTCCTGGCGGAAATGATTGCTTGAAACTCGATGACATTGCATACTTTATGACGATGAAACAATACATTCCATACATCCGAACCATTGTAGGAAAAGAACGATACGTGGATGTTCAGAATGTAATGATTATGGGCGGCGGAAATACTGCAGTGCGCGCCGTCAAGACTTTACCAGAATACATGCGTGCAAAAGTGTTCGAGACCAACGAAGAGCGGTGCGAAGAACTTAATGAGTTGATCGACGACGACAGAATCATGGTTATTCATGGCGATGGACGTGATATAGATTTGCTAACCGAAGAAGGTATTGGCTCAACGCAAGCCTTTGTGGCACTAACGACTAACGCTGAAACAAATATTCTTGCGTGTCTCACCGCTAAAAGACTTGGAATACGAAAAACAGTCGCAATGGTTGAGAATATGGATTACGTCAGTATGGCCGAAAGTCTTGACATTGGAACGATAATCAATAAAAAGGCGATTGCCGCAAGCCATATTTACCAAATGTTGCTTGACGATAACGTTAGCAATGTGCGCTTTCTGACGATAGCGAACGCTAATGTAGCAGAATTTGTTGCACAAAAAGGATCGAAAGTCACAAAGAAAAAAGTTTTCGAGCTCGGTCTTCCGAAAGGCGTTACGTTGGGCGGTCTCGTCAGAAAAGGCAAAGGCATTCTTATTTCTGGTTCAACACAAATCGAAGCCGATGACAGCGTGATGGTATTCTGCTTAGAAACGAACATGAAGAAAATAGAGCAATTATTTAATTGAGCATGATCAATTTCCGACTCATTAACAAAATTCTTGGCTCGCTGCTGTTTATCGAAGCATTTCTTATGCTTTGGTGTTTTGTCATGTCGATTGTCTATCGTCAAAGCGACACTTTCGCCTTTGGCGTAGCGCTTGCCGTCACTATTGCAGCAGGATGCATTCTTCGTTATTATGGACGAAACGCGAATAACATGCTCTCGCGTCGCGATTCTTATCTCGTTGTGACGCTGGCGTGGTGCGTTTTCAGTCTATTTGGTACATTGCCATTCCTCGTTGGCGGTTTTCTCACAAATTTTACAGATGCTTTCTTCGAAACAATGTCGGGCTTTACGACGACAGGTGCAACAATCTTCGACGACGTTGAACGATTGCCGCGCGGAATTCTATTCTGGCGCTCGCTCATGCAATGGATTGGAGGTTTAGGTATCGTGTTTTTCACTATTGCTATATTGCCTTCGTTCGTCGGTGGCTCTGTAAAAATTTTCTCGGCTGAAGCAACAGGACCGATACGCACGAAGTTACATCCGCGATTGAGTGTAAATACAAAAGCATTGTGGCTCATTTTCTTCGTATTGACACTCGCCTGCATCGTAACTTATAGAGTTCTGGGCATGAATTGGTTCGATAGCGTCAACTATGCAATGACTACGTGCGCAACTGGCGGTTTCGCGCCTCACAATGATAGTATATTACATTTCCAATCGGCTGGCATAGAATACGCTTGCATAGTTTTCTGTTTCTTAGGTGGTGTGAATTTCACGATGCTTTATCTTGCTCTGATAAAATTTCAATTTAAGAAACTGACGCAGAACAGCGAATTCAAATGCTATCTCTGGCTCATCATCGGCGTAACGCTGTTCATTATGGCAGCGTTGATTGTGAACAACGGTTACAACGTAGAGCGTGCGTTCCGTAGTTCACTATTCCAAACAATTTCGACCATCACAACGACAGGCTTATTCAACGACGATATCGCGCTATGGCCGCAAATTACGTGGATCATCCTATTCGGTTGCATGTTTATCGGTGCATGTTCGGGCAGCACAAGCAGTGGATGGAAATGTATTCGTGTAGTGATGCTGCTGAAAATTGTGCGCAATGAGTTCCGACAACTACTGCATCCCAACGCCATCTTGCCGCTTAAAGTCAATAAATCCAATGTTCCGATGCAACAACGCGTCAGACTACTGGCGTTGTTGACGATTTATCTCCTTTTATTCTTCATCGCTGTCGTTCTCATCACCGCATGCGGCGTTGATTTTACCAATGCATTAGCCATCTCGATGAGCTCGATGAGCAACGTAGGACCGTCATTGGCAATCGAAATTGGTTCATCTATCTCGTGGAGTGAACTGCCTGTGCTCGTCAAGTGGCTCTGCACCGCGCTGATGCTTATGGGACGTCTCGAAATCTTTTCGGTTCTCGTTATTTTTACACACGCATTCTGGAAAGAAAACTAATATATATAATAATGTATTATGAAAAGTTTTAAGTTTAAGCCACTGCTCAAACAAACCATTTGGGGCGGTGACAAAATTATTCCATTCAAACATCTGAACGAAACACTTGAAAACGTAGGCGAAAGCTGGGAAATTTCGGGTGTGGATGGCAACGAAACGGTCGTCAAAGACGGTCTTTTCGAAGGCATAAGCATCAATTCGCTGGTAGAACAACTGCAAAGCGATCTCGTAGGTAAAGAGAATTACGAACGTTTCGGCAATCAATTCCCTTTGTTAATCAAGTTCATTGATGCGCGACAAGACCTCTCTATCCAAGTACATCCCACAGACGAAATTGCTCATCGACAAGGAAAAAAACGCGGAAAGACAGAGATGTGGTACGCGTTGCCTTGCGAAGAAAACGCGCACCTTATGGCAGGATTGAAGAACGTGATTACACCGCAACAGTATGAAGAGATGGTAGAAAATGACACGATAACCGACGCCATCGCGCAATACGCTGTGAAAGAGGGCGACGTCTTTTTCCTTCCTGCTGGACGCATCCACGCCATCGGTGCTGGCTGTTTCGTAGCGGAAATCCAGCAAACCAGCGACGTAACCTATCGCATCTACGACTTCAAACGCAAGGATAAAAACGGCAATTATCGTGAATTGCATACGAAACTCGCTGCGGAATCAATTGATTTCAACGTTTTGCCAGATTATCAAACGCATTACACGCCCGAAAAGAATAAAGGCGTGCAACTGGTTAGCTGTCCTTACTTCACAACGAGCGTGTACGATCTCGACGAACCATTGTCTATCGATTACAGTGAATTGGATAGTTTCGTTATCTTGATTGGTTTGAGCGGTAAAGCAACGCTTACCGACAACGAAGGTAATGAAACAACATTGGAGGCTGGCGAATCAATTTTGCTGCCTGCAACAACCAAAGGCGTAAAGGTTGAAGGTACCATCAAATTCCTCGAGACTTTTGTATAAAATTCGCTGATTTAGAATAAAAAATCTCGATGAAATCGGCGATTTTTGACAAGTCTCATCGGAAAAATTGAATAAAATAGTAAAAGAAAAAGCGTAGCTTTCGGGCTACGCTTTTTGTGTATCGCTGTCGTCGTTTGCTGACTTATTTTTCTGTTTCTTTGCTTCCTGTTGCTTATCCCACTCGCTGAAAAATTGTTCCAAGTCGTTTTGGATTTGCTTGAACTGTGGCGCGCGCATATAGCCCACGTTTTTCTTCAGCATCGCTTTGACATCCTCCACCCGACTGTTATAACTGGCGAGCTCGTTCATGCGTTGCGTGTTGTGGAGACTCTGTCTGTTGATTTCTTGCTGTCGGTTAGCAGTCAGTTTATCGCAAACCGCTTTCACCATTGGTTCAACTATTTTTTCAAACAAATGATGCCCTTGTATATAAAGGTAAGCGTTGTCTGCCGTTACACCAAGACACTTCAGGTCTTCTTTGACTTGCTGATACGATTCACGAAAATCAGGATTGCGTTCCTGCAGTTGCTGAACTTTTTTCCCTACTTTCCGCCTTACGTTTTGCAACAACCGCTCCGCGTTTGCTATCGTAAAATGACCCGCTTCTATGATATTGCAAAACGTAGTCATCGTAAAATCTTTATAGTTTGGCGTGCGATAATACCATATATTCCATATAAACAACGGGAAAATGGCTTGCGAATACTGACGGAGATACTCTTCACAATCGAAAATCTGCTGATCGTTCAACGTAACTGCCACGCAAACCTCGTGCAAACTCGGTGCATAGCATTGCAGATTCTCTATTGCGTAAGCGTATGTATGGAAGATATAAGGATTTTCAATCAATTCACGAGACGTTTGCGTGCGTCCCTGAATCAGATAATCGTAATCTGCATCACAGCAAGCAATCATATTTCGTCCCAGATTGCCGTGAAGCAAATTCATAATAACGGCTTTCTTTCCGCGTTCCAGTTGATTCATCTTCGAGGGCAGCATGACTTCAAAATAGCGCTGCTCGTTCTCGAACTGACTCAACACACTGCGCCAGAAAAACACGTCATCGTAACTCTCAACATACGCAACAATCTTCTGCCGAGCCTTCTTCCCGCGCAGTCGATTGGCTGCTTCAATGTAGCCTGACGACAAGTTTTCTTTCAGACGCTTACCCATTACGTTTACAGATTATCGGTTATCTCGGATACTTCAGTAACACTATCAACCCAACCATTCATCACGACGGCTGGGGAGTGCGTGGTCAAGATTATTTGTACGTTAGGATTAAGTTTCAAAATCAAGTCGATCAATTGCTGTTGCCACTCAACGTGAAGCGAAACCTCAGGTTCGTCCATGAAGAGCACGTAGTTCTGATTGTCTTCCACAAGAACGGTCAACAGAATAGCAAGCATTTGCTTTTCACCGCTCGACAACTGATATGGCACAAGCGTCTCACCGATTTGCGAAAAGCGTATTTCGTTTTCGGTTCTGATGATTTTCTTGCCCGTCGATTCAAACAAACTGTCGATGATGTCTTGGAAAATCTTTTTTGGTTCACTGATTTTCTGGGCTTCTTCTGCAGCATTGGCATCGCCCGATTGCAATACATGGATAATTCGATTGCCGATATTCACTTGATAGTCTAAGTATTTGCGCTGTAACTGAAAGAGTTGCCAATCCAATTCAGTAGCAAGCGAAACGTCCATCTTCGTGATCGATTCGGAATTCATAAGCGGGCGATCGAAAGAACGTATGATATCGTAGCGTATCCATTTAGCATCTTCGGGATAAACCTTCAGTCTGACGCCCTTCAACAGGTGACTTGGAAATTCGCCACCGCTCTTTAGGCCTTTCACAACCTTGTTCAGAATCGTGCTTTTGCCTTCTCCGTTGACGCCACTCAATATATTAACGCGACGGTTCAAGTTCCAAAGAACGTGGCGACGTCCACTCCAAAGCGAATCTATTTCAATCTGCTGGATATATTCTGCGAATTTTTGCATAAAAACGTAAATTTTTCGCTAATATATGGTTTTTTCAAGAAATTATCTCGTTTTCAAAGATTAAAAAAGCATAATGAAGCAAATTTTTACTACTTTCGCTGCATGTTTATCACACAAGCAACACCTTCGCAGGCGGCTGAAATAGCGCGACTGATTATGCGCGCGATGAACGAGGACTGCTGCCAATATTTTGCTGGGAAGCATTCTCTGGAAGATTTCCATCGCATGATGACGATGCTGGTCGCGCAAGAAAATAGTCAATATAGTTACACGAACACGCTGGTTGCCATGCACGACGATCAGATCGTGGGCATCTGCACCAGTTATGACGGCGCTCGGCTACACCAACTGCGCGAAGCGTTCATCGCGGCTGCTAAGACTTGTCTGGAACGCGACTTTTCGGCGATGGACGATGAGACGTCGGCGGGCGAACTCTACGTGGATAGCCTCGCGGTTGTGCAGGGATTCGAACATCAGGGCATTGCAACGGCGCTCCTAAAACAAACAATCGCGAAAGCGAAACGCATGCAACTGCCTGCCGTTGGACTGCTTGTCGATCAGGGAAACCCTAAAGCGGAACGGCTCTACACGCACATCGGTTTCCAATTCGTCAACACAAGCCGCTGGGGCGGTCATCCGATGAAACATCTCCAATATATTCTCTAAACCGATGAACGACTTGCAATTGCAGGTCGTTTTTTTTGAAAATTAGTCCATAAGGAACGCGAAAAAGTTTGACGCGAAAGCAAAATTTTAAGAGTTGTTTACAAAATTTAACTACGCTTTTTGGCGATTTTTTAACACTTGATTTAACATTCGTTTGCATTTGAGCGGCTAATTTCTAATGCACAAATTTTTGCCGTTTTTTGTCGCTTTTTTGTCGTAACTCAACGCGCGAAATGTTAAAATGATAGATTTATGCAAAAAATATACGCATTTTTAACATTTTTCCGCGTAAAACTCCGAATTTTTGAACGTGGATTTTCGGAAAATCTCATTTGTTAAAAAAGTTAAATGATATAAGATAAAAAATTATCTCACGTGAGATAGAAATTTATTTCACGTGAGATAGATTTCTAAANCGCCTTTTTGCATCGACCGTTCACACNCAACCCCCAAAAAAATCGCAAAAAACGCACTTTTTTTTCACGTGCAATAAAATTTTAACACTCGCGCATTAACATTTTTAACATACTTTGANACGCNCGTTTAACACTTTTTTTTAACATTTTTCCGCATGTAAAAATTTTTCATCNTAACGCTTGGCGATTCGGAAGAATTGATTACCTTTGCGAATGTGAATGATGGATGCTTANNAGGCGCGATAACTTCAAGCNGCACGATTCACACCTCGATTGGAGACTTCGGTCTCCAATTTTTTATTTCATAAAAAGCAATTTTTTGTTTTCCGTCAGTTTTTTGTCGCATGAAAAGCAATAAAGACCGCTTTCGCGCGTTAGATAGATGTAATATTACAAGATTTTAGATTATTTTATTAGGTTTCCATGATTGATTACATCAAAGGAACATTGGCAGAACTGACGCCAGCATTGGCGGTTGTTGAAGTGCAAGGCATAGGCTTTGCGCTGAGTATTTCGTTGACGACGTATAGCGCGCTGCAAGGCAAGGACGAAGCGAAAGTTTACGTNGAAGAATCGCTTGTCACAGGCGGTCGCGACGACAGTTATAGTCTTTTCGGATTCGCGACACGCGATGAACGNGCGCTGTTTCGCTTGTTGATCACCGTATCTGGNGTTGGTGCAAACACCGCGCGCATGTTTCTTTCTTCGCTCTCGCCGAGTGAACTTTGCANTGCAATAGCCAACGGCGACGAAAGGGCTTTGAAGGGTGTGAAAGGCGTAGGTTTGAAGACCGCACAGCGCATCATTATCGACCTGAAAGATAAGATTGCGTCGCTCGGACTAAGCATTGACGCGCCAACGACCGACAGCGGCAAACCGATTGTAGATATGACAACGCGCGATGAAGCGGTCAGCGCGCTCACNATGCTTGGCTTCTCGCCAGCGCCTTCAGCAAAAGTCGTTACTGCCATACTGACTCAGGATCCTAACTTGCCCGTTGAGCAAGTGGTTAAATTGGCTCTGAAACAAATAAAATANNGNANTAAGATGACGCGACGTTCAGCCTACTCCANATTGATTGCGTTGCTCGCCATTATCTTGGCGAGTTATGCGGTTATTGGTGTAGCGCAAGACGATAAAACGCGCAAAAAAAATCAGCAACAAGCAGCAGCGCAACCTGTATTAGACGACGATGAAACCATTCCCGACTCGCTTTTGAATCCGCGTTGGAAGGTTCAGCGAACGCAACCCATAACAACGGAAGATCTGGATCAGAACGCTACCGACCTGAAGCGACCAGATAATATGCAGTATGACGTGGTCTATAACGATACTTTGGACTGTTATATTATTGGAACAAAGATTGGCAATTCTTACGTAACGGCNCCCATCATGATGACGCCAGAAGAATATCGTGAATGGAGTGAACGACAATTGATGCGCGACTATTTCCGTTCGAAGAACAGTGAGATATTGCAGACAAAAGGCAAAGAAAAATTCGATTTCACTGATATGCACTTCGATTTAGGACCTGCTGAAAAAATATTTGGTCCTGGTGGCGTCAGAATTCGCACGCAAGGNACGGCTGAATTGAAGTTCGGCATGAATCTGAAGAACATCGACAATCCTTCTTTGCCTATCCGCAACCGACGAACGACGTCGATGGATTTCGATGANAAGATCAATCTGAACGTCAANGGTAAAGTTGGAGACAAGGTCAACATGAACTTGAACTACAACACAGATGCAACGTTCGACATGGACGCGCAAAATCTGAAACTGAAATACGACGGAAAAGAAGATGAAATCATTAAACTGGTNGAAGCGGGCAACGTTTCGTTCCCGTCGAACTCGTCGTTGATCACTGGCGCAACGTCACTTTTCGGTATCAGAATGGATATGCAGTTTGGTAGATTAAAGCTCCAGACTGTTGCTTCACAGAAAAAATCGGCNACAACAAGCGTTTCGTCGAAAGGAGGCAGTCAACTAACGCCGTTTGAGATTGATGTAGCAGATTATGAAGAGAATCGACATTTCTTTCTCGCTGACTATTTCCGCTCAAAGTATGACGCTGGAATGAAAACGCTGCCAAATATGACGACAGGTATAACNATTAACCGCGTCGAAGTATGGGTTACGAACAAAACTGGTACAACTACNAACACNNGNAACATCGTTGCGCTCACCGATTTAGGTGAAACAGAAAAAATGTCGTCGCTCTGGAGCGGNAGCGGNCTTGTTCCTGCCAACAGCGCGAACACAGAATACGCTGCTATGGCAACGACCTACAACGCTGCGCGCGACATCGACCAAACTACTACGGTNCTCGACGGCATTGCAGGCTTTGTTGGCGGAAGCGATTATGAGAAACTGGAAAGCGCTCGCTTGCTCAATTCGTCNGAATATAGCGTCAATACAGCGCTGGGTTACATCACGCTGAAAACATCGCTGCAAACGGATCAAGTACTTGCCGTAGCCTACGAATATACTTATGGTGGAACAACCTATCAGGTTGGTGAATTCGCGAGCGATAACACCGATGTGACGCAGGCTCTCTTTGTCAAATCACTGAAAAACACAAGCAATAATCCCACACAGCGCAACTGGGATTTGATGATGAAGAACGTTTACTATCTCGCTTCAACGGTTGAGAAAGAGAAATTCCGTCTCGACGTAAAATATCAAAGCGATACAGCAGGCGTATATCTTACTTATATTCCCGAAACGCAAGTAAAGAGCGACCCAATTATCAAGATTCTCGGCGCTGANNGNCTGGATAACAACAACAAAGCACACTCAAACGGCTATTTTGACTACGTCGATGGCTACACCGTTAGCAANGGTCGCGTTTTCTTNCCAGTGGTTGANCCTTTTGGATCGTATATGTACAATTATCTCGTCAGTAAAGGCGTAGCCGCTTCGACTGCGGAAAAATATGCTTTCACTGAGTTGTACGANTCAACCAAAACAATTGCGAAGCANATTGCCGAGAAAGACAAATACGTCNTGATGGGACAATTTCGCGGAACATCAGCCAACGTGATTTCTCTTGGCGCTCTGAATGTGCCACAAGGGTCGGTTGTCGTCACAGCAGGTGGCGTTGTGCTGACAGAAGGAAGCGATTATAGCGTAGATTACAACGCTGGCGAAGTAACGATACTCAATCAAAGCATCATNGACGCNGGAACGTCGATNAACGTGTCGCTCGAGAGTAATACTGATTATGGACAGATGCGCAAAACCATGTTTGGACTAAATTGGGAATACGACTTCTCAAAAAATTTCCAGATGAGTGGAACGATACAGCATCTCTCTGANCAGCCATTGACAACAAAGGTGAACATGGGAAGTGAACCGCTGAACAACACGCTATGGGGTGTAAATCTAAATTGGCAAAAGGAAAGTCAGTGGCTAACNAATCTGCTCGACAAGATACCATTCCTGCACGTAACGCAACCATCGCAAATTTCGTTTAACGCGGAATTCGCTCAGCTNATNGCAGGAAAGAATAAGGGAACACAAGACAACGCATCCTATCTCGANGACTTCGAAAACACAACCAATGCNATTGATGTTTCAACGCCAAACACTTGGTTCATATCCAGCACGCCTTCGATGTTCGCNAACCACGATGACAAAACATCGCTTAAGAGTGGCTATCAGCGTTCACGCTTAGCGTGGTATAATATCGACCCATTGTTTACGCGTCGCAGCAGTTCGCTCACGCCAAGCCATATCAAGAGCGACTTGGAACAACTGAGTAACCACTTCGTGCGCGAGGTTTACGTTCGCGAACTGTATCCTAATCGCGACCAAAGTTCATACAACGGCTCTACTTCAACGCTTTCCATTCTNAACTTAGCATACTATCCTCANGAACGCGGTCCTTACAACTTCAATCCGCAGATGAANAACGACGGAACAGTGCCNCANCCAGAAAGCAATTGGGGTGGAATGATGCGCAAACTCAATACAACCGACTTCGAAACCGCCAATGTAGAATATATAGAGTTCTGGTTGATGGATCCGTTTGTGTACACCAACGAGCAATCCGACGCAGCCGATTATGGTGGAGACTTCTATATCAATCTTGGAGAAGTGAGCGAGGATATTCTTCCTGATGGAAAAAAATTCTATGAAAGCGGTATGCCAGTCGATGGNTCGCAAAGTTTTACGTACACGCAATGGGGTAAAATTCCAACGCAATCAACGGTGACCTACGCTTTTGCAACGACAAGCGGAAGTCGCGCGCTTCAGGATGTTGGTTTCAATGGATTGAACGACGANGAAGAGCGTTCGTTCGACTCATATCAAGAATTTCTGAACGCAGCGCAAGGACTTACGGCAACAGCGCGTGACTCTATCCTCGCCGATCCCGCAGGCGACGATTACCACTACTTCCGCGGCAGCGACTACGATAACATGCAGGCGTCTATCTTGCGGAGATACAAATATATCAATAACCCACAAGGAAACTCGCCCGATACAGAAAATCGCTCAGAGAGNTATGATACGTCTTACAAAACAACGCCCGACGTTGAAGACATCAATCAAGACTACACGCTAAACGAGTACGAGAAATATTATCAATATCATGTATCAATCCGTCCTGAGGATTTAGTGGTCGGACAAAACTACATTGTAGATAAAAGAGAGTATGCGCCATCGCTCAGAAACGGNACTACGGGTCACATCACGTGGTACCAATTCCGTATTCCACTAACAGAATACGAGTCGCGCGTGGGATCNATNTCCGATTTCACAAGCATCCGCTTCATGCGCATGTTCCTTACTAATTTTAAGAAACCAATCGTGATGCGATTTGGCAATCTTGATCTCGTCAGAGGCGAGTGGCGCGTTTACGAACAGAATCTCGACGGAAACGCTTCACAAACAGGAAAAATCGCAGTCAGCAGCGTTAACATCGAGGAGCATAACGAGAAAACGCCAGTCAATTACGTNATGCCTCCAGGTATCACGCGCGAGCAAGANCCAAGCCAGCCACAGCTCGTCGAAGCTAATGAACAATCGCTCGATATGATGGTGACAAACTTGAGTAGCGGTGAATCAAAAGCGGTTTACAAGAACATGATGGTTGACTTGCGCCAATATAAGCGTCTCCAAATGTTTGTTCACGCTAACGCATTCGAGCAAAACACTACTGGTTTATCGGATAACCAACTTGCTGTGTTCATTCGTCTCGGTAGTGATTATAAAAGCAATTATTATGAATACGAGATACCGCTCGTTCTCACTGAACCACGAAATAATTACGATAAATATTCGGCTCANGATTGCCTCGCTGTGTGGCCAGAAGAAAACATGCTGAACGTGCCGCTTAGCATTTTCACCACGCTAAAGAAGGAACGCAACAAGGCAAAAGCGATGGGAACAGCGTCGTACAATCAAGTTTATTCGGTATATGACGCAGATAATCCGAAGAACAAGGTGAGTGTGATGGGTAATCCAACGCTNGGCGAAGTGAAAACAATGATTATCGGTGTGCGAAACCTGTCGGGCGATCAAAAATCTGGCGAGGTTTGGGTNAACGAATTGCGTCTAAAAGAATACAATAACGATGGNGGATGGGCAGCGCAAGGCAATCTGAACGTGCAGATGTCTGACTTTGGAACGCTAAACGTGCAAGGNNGNTANATNTCTGAAGGCTTTGGCGGTCTGGAAGAGGGTGTTTCGCAACGCTCAACCGACGACTACAAATCGTATAGCGTGACGACAAGTTTGCAACTCGGTAAGTTCTTCCCAGAAAAAGCAAAAGTGAGCGCGCCACTCTANTACTCTATCACAAAAGAAGAATACCGCCCGAAGTACAATCCACTCGATACGGACATGGAGCTCGACGATGCGCTCGAGGGANTNACGGATCAGGAACGCGACTCAGTGGAAAGCATCGCTGTCACAAAGACAACCAATCGTAACTTCTCGCTTTCGAATGTTCGNGTGGGCATTCAGAACAAGCGTCACCCTATGCCGTATGATCCAGCTAACTTCTCGTTCTCGTATAGCCACTCACATACNTNTACAAGTGGTGAAACTACGGTTTACGAAAAGGAAGATAACTGGCGCGGAGCGTTGACTTACAACTGGACTCCNGTGTATAAAGCTTGGGAACCATTCAAAAAAATTAAGAACAAGTCGAAATGGTTCGATATCCTGAAGCGTTTCGGTCTTAACTGGTTGCCACAGAATGTTGCTTTCAATACAGAAATTCTGCGAAACTACTACGAGCTGCAAGAACGCGACATGGAAAGTTTGGAAAACAGCGAGTTACCNCTCGTTTTCAGCGAACAATTCTTGTGGAANCGCGACTTCTCAATCCGTTGGGACTTAACAAAAAATCTTCACATGAATTTCCACAGCGCAACGCATGCAGAAATCGAAGAGCCTTACACGCCTATCAACAAAGACTTGTATGCTGACCGTTACCAAGCATGGAAAGATTCTGTTTGGACAAGCATCCGCGGATTTGGAACGCCGCTCGACTATAGCCAAACCTTTACGTTGTCNTATCAGTTGCCAATCAATCTGATTCCAATCTTCGACTGGGTGAGCGCAAATGCTAACTATAACGCCACATATTCATGGGTTCGCGGAACAGATCTTGAAGATGGAACGTCATTGGGCAACACTATTTCGAATAATCGCACGCTTAACGTGAGCGGNACATTCAATATGGAACGNCTTTACAANCATAGTCCGTTCCTGAAAGCCACAAACGAGCGTTTCAGTAAGTCGAATTCGAATCGTAAAGCAACGTCAACGTCGAAGAATAAGAATAAAGCAGNTTCGGCAAAGCAAGATAAACAATCGAAAGACAAGAAAGACGCAAAAGCGGAGCAGCAGAAAAAAGAATTGCCAAAGAATAAACGCAGTTTCGAACGCGAAATAACGCTGCGCCCAGACACGACGATCAACGTGCAACACGGCAAGAAAACGCGTCGTTTCACAGCAACGGCAAAAACAGCCGACGGCAAACCGTTCAAACTGAAGTATCGCAANCTCGACGATAACACCATCCGCGTGACTAACAAAGTGGATTCGGTGATGCGGGTTAAAGTAACNGTAACACCGAAAGCGCCTCTGGAAAATCAGGGCTGGTACAAAACAGCNCAATGCATTGCTCGCGTGGCNATGATGGTGCGCAATGTAAGTTTCAGTTACCGCAATACGTACTCCATGTCGCTTCCTGGATTTATGCCTACCGTAGGCGACGCCTTTGGACAAACGCGTGGNTCTGGCGTCTTGTCGCCTGGNCTTGATTTCGCATTCGGATTGATCAACGATGATTATATAAGTCGAGCACGCGACAATGATTGGNTGCTGCTGAACGACTCTGTAGCAACGCCNGCCGTTACATCCAAATCGGAAGACTTGCAAATCAGAATGACGCTTGAACCAGTTAGAAATCTAAAGATTGACTTGAACGCGTCAAGAAGCTACACCGTCGGCAGAAGTATTCAATATATGTANGCAGGTATGCCAACTACGCAAACAGGTGTGTTCACCATGACGACAATTTCACTCCGNAGCGCGCTGGAAGGCATAGGNAACGCCGACAATGGCTACAAGAGCGCCAGCTTCGAACGCTTCTGCACTTCGCTTCCNAACTACCGCGAACGCGTTGAGTCGCAATANACTTCTGCCGTATATCCAGAGGGAACTACTCTTGGTGGAAAAACATTCGATCCATCGAATGGCGCGGTTGACGTTTACAGTGCCGACGTGATGATTCCTGCATTCTTGAACACCTATACCAGCATCGGAGGAAAATCGCTCAGCATATTCCCAGCGNTNACCAANCTTCTNCCAAACTGGACTGTGCGCTATAGCGGTCTATCTCAGCTGCCTTGGTTCCGCGATGTATTCAAGAGCGTCAACCTGAACCACGCCTACAAGAGTATCTATGCAGTCGGCTCTTACAGTTCATACAGCACGTGGCTGGAATACATGGGTGGACTGGGCTTTATTACGGATGCTGTATCTGGAAACCCTGTTCCGAGTTCGATGTACAACGTCTCTACGGTCAGCATCAACGAAGCTTTCTCGCCATTGCTTGGCATTGACGTCACATTCTTCAACAATATGACTTGCAAACTCGAGTATCGCACAACGCGTGTGCTGAGTTTGAGTATGACAAGCGTGCAAATCAACGANGCATTGAGCCGCGACTGGGTGCTGGGTTGGGCATATCGCATCAACAACTTCCGCTTCTGGGCGAANAATCATCGTGAAGTAAAGAACAAAAACAAGAAAGGCGATTCGTCGAACAATCAACAAACGACGCAACAAAACNCTTCGAAGGGTTCAAACAGCCGCGTCAACCACGACTTGAACCTGCGTCTCGATCTTAGTTATCGTCGTCAGGCGGCTATTACACGCGACATCGCAACGATGACCAGCGCTGCAAGCAGCGGAAACACAGCATTCAAATTCTCGTTCGTGGCGGATTACACCGTATCGAAACTCTTGACGATGAGCTTCTACTACGACCGACAAACCAACACGCCACTCCTCGCCAGCAGCACCTATCCAACAACAACGCGCGACTTTGGTTTGTCGCTCAAATTCTCNCTAACGCGCTAAANNATTCNGCACAAAATAAATCCCGCTTCCTGATGCATCATTTTTCTCAGAAAGCGGGATTCGTTTTTCTTTCGCGTGTTTCCTATTTTTCTTTNTCCTTATCGTAAGCGTGAACTGGGTAATCTGTCGTAAAATGAAGCCCACGACATTCTTTTCTTTCAATAGCCCANCGCGTGATAAGATANCCTACGTTAATCATATTGCGCAGTTCGCAAATATCGCGACTTGCTTTNACGCGCTTAAAGAGTCGCTCTGTTTCNTCATAAAGCANATCCAGACGTGTCCAAGCACGAATNAGACGCAGATTGCTNCGAACTATTCCAACATANTTAGACATTATTTCGCCAACTTCCTTCACGCTTTGCGTAATGAGCACGCGTTCTTCNTTCGTCATCGTGCCTTCGTCATTCCATTCAGGCACTTGNTCGTTGAACTCGTAGTCATCCACGTGCGCAATGCTGTGTTGCGANGCTGTCTCTGCATAAACCACCGCTTCAATCAACGAATTCGACGCTAATCGGTTGCCTCCGTGCANCCCAGTGCACGAACATTCGCCCAGAGCGTAGAGACGCTTAATGCTTGAACAACCATTCAGATCGACTTTAATGCCTCCACACATGTAGTGCGCTGCAGGACGAACAGGAATATAGTCTTTTGTAATATCAATTCCAATAGATAAACATTTCTGATAAATGTTTGGGAAATGCTTCTTCGTTTCTTCCGCATCCTTATGCGTNACATCCAAACATACATGGTCGATTCCGTGAATTTTCATCTCTTTATCGATNGCGCGTGCAACGATATCGCGAGGCGCAAGCGACAAGCGCTCATCGTATTTCTCCATAAAACTCTCGCCATTCGGCAGTCTTAGGATTCCACCATANCCACGCATCGCTTCAGTGATCAAGTAAGCGGGATGNGTCTCGCCTTGATGATAGAGCGCTGTAGGATGAAACTGAACAAATTCCATGTCAGCCACCGTTCCCTTTGCACGATATACCATCGCCTCGCCATCNCCCGTCGCNATAATTGGGTTCGTTGTCGTTTGATAGACCGCTCCGCAACCNCCAGTGCACATAACCGTCACTTTCGAAAGATAGGTATCCACTTTTTGTGTNTCAGGATTCAAAACGTATGCACCGTAACACTCGATGAAAGGAGTGCGACGCGTCACGATCATACCTAAATGGTGCTGCGTAATAATCTCTACAGCAAAATGATTCTCCTTAATTTCGATGTCAGGACACGCGCGAACAGCCGCCATCAAGCCGCGTTGGATTTCCTCTCCAGTGTTATCGGCGTGGTGAAGAATGCGAAACTCGGAGTGTCCGCCCTCTCTGTGAAGATCGAACGTTGAGTCATCCTTGCGATCGAACTCTACACCCCACTCAACCAACTCNTTAATCTGCTCGGGAGCCATTCGGACAACCTGTTCCACTGCAGCGCGATCGCTAATGTAATCACCTGCAATCATAGTGTCTTCAATGTGCTTNTCGAAGTTGTCAACTGCCAAATTAGTGACTGAAGCCACGCCTCCCTGAGCAAACTTTGTGTTCGCCTCGTCAAGCGTTGTCTTGCAAATCAAGCACACTTTGCCCTTCTTTGCACGCGCAACTTTCAGCGCATAACTCATACCAGCCACACCAGAGCCAATGATGAGAAAATCGTACTTGTAAATCATGCTTTAGTTTAGTTTTTTTAGTTGACGGCGAATATAGCGCTTTTTTTTCAAACCAACGCTTTTTGCCCAACTTATTTTAGGAATAATCTAATATATGTACGCGCGANAAAGGGATTCCGCAAGAAAGCGAAAACTGNTGATTGCGAAATTTTTCGNCANAAAAACGCTTNNTTTTTCNGAAGCANNGCATTGAATNNNTGATTTTAAGAAAACTTTACAANNTTTAACTACGCTTTTTCNCGAAATTTTAACACTTGATTTAACATTCGTTTGCATTTGAGCGGCTAATTTCTAATGCACAAATTTTNGTCGAAAATCAATGAATTTTTGTCGCAACTCAACGCCCGAAATGTTAAAATGATAGATTTATGCAAAAAATATACGCATTTTTAACATTTTTCCGCGTAAAACTGCCAATTTTTGAACGTNNATTTTCGAAAAATCTCNNTTGTTAAAAAAGTTAAATGATATAAGATANAAAATTATCTCACGTGAGATAGATTTCTAAAGCGCCCATTTACGACTCAAAAACAGCCTTTTTGCATCCGTAGTCCACATCAAAGGGCGAAAAAAATCGCAAAAAACGCACTTTTTTTTCACGTAGAATAAAATTTTAACAAATAAAACTTAACATTTTTAACAATCTTTTGCACACCCATTTAACACTCTTTTTTAACACTTTTCGCGTGTCAAATTTTTCGCTTTCTTATAAAATAAAAATGGGGAGCAAAGAATTATTTTTGCGGTGCGCAAAGAATGGTGCAGACATCGTCTTGGAAAGCGCGCGCTTTCTTCTTGTTGAGAACGCCCTGATTGATGATGGCGAAGCTAAGGCGATGACCGTTGGCGCCAGTGCAATAGCCAGCAAGGCTGAAAACGCCCGTTACGCTGCCCGTTTTGGCTGAAACCTTGCCGCAAGTCGTTTCGCCTTTCATGCGATTATGTAGCGTTCCATCGACGCCTGCAATGGGTAGCGTCGGCAGGAGATGCTGATAGATTTCGCGATGCTGGTACGCGTAACGCAGAACGAGCGCTTCGAGTTCGGCGGTGACGTAGTTGTAGAGCGAAAGACCGCTTCCGTCGCTGATGCGATAGTTGTTTGGATTGAGTCCGACGCTGTGAATCATTTGGTTGATTGCCGAACGCGCGTGGCGTGCTGTAGCTGGGCGATTGCCAGTTGATGCTGCGATTTGATAGAACAACGCTTCCGCGTGCAGATTGTCGCTCTCCTTCATCATGCGGTGCATCACCTGATCGATGGTGTGCGAGCGTGTGCAGAGCAGTTTGGCAGTGTTGGGACAGCGTTTGTCGGCAGTAACGCCTTTAACGACCACGCCCGCCTGTCGCAGTTCTTGCAAAAAACGCTGCACGAACACGTCTTTACGATTGAAAAGCAATGGCGAAATTTCGGGATTGTCGTCATCCCAGCACCAACCCGAGCCAAATAGCGCCGTCTCTTTCATGCTTCGATCTTCGAAGACGTTGCCCTGAATCGAGTCGATGCCCGCTTTCTTGACGCTTTCCGCAAACGCTTTCATGTCAGAAGCGCCAAACATGGGATCCGTTCCACCAACGCAATACAGATCTCCAATGAGACTTTTTCCGCGTATGCTGCCCGAATAATACAGCGCCGTTTTCAGCGTGTAGTCAACGCCCAGTTTGTCGAGCGCGGCAACTGCAGTGATGATTTTTTCTGTCGAAGCCGGTCGCATCAGTTGACGATGATTGTAGGCATAGACAGGCACGTCAGCGTCGAGATCGTGCACATAGACGGCGACTTGCGTGACGTTGAAAAACGTATCGCGCAAGAGCGAGTCGATTTGGAGCGTGACCTGCTGTTTCCAGTCGATGGAATCGGCTGAATTTTGTGCAGAGATAGGTTGCTGACTGAATAAAAGAACGAGGAAAAATATGGTGCGAAAAATTTGTTTCATAGGGGAAAATTGCGTGATTTGTATGCAAAGATACGCTTTTTTCTGTATTTTTCGGTTTTATTGCGATGGAATCGGGAAAAATTGCGTTGGTTTTTGGATTTATTGCACAAAAAAAGAGGAGTTAAGTCGCAGCTTAACTCCTCGATTTTATATGGTTAGAATTTACAGTTTATTCTTCCCAGAGTTTATTTGACGTGTTTTCGTCTTCAGAATCTTCGAGATCTACTTCTTTTCCGCCGAACGGATCGAATGAAGCAGCGCCAGGTCCTCCCAGCAGTTCGTCACCGAGATGCAAAGCCTTGATGACGGGTTGTATATACATTTTCTTTTTCATCATTTCATTGGTTTATTTAATGACTTTCTTACCGTTAACGATGTAAACACCCTTTTCGAGGTTTGCTTTCTTGTTCATCTTCACGCCACCGATGGTATATACATCGTTGTTTTGCGTATTTTCTTCGGCTGTGATGCCGCCAATGCCTGTTGTTTCGTCATCACCAGGCCAGCGGATTTGTATCTTAGCACCCTCAGTGTTCTCGTTGTTGTAGTAACCCACCATGTAAGCGCGGAAAGGCTGAATGTAGTACCAGTCTTTCGTGTATTCGAAACTACGTCCGTCGTCAGCCATCATGTAGATCCATCCACGAGCGGCTGTGTAAGTACGTCCGATAAAGTCGTATTTCTTTGTATCAACGTTCTTAACGCCTTTCTTGTAAGCGGTGATGGTTGCGTTAGTTCCCTTGAACACGAGTTCGTGATCGGTAAGCTTCCAGTCGTCGCCCCATTTCGTATTTGGAACGGTGAGGATGTACGGAGTGTAAGCCTCCATTGACGTTGCGTAATCGTAACTTGCTACGTATTCATCGTCGGCTACGAAATCCATAACCCAGAAGTTCTTTTCTGTGTCGCTCTCGCTACGGAACCAGTCGATATCTTTACCAGCTGTGTTGTCATATACACCATTGTTGACAGCGAATGGCAGCATGATGGTGCTCCACTTCGTGCCTGAGCCTACGCCATCGTTGCTTGCGTCGTCCATTGTACGTATATAGCTGATGTTTGCTGCTGTAAAATCGTAGATTGGATAGAAGTCGCAAGTGTCTTGTATCTCGATGTTAGCGGCGGTTGAGCCAATAACAACATTCTTTCCTGCGAGACTCGATGGTGATGATGCGCCTTCGGGCAGGTAATAGATACAGTTAGGATAGCTGCTCGGTGTGATGCTGGCGTATTTGTCGGAGTGGGTAGCGTCAACAAACAAGCAGTTGTCGGCGATAGCGAAGTCGCTACCAGAATCTGCAAGATATTGAGACTCATTGCCAATCGCTACGATACCCTTTGTTGCAGTGAGCGAGTAAGTTGAATAATCGCCTTCGCCCAAGCAAACGATTGTGTCGCCTTCTGATGTACCAGTTCCGGTGTAAGCAATGAAACTGTAAGCTGTTCCGTAGGTAAGACCTTCGAATTCGAAGTCGATAACGGCTTCTTTCATTGGACCAACGGTCACAGTCTTGTCAACTGCGATAGCGCCTGAACCAGAGAAACTTCCACCTGTTGGATATATAACGCCATGAATTGTTTCATTGAAATCTGCTTGACCATAGTTCATCACGTAGAGTGAACCATTGTATTTGTTATCGAAGAGTTTCCAACCATCACTCGTGTCGATGTAGTTGTGCCAGTTGAAGTTGCTGAATTCAAGAGATGCACTTGCGTAATCTGTTGGGTAAATGCATAAAATATTTACTTTATAGCCAGGTCCATAAAATGGAACTATGTACATATAGTTTGAAGCTGAGAGCGCACTTGAATAGTCTAAGTCAACAGTTGTTGTTTCTCCAGCTCCAACAACAGGCTCTACAATATTCTTCAACGTAGTACCAGAACTTGAACCAACATATACTGCCAATGGTTGACTCCATTCTTCAGTACCATTGTTGGTAATTGTGAGCGTAGTTGAATAAGAAGTACGACCAGAACCTGAACCTCTTCCATTCGTAATGTAAGCTGTAATATCCGTTGCAGGTGCGAGATTGATGGTTGTACCATCATCTTCTACTGTAGCCTTAATGGTTCGTGCCCATCCGCCACCGATACCTTGCCATTCTGCGCTGTTATCGTCTGTCGTTTCACGTGCTACTGGTTGGATTCTGTAATCACCGTATGGCAATTCCTCGCCAAAGTCGAATGAACTTGCGAAATAATATGCACCAGTATGAGTAGAGAATGATCTGTTGCTTGCAAATGAGTCGTAGAAAATCATAGAATCAAGATCATTGTAAACTGCAACACCATAGTCGTAAGATGCATCTGTACCACTGAAGTTGCCAAGGTAACCAAACAATGATACTTGACTTGCATCGTAAGCACGCGCATCACGAGTTAAGGTTGTAGGATTGGTCATAAAAAGAATAGGGCAATAAAGTGAAGATCCAGCTGATTTATAGTCGTCAGCCGTTGCTTGATCATTAGGAACAATGCCTAAGATTGCGCTCTTCATATAGTCATATCCTTCTCCTGCAGTACCACCACCGCTACCAGTTGTGCTTGGTGCTAACGCGGTGAGTGCGAAATAACCATCGCCACTGCCGCTCCAACCCCAGTTGAAGTGGTATTTGTCAGAGCTTGCTTGGTATCCGTCGCAAACAAAGCAGTGACCTGAGAGTGAAGCAGATGAAGATGAAGAAGTTGTGAGCTGTGCACCGCACATGATAACAGGGTAACCCTTAGCCAAATCGTTGTAGATGGCGTCTGCCCAACCGTCGGCTGTCATATCGGTACGATATACAAGGCGAGCGCAGTCTGCATAGTCGAAGTAAGTCTTCAATGCGTAAGGGATGTCGGTCTCGCTGGCACCTGAACCTGACGTGCTGTAATCCATTTCTACTGATACGCCGCAAGCGAACATCAGTGTAGAAACGCCAGTGTTATCGGTGCTTGAAGAAGAATAACTGTTGGTCATCTTCGACCAAGTGAATGAAGTTCCACTTGAAACTGGACCAACTGTTGTGTTCAATGTTTCAGCTGTGTAGCTCGGAATAAGCGTTGTGGTTGCAGATGGGTGATTCCATTTCTTCATGACTTGCGCCATTGCTGTAGCAACACAACCTGTGTAGCAGTGGTTGCTGCTGCGTCCTGATGTCGGGCATTTCAGGTTATACGGTTTGCTTTGGTCCCAAGTAGTTGAACAGAGCTTTGAGATGTCGCTTTTGTTGCTTGCATCCTGATAAGAAACAACTGTTTCGATGCCTTGAGATTTAGCCCATTCAATTTCGGCAGCATAGCTATCGAGCCACCATTGCATTTCGGGATTAACATTGTTTGCGTCGAAACTTCCGCTATCTGAGTAGCCCAGAATTGGAATAGCGATATCATCGCCAGCAACGATGACGAAACCGTTGTCGTTTTCTGTGTTGAATACCCAGTAATATGCTTCGTTTTCAACGGTCTTTCCGTTGACTTTGCGTGGCGCCTTTTCAACGCTGGTTTGTATCAAAGCAGCCTGTGGGCGTACTTGTTGCAAGAACGCTTGTGCTTTCAAGAAAGCTTGGCTCTTTGTTACGGGCGCTGCGTTAGCTGCTGCACAGATGAGCAACGTAACGATAAATAGTAAGCCTTTTTTCATGATATGATAAAATTTAATAATGTGTATTTCTTTGAAAAGGGTAACGGCAATCTTTCCGTAATTGATGAAAGATTACCGTACACCTTATTATATTATAGAGCGATTACTCGTCCCAGATATCTGTAGAAGTGTTGTCGGAGAAGTTGTCTTCTTCTTCGAAATATTTGGCATCGCCTTCATCTGGAGGCGTTCCAGTACCTGGAGCGATCGATTGCATCACGTCGCCAAGCTGTAGCGACTTCATNTTCGGCTTAAGATATGCTTTTTTCTTCATATATACGTTTCCTTTCTTTATTTGATNACAACCTTCTTGCCGTTGATGACGTAGATGCCTTTACCCAAACCAGCAGTTGTGCCNTTCTGGCGAACAATCTGACCGCTAAGGTTATAAACTTTTCCGTCGGTTGCTTTCTTTGTGGTTGTAATATCAGTGATTCCAGTTGTTGTGCCGCTTGATGCGAATCTATTNGGGTCAAAGTAAACGCTGTTTGGGTCGTTGATGTCNATTAGTTTCTGTACCAGCGGTCCAGTCATACGTTGTTTNCCGATATAGTCGATGTCTTTTACTGCAGGAGCTTTAGCGATTCCTTTGGCAGATGATGANCTTGCAGGAATGAAATAGCAGCGATAAGCTTTCAGTTTAGATGAACCTTGCGATGTCCAATACTCTCCGTTGCTGATAAANACGTTGCCTGCGTCGATNGTGCTGTAAGTCTTTGCGCCAACCATTTGCCAGCCGTCGCTGGTTGTAAGAACTACGTCAGCATCTGCATTNGCTGTGTTGATAGCGAGTGAATCGAATGTTCCAGCATCGGTGATTGCTTCGTCAACGCTAATCAAGTAAGGTGTATAAGCGTGCAATCCGTTGTAGGTGCATGTTTCAAATTCGAGCGTTGTATTGCCTTCNTCGTCGGTGCTTGTGCCNGTAAATTTAGCAAGTTTCACNCTGTCGCCGAAAACTGCACAAAGGTCGTAGATATTCATATCGAATGGCAACCAAATGGTGCTCCATTGTGTTTCCAATTCGTCGCCGTGACTTGTCGTTACAGGTCCTGTAGGAATATTTTTGTTACTGCTGATGGTGCTGTAGTAACCTACTGGCAGTTCCTGTTCGGTTGTTGTGGTCTGATCGAGTGCCAACGAAACATCTTGTGGATAGCGATAGTTGAACGAAACCGTTGCATCGTCATCGTAGTTGTAGCGGATGTTCCAAATTTCGTGNTCGGTCAGCGTGATAGCTGAACTTGAACTGCTCGACATACCGCTCGAACCGTAATAGGTTGCAGTAGGAGTAGAACTATCGTCTAATCGACGGTTAGCTGTTTGTGTGTAGAAGCCAATGTAGTCGTTGTAAGTTGTAGAAGAACTTACTGAAATGCTTGCAAAATAGTCGTTCATATTTTGTGCCATCGTTGCACCATCCGAATCATAGAACGAAGCTGACTCGCTGAACAGTCGTGGCAGATAACTAACATACCATGGATAGGTGTCNAAGTTATACCATCCTAAGTAGTCCCAACCAAATGATTGGAATACGCCCATGTGGTCGTGACCAACGGTGCTGACGGTGTTCAAAGAGTTAGCTGACCAATANCTTGAACTATATTGCACATAGTAAGCCAGCAGACCCCACCAAGGAAGTCCTGCGTCCCAGTTTGCGTAATAGCGATTCTCGAGGATATAATATTCGCCTGTATTTTTCTGGGTGCTGTTTGGCATATAGACAACGTAACCCTTGCCATAGTCGTCAACGCCACCGCTCTTTGTTCCNCCAATTGGTTTCAAGAAAGTAACCTTTGTAGGATCGTCGAGAACAATTGGTTCGTCCCATCCTACNGTCCAGCGCTCAAAGGTTGTNTAACCTGCTGGGCAATAACCTGAACTTGTTTTTGACCAACTTGCGTTTCCGCCATTCCAAGTTCCGTTGTAACTACCCGAACACATCAAATCCCATGTTCCCATCTGCGGAGATGAGTAGCTGTNNCCTGTGTCGTACATATCAGGATAGCCCATACAGTGTGAAAACTCGTGGCAAATGGTTCCGATACCATTGATTTGCAAACCGTTGGTGTCGTAACTTGAAGTGCTGGAATTATAAGTCTGATTGGTAACTGCTTCGTTTGCGCAAGCGTAAGTGTCAATCTTTGTNNTGTTGTAGGTTAATGATGAGAAACTTGCCTTTGTCCACTTGGTATAATTCTCGCCATCCGCTGTATAATAATAGGTGCTTCTTGAATATATAGACTCATTTGATGCACCCGAAGAAAGCGTAAACTTGTGTGGCCAAACTGTCCANTCGTCACCNCCGTCTGCTTGACCTTGACCAGCATAGATAATGAANACGAACTCACATTCGCCATCGCCATCCCAGTCGTAATCTGAGAAATCTAAAGTTCCAAGTGCATAAGCTTTCTGAATAGCTTCGTAAGCCATGTAGGAAGCATGTCCATCANTTATATTAGCGGCTGTGTAAGTTGATTTTGAACTACCGNGACCCGTTGTTGTATAAAGGTCTCCGCCGTAGTATGCTTGTGGTTGTGAAAGGGTTACAGGACCAACAACNTCGAAATCGAGGTCGAATTGTCCATGGCTTTGGTCTTTGAAATAATCGCGCACGCTTCCAANGAACGGACCATTCTTAAANCCAACNCCATTCACGATATCTTTGTACATCTCCAACGTTGACGAGTAGCCAAACTTCGNTGGGAAAGAATCGGTGAAGCTGACATCGGAGAATTGTGCAAGAATAACCAAACCCTTCTTCGTGCCTNGGAATTTGCTTANGTCNGTNGGGATTCCTTGTGCACGNTTGATAGGTGANGCAAGCTTTGCTCCGTCGGCATTTGACAGCGGAGTAAGTTCAGATTTTGCTGCTTTGATTTTTGTAACTACTTCAGAAACGGTCGAAATGTCGTACGTTCCGTTTTCATTTCTAACGTATGCATTTCCTTGACGGTCGGAAAGGAAGTGGCAGTTTTCGTCTCCACGAAGTTCTGCGAACACTTTCGAACCGTCGCTCAATGTAATCTGGCGCCACATTCCACGTTTAGCGGGAACNGCGTTGATGCTGAGCGAAACGCATAGCAGAATTGCCAATGTGATTAGTCGTGTAAAATGTTTCATAATGTGATGGATTTATTTTTTTACTTTTTCTAACTCTCTTAATTACCCAGTAAAAAACTAAAATTCTGAATGAAGAATATTTCGCAAATNTATAAATATTTTCACTTTCGCGCAAATAAATAAGGTAAAAATGTAAGTATTTTTCAGCGAAATTGAATAAAAATGCAAAAATATCTCNCGTTTAGTCACAATTTGTCAACNAAAACNNATTTTTTGGCGACATTTCTTCGAAATGGGGTTCGTATAATTTTTGCATAAAAAAACGGAGAATTGCATTTTTATACCAATTCTCCGTTGTTTTGTTGTGTATGTTTCTCGTTAGAAGTTGATNCCGAGATTCATNAAGAATGCGTGTCCGTGAGCTGAAGGATCGCCAGTNAANTTTTCAAATATAGTGCCTTTGTCTTTGGCGATGTTTGATACGCCAAATTGATAGCCGAGTTCGAAGTAAATTTTATTATATTCTGCTCCGCAACCAAGTTTAAAGCCCATCTCAGGACGCTTGAAATAATCGTAATCTCCGCTGATTCCCACTGCGAAATATGGTCCGATAAATGGCAAGAGTGCGATTTGGTCGGTTGCTTTAAATCCATACTTAATCAGCAAAGGGATTTCCAAATAATTCAAGTGTGCGTCATAGTCAGATCCTTGTAAGTTATTTCCGCCACGCTCGGTGTAATAAAGTCCACTCTCGAGGAATAGCGGTGTAGTGTCGCTTACGCGAAGTCCAATGACGCCACCGAGCGTCATACCAGTACGAGAATCAACTGAAACATCGCCACCTATGCCTGCAACTGTCATNCCTATGCGAACGCCGTAGTAAAGNCTTTCTTCATTGAGCACGAATCCGCCGCTACTGTATTGTGCGAACGTTGGNGCAGCGAGCATGAGNGCAACGATTGCTGTGAAAAGTTTTTTTGTCATAATCTTTTATATTTTTAGTGGTTATACTTACGCTTCTTCGTTGGCTTCTGCCTTGCGATAGTTTACAAGACTGTCAGCGTCGAAGTTCTTAATAAATTCGTAGTGTGCTGCATTTTCAGCCTCAGCGTGNCGAACGTAAACGTTAGCGCTCTTTTCGAAGAATTCAGGAGCTGCAGTTGCGTCGTCAAGAATCANCAACGACATCATGATATTGCCNGTCATTTCGTAGAGACGACGTGCAACAAAGTCTTGTTTCTCTTGATTNCCTTCGGCTTTCACGCTCTCTACCATCTCAGCGTAACGCTCGATCATCGCCTCTACACGCTTGCGCAGCGGTTTGAGTGAATCTGAAACTTCAGACTCAAGCATTTCGCGCATAAGATTAAGATATGTGCCGTTAGTGATGTAGCGGATAGCTGCAACAACCTGCAANTGGGTTGTTCCTTCGTAGATTGAGAAAATGCGTGCATCGCGATAGAGTCGCTGACACTTGTATTCCATAATAAATCCTGAACCACCATGAATCGAAATCGCATCGTATGCGTTTTGGTTAGCGTATTCCGAGTTCATNCCTTTTGCCAACGGNGTAAANGCGTCAGCAAGACGTTGATAGCGTTTCAGTTCTTCTTTTTCTTCGGGCTCGAGTTTACGATCGCGTTGNATGTCTTCCAAGCATTTATAAATATCGACATAGCGCGCTGTCTGATAGAGAAGCGAGCGTCCTGCGTCGAGTTTCGCTTTCATCCTTGCGAGCATGTCGTACACGGCAGGGAATTGGATAATTTTNTGACCGAATTGTGCGCGTTCTTTAGCATATTTCAGTCCTTCGTTGTATGCTTCCTGACTCAAACCAACGGATTGCGCTGCAATACCTAAGCGTGCGCCGTTCATCAAAGCCATGACATACTTAATCAATCCCAGTCGAGTGCTTCCGCAAAGNTCTGCTTTAGCGTTTTTATACGTTAANTCNCANGTAGGAGANCCATGGATACCAAGTTTATGCTCGATGTGACGAACGTTAACACCGCCTTGGCGTTTGTCGTAGATGAACATAGAAAGTCCACGACCNTCGTGCGTGCCTTCTTCTGAACGAGCGAGCACCAGATGGATGTCGCTATCGCCGTTAGTGATAAAGCGTTTCACTCCGTTCAAGCGCCAACAGTTTTCTTTCTCATCGAAAGTCGCTTTCAGCATNACGCGTTGCAANTCGCTACCAGCGTCTGGTTCGGTCAGGTCCATAGACATCGTTTCGCCTGCACATACACGAGGAATGTATTTCTCGCGTTGCTCTTCGCTACCAAACTCGTANAGCGTGTCGATGCACGACTGAAGCGACCAAACGTTCTGGAAACCAGCGTCGGCTGCTGAGATAATTTCAGAAAGCATAGAGAACGTGACGTTAGGCAGGTTCAATCCGCCATAACGACGTGGCATCGAAACNCCAAACAGACCTGCTTTGCGGCAGGCTTCNANGTTTTCGAAAGTCTTACTTGCGTAGATCATTCTGCCATTCTCAAGGTGTGGACCTTCCAANTCNACGCTTTCCGAATTGGGTTCAATAATATTGGCTGCAATATCGCCTGTGATGTCGAGAATACGCTTGTAGTTTTCGATGGTATCATCGTAATCTACTGGCGCATCGTCGAAAGAATCTTTATCGACATAGTTGCGTTCTTTCAATTCCACGATGCGTTTCATCAGTGGATGTTGAAGATNGAATGCTAATTCTGGGTGATCGCTATAGTAATTTGCCATGATATGTTTCTGTTATTTACTATTCTGTTTGTAATATTTGATAAGTTTTGGAATAACTTCTTCAACTGTTCCAACGATGACGTAGTCGGCAATCTTATTGATTGGTGCGTCAGGATCGCTATTCACAGAAATGATGATGCCAGAGTCTTGCATGCCAGCGATATGCTGTATCTGNCCGCTGATGCCGCATGCAATGTAAACTTTAGGATGCACAGTTACGCCCGTCTGACCTATCTGGCGATCGCTATCGCAGAAGCCTGCATCGACAGCAGCACGAGATGCGCCTACTTCTCCATGCAATACTTTCGCAAGGTCGTACAAGATGTCGAAACCTTCCTTACTTCCCATGCCATANCCACCTGCTACAACGATGGGAGCGCCTTTTAGATTATGCTTTGCTGCTTCTACGTGGTGGTCGAGNACCTTTACAACAAACGCTTCTGCAGAAACATATTTNGCAACGTCAGGATANACAACTTCTCCACGTGCTTTACCATCGTAGAGGGCTTTCTGCATCACACCACTGCGCACTGTAGCCATCTGTGGGCGATGGTCAGGATTGACAATCGTTGCAACAATATTACCACCGAATGCGGGACGAATCTGATACAACAGGTTNTCGTAGTGTTTGCCTGTTTTCTTTTCGTCGTATTCGCCAATTTCGAGTTGGGTACAGTCGGCTGTCAGTCCNCTTGTCAACGAACTGCTCACGCGTGGACCCAAATCGCGACCGATAACGGTTGCTCCAAGCAGCGCAATCTGTGGTTGTTCTTCCTTAAACAGGTTAACGACGATGTCGGTATGTGGCGCAGAAGTNTAAGGGAATAAGCCTTCTGCATCGAAAACGAATAGTTTATCTACACCGTAAGGCAGAATCTGATCTTCAACCTTACCTTTGATGCCTGTACCTGCAACGATGGCGTGCAGTTCTACACCTAATTGATTCGCCAGTTTACGGCCTTTGGTCAATAATTCCTGTGAAACTTCGGCAACGGTGGTGCCTTCAATTTCGCAATATACAAATACGTTGTTCATAAGCCTGCTATTAACCAATAATTTTCTCGTTCAACAATTCTTTAATCAAACTCTCTACATCGCTGTCGCTTGCGGAAAGCGTTTTGCTTTCTTTTGCTTGGAAAACGATGTTCTGCACAGCCTTCACTTTCGTTGGTGATCCTGACAAGCCACACTGCTCTGGATCGCCATCGATATCGGCTACACTCCATTGGTTCAGGGTGAGATAGGGGCGCTCGTCGTAGAGATAAGCGTAGGGATCGCCTTCTTTGCGCTCCATCGGGCACGTNGCGCGTTTGTATTTCATCACCAATTTAGCNTTNGCAGGGCGACANGGCGCTGCGGTTCCGTTAACGGTGATCACAACAGGCAGAGGTGCTTCAACAACTTCTATTCCGCCNTCGATGTGGCGACGAATGGTTGCCTTATTGTCTTCAATTTTAAGAATTTCTTCGGCGTATGTAACTTGNTTTAAGCCTAATTTCTGAGCCACTTGCGGACCTACTTGCGCGGTATCGCCATCGATGGCTTGNCGACCACCAATTACGATGTCAACATCGCCAATCTTCTTGATGGCTGTAGCGAGAGCGTAAGACGTTGCAAGCGTATCGGCGCCTGCCATCACGCGATCGGTGAGCAGCCAGCCAGTGTCTGTGCCTCNNTAAAGGCCTTCGCGAATAATTTCTCCTGCTCTCGGTGGGCCCATCGTCAGAACGCCAACCGTAGAACCAGGATATTGCTCTTTAAGACGCAGTGCTTGTTCCAAAGCATTCAGGTCTTCGGGATTGAAAATAGCAGGCAACGCTGCGCGATTGACCGTTCCTTCGGCGGTCATGGCGTCTTTGCCTACGTTTCTGGTGTCGGGAACTTGCTTGGCAAGTACAACAATTTTAAAACTCATAGATCTATTGTTTTAATTTTTATAAAATGCGTTCAAAATTGGCTGCAAGAAAACGTTGTTTCATTGAAAAAGCATGCCAAATTCTGCAAAATAAATCTGAATCAGGCTGCAAATATAATAATTAATAAGGAGAAAACTGCAAAATGGNGCTTTTTTTGTGAANTTTTTTCTCNCATTTTGTCCNCNGANNANGGTCGATTTTCAGAAAAATGTTTCACGCAAAAATTTTGCCGTTTTTTGCATCAGAAAAATAGGGCAAAAANNGGGCAAAAAATGGGGTGCATTTGAAATGTTAAATTAACAAGATTTTACAAATGTAAAAAGTAAAANATGTTTACAAAAAAGGCGTTTTTTTGCCCTTATTTTTTGATTTTTTTCGNCAAAAANTTTTTTTGCGACCAAAAATGCGACTTTTTTGGGGGGGTGTTTTTAGGGGTCTTTTTTCAAAAACGAGTCGTTTTTAAAAATTTCCGAGTCGTTTTCAAAAATATCTCAGTCGTTTTTGATTGAAAAACGGCCGTTTTTTTGGTTCAAAATCGATGACTTTTTTCAAAAAATGAGCGAAAAAATTGCACAAAAGGGCGAATTTGTGCACGAATTTAACAAATTGCAACAAATTTTCACTAAAAACGCATTAACATCTCTTCACATTTCGACAAAAAAACGCCATTTTTCGTTCTAAAATTCAATTTTTTCACTGCAAAAATTTTTGGCTGATTTTTCTATCCTGTTTTTCTATTAATTTCTGTTAATTTAACATTTCAGCGATGTGACTTTTTCTTTACAAAATTCGGTGTGTTTTTTGGCTCGAAAATGAGGCAAAATTTTCACGTTTTTCGTAGGATTTTTTGTCAATTTTATAGGAAAGATTAAAAAAAAACGTATTTTTGCAAAACTATGATCGACCGAGCAACTGTAGAACGCATCAAAGAGGCTGCGAATATCGTTGAAGTAGTCTCCGAATTTGTCACTTTGCGCAAGAGTGGCGCGAATTATAAAGGTCTGTGTCCATTCCACAACGAAAAGACGCCATCGTTTTTTGTTTCTCCTTCGCGCGGAACGTGCCATTGTTTCGGCTGTGGAAAAGGCGGAAACGCTGTGACGTTCATCATGGAGCACGAACAGATGACCTATCCCGAAGCGTTGCGATGGCTGGCGAATAAGTATCACATCGAAATTGCTGAGCGCGAGCTGACCGATGAGGAGCGTCGCGAACAGAGCGAGCGCGAATCGATGTTCATTGTCAACGAATGGGCGAAAGATTACTTCCAAGATGTGCTGAAAAATCAGCAAGAAGGGCAAAGCATCGGACTGCAATATTTTCGTAGTCGAGGCATTCGCGACGATATTATCGCCAAATTTCAGTTGGGTTACGACCTGAGCGATCGCCATGCCTTAGCCAAGACGGCGACGAAGCAAGGCTATAAGGAAGAATTTCTTATAAAAACGGGCATTTGTTACCGCAACGACCGCGGCGAACTCATCGATCGCTACGCTGGTCGCGTCATTTTCCCTTGGTTTGGCGTGAGCGGAAAAGTGATAGGCTTTGGCGGTAGAGTTTTAGATACACGCACGAAAGGCGTAAACCAGAAATATGTCAACTCGCCAGAGTCGGAAATTTATAAAAAAGACCACGAACTCTACGGTCTCTTCCAAGCCAAGCGCGCTATTGCAAAGGAAGACTGCGTTTATATGGTAGAAGGCTATACGGATGTGATTGCGATGCATCAGTGTGGCATAGAAAACGTCGTTGCAAACTCAGGTACGGCGCTGTCGATTCACCAGATTCAGGCGCTCCGTCGCTTCACTTCGAACATTATTTTACTGTACGACGGCGACGCCGCAGGCATCCACGCTGCAATGCGAGGCACCGACATGCTGCTTGCAGAAGGAATGCAACTGCGCGTGCTGCTTTTTCCTGACGGCGATGACCCAGATAGTTTTGCAAGAAAGCATACGGCAACCGAATTTCGCCAATTCATCGCTGAAAATCAAACAGATTTTATTCAATTCAAGACAGATCTGCTGCTGAAAGACGAGCGCGATCCTGCCAAACGCGCAGAAGGCATCAACTCGATCGTGTCTTCCATCGCTGTTGTGCAGAATCCTATTCTTCGCGATACGTATTTGCACGATTGTGCGCAACGAGTAGGAATCAATCAAGCGACTTTGGTGAACCAAATGAACCGCATTATTCGCGAAAATCGCAGCAGAAACACCGCGCAGACGGCTGTTCCCGAACCGCAAATAGTGCAACCAATTCCCGAAAGCAAGCAACCGCAAGCGCTTTCTGCAACAAATAAGGAGAGCAAAGTAGAGCAACTGCTCGCGCAAATGATTGTTCGTCATGGTGGAGAGGTCATCCATCGTCAGATTAAAGTGGAAGAAGGAAAACTGATGGACCTGACCGTAGCGCAAACCATTCATCTGTCGCTGTCGCTCGACCATCTGGAACTTCAAAACCCGATTTATAAAAAAATACTTGATGAAGCGGTGGCGCTATCCGAGCAAGGACCATTCGACGCTGAGCAGCATTTCTTGCACCATCAGTCGGTGGAAATTTCGCGTGTTGCAGCAACGCTGAGCGTAGATAAATACCAGATGCTCCAACTTCGCAAGCAACCGAAAGAGGAAAACGAGAACGAGGAAGTGAAACGACGTAAAGCGGAAGAATATCTCACAAAACTGAAAAACGAAACGCAGCATCTCGTGCTCGATTTCCACCAAGAAGCGCTCGAAATTCAATTGAAAGAATTGCAGAAAAAGATAGCCGCCAACGCGCAAAACCCAGAGATGCTGAAGCCGTTGATGGAGGAATTTCGACAACTCCACCAACTACGCCAAAATGTAGCGAAGAAACTGGGAAGCGGCATTATTTCGTAAATCTAATCCACACGCATCCATGCAATTTCTTGAATGGATTTTTATGGCAGTTTACGGTTTGATCGTTGTGGGAACAATGGTTGCCGTTCTGCTCGACCATCGCCAACCTGCCAAGACGATGGCTTGGATGCTTGTTTTGATATTTCTGCCTTTGTTGGGCATTATTCTCTATTTCTTTTTTGGGCAGAACTATCGCAAAAAGCGCATGATTGAGCAACGTAGTTTGGACCGATTGACGGAACAATCTATGATTGAATTTCTTGAACAACCCAATAATTCTTATCCGAAACAATATGAATCGCTGATTAAACAGTTGGCGAATCAAAACCTATCGCTGCCGTTTAAGAACAACGAAACCGAGATCTACACGAGCGGAGAGGACTTTTTCTTGTCGCTTTTGCATGAGATAGGACAGGCGAAGCACCACATTCATTTGCTGACTTACATCTTCGAGGATGACAGTTTGGGCAATCTCATCGCTGATGCACTGATTGACAAAGCGAAAGAAGGCGTTGAAGTGCGCGTAATCTACGATGATGTGGGTTGTTGGAAGGTGAAAAACAAATTTTTTGAACGCATGCGCGAAGGTGGAATCGATGTTCACAGTTTTCTTTCCGTGAAATTCGCGGCGTTTACCAGTAAAATAAATTATCGAAACCATAGAAAAATTTGCGTCATCGATGGTTCTGTGGGATTTATTGGTGGAATGAACATCGCATTGCGTTATATTAAAGGTGTGGAGAGCGGCATTTGGCGCGACACGCACATGCTTATTCGCGGTAAAGCGGTGTATGCGCTTCAGCAAACGTTCTTAGTAGATTGGTATTTCGTGGATCGCACGCTCATAACTGGCATGGAATATTATCCGGAAAATACCGATAAAATGGGCGAAAATTGCATCATTCAGGTCGTAACGAGCAATCCTGATTCGCCATCTCCCGATATTATGCAAGCGTATATACGCATACTACTCGAAGCAAAGCAGTATGTTTACATCGAATCTCCTTACTTTCTGCCCACCGACTCCGTGCTTTTAGCGATGAAAATGGCTGCAGCGTCGGGCGTTGACGTGCGCTTGATTGTGCCATTGCATGGCGATTCGAAAATTACGGAATGGGCGAGCCGATCGTATATCGCAGAGATAAAAGATTCGGGCATTCAAATATTTTTCTATCAGAAAGGATTCAATCACTCAAAGCTGCTGATAGCCGACGATTCCTTGTGCAGTTGCGGATCGGCTAACGTGGATTTTCGCAGTTTTGAGAACAATTTCGAAGCGAATGCATTTGTTTACGACGAACAAACAGCTAAACAAATGCGCGAAATCTTTATAAATGATTTGAAATCGTGCAAAAATATCGATGAAATGGGCGATTTTTCGCATCGCAGTTTCATTAAACGTCTTTTTGAGGCGATGCTTCGGATGTTGGCTCCGTTGCTTTGACGAACAGCGAAAAGTTAACGCTGCCGTAGGCGCGATGCTCTATAAAATTGGGGTGTGTGGAAAAATCTTGTTTCTTGCTGTGTTCCAAAACGAACACACCATCTTCTTTCAATAAATCATGTGAAAAAACGAGTTCGGGCAACTGTTCCAGTTGCTCAAGCGCGTAAGGCGGATCGGCAAAGATAAGGTCGAATTGTTGCTTGCACGTCTTTACGAATCGGAACACGTCGCCTTTAATCAGAATGTTGCGCGAAGTACCGATTTTTGTCATGCATTGCTGAATGAAACGCGCGTGCTCGCGGTCGGCTTCTACGCTAATCACGCGTTGGCATCCACGCGAAAGCATTTCGAGCGAGATGCTTCCAGTGCCCGAAAACAAGTCGAGCGCGTCAGCGGTTTCCCAATCCACGAATCTATTGAGCACGTTGAAAATATTTTCTTTCGCGAAATCCGTCGTCGGACGCGCCTTAAACGTGCGCGGAATGTTGAAGTGACGACCTTTGTATATGCCAGTTATGATTCTCATTTGCCTTCCAAAAAATAGGTAATCACGTCGAGCGGAACGCCATCTGCTTGCGCGATGGTTGCGCGGTTAAACTCTGCTTTCGGATTGAGCGTGTAAACGCGTTGCAGTACACGTCGAAGCGAATGCAAAAGCCACTGTTCGTCTTTCGAAACATCAAGCAACAAAAGTTCATCGTCAACGTTGTCGTAGTCAACTTCCTGCCATACGGAAAGAATATGGTTCACCGCGTCGCGCGATTGATGTGTAATAAATTGATTACTAAAGCGAAAACCGTTGTTTTCAAAGCAGAATACGTCGGTTTTTCCATCGTGAAAATATGCGAAAAGGTCGTTTTTCAACCCGCTAAGATTCTTTTTAGAACAATGTTTCCATATCGGTTGCATCACAGGAGCCACATCTACGTGTGGAAAACGGCTTTGCAGCAAATCGAATGCTTGTGCATCAATCGCAAAAACCAGCACACTGCCGAGCGATTTCATCGTACTGCTAACCACTTTTTTGTCTTTTCCAACGCTGGGGAACGTGTGACGGAACAGCGTCTCTGTTTGTTGACTTTCGAACAAATCGCTCGGGATCAACAACGTGGCGCTATCCACTAATATTTGTAGAAAATTACCGATGAGATTTGTTGAAAATCCCGATGAAATCGGCGATTTTTGACCCTCTAACGAGGTCCCTTGAGTTAGAAAATGGGCGATTTTTGAAGTTTCAAGTATGTTTTTTAGCTGCGTAATCGGTTGCGTTTGGTCAACCGTATAACGTTCTGTGGCGATGCCAAACTCACTTTGCGCATCCTGAACAGCCAACAAAATTTCTTGTTTGCTCATTCGGATGACGCTTTTACACGCATTGCGTTCGTTATTCCCAATTTCCAGCATTATCGTTGAATTCAATTAAATCGCCAATCTTCAATCCAGGAAATTCTCCCGACGTCGCAGCGTTCTCGTACAACGAGATAATTTGCTGCTGATTCATTCCAGCCAAATAATCCAAGAAGTTAGCGCTGCATTCCATGACCGATCGCTCAGCGCCAGACGCGTTTTTCTCCTGTTTCACAACGAGATGGAACAGCGGTTTATCGGTAAACGACAGCTGGAGCGCCTTTTTGTCGAGCAAACCCTGCGCAACCAGCGTGTCAAGGCTGTTGCAAAAAACGCCATTCTGCGCGAGATACGCATTTTCTGCGTTGCGAATAGCGATGAGACTCGCTTTAATCTCGTTCTCGCGCGCTGTTTTCTGACGCTCAAAGCGCATCGGGCGAAGAATACTGATGCAACAAATCGTTGCCAAACACACGATGCACAGCGCCAAAGCCACGTTCTGATAGCGTTTCATTTTGCTTTTTGAGAGAATTCCATTAACTTTGCTCGCAAATTTAAACAAAGTAGCGAAGAAAACAAAAGAAATCGGCGTTTTTTCCCTATAAACCAGCGCTCTGTTCCACATTCTTCGCAACTCGAAACCACCTTTTTGATGCTCAGCGACGAACTTTCTTTTCAAATCGAACAGCATTTCCAGCACGCTCTGACCACCGAACAGCGCGCTGCTGTGCACGAATTCGCGCGCTTTCTCACCGATCCCGACGACCATTGCGCCATGATTTTTCGCGGTTGTGCAGGAACGGGAAAAACAACTGTCGCGAGCGCCATTGTTCGTACATTGCGATCGCTGCGCCAGCGCGTCGTTTTGCTTGCGCCAACAGGTCGCGCGGCAAAAGTATTTGCTATGGCAAGCGGCGAGAATGCATATACAATCCATCGCAAAATCTATCGTCAGCAAGGCTTAGGTGGGCGCTTTAAGCTGGCAGACAATCGTAATTCTTACACCTTATATATAATAGATGAGTCGTCGATGATAGCCAACGAAGGTTTTTCCGACACAGAATTCGGTAGCGGACGACTGCTCGACGATCTCATCCAGTTTGTTTACGGCGGCAATCATTGCAGAATGCTGCTGCTGGGCGACGTTGCGCAGTTGCCGCCCGTAGGAGAAACGGAATCGCCTGCACTCCAGACGAGCGTCATTCAGCAATATGGACTGCGCGTTTACGAGGCTAATCTTCACCAAGTGCTGCGACAGGCGCAAGAAAGCGGCATCCTATACAACGCAACGCTTATCCGCAACCAACTACTCCACGACGAACAGACGCGTATGCCTATCATCCACCTGAAAGGTTTTGCAGACATCCAAATCGTCAACGGCAGCGAACTGATCGACGCGCTCGCAAGTAGTTATCGCGAAGTGGGCATCGACGAAACGCTTGTAGTGACGCGCTCGAACAAACTCGCTAACATCTATAATTTAGGCATACGCAATCAGATTCTCGACTACGACGATATACTTTGCCGAGGCGATCTTTTGATGATCGTTCGCAACAAATATCTCGACAATGCACAGCAAGAAGATGAAAAAATACCCGATTTCATCGCGAATGGCGACCGCGCTGTGGTCAGAAAGATAAGAAATACGCGCTTCATGCATGGTTTTAAATTTGCAGATGTTACACTTAAATTTCCAGACTACGATAATTTTACGCTGGAGACTACTGCCCTGCTCACAACGCTTACCTCTGAGAGCGCATCGCTATCATCTGCCGACAGCCAACGGCTATACGAGAGCGTCATCGCCGACTACGCCGATCTCCGAACAAAGACTGAGCGATTCAAAGCACTACGAAAAGATATTTATTACAACGCTTTGCAAGTGAAATACGCGTATGCCGTAACCTGTCATAAAGCACAAGGCGGACAATGGGCACACGTTTACATCGAGCAAGGCTATCTTAGCACCGATATATTGACGCCCGACTATATTCATTGGCTATACACAGCATTCACACGCGCCACAGAAAAATTGTATCTCATCAACTGGAAAGAAAATTTCACCGATTTAGCGCAATAATACACCATACAACCGCACCAATGCTTTGATTTACAAAGTTTTAACGCGCAAAACATTTTCCTAAACAATTATTCCGCAGGGAAAAATTGACCGATTTTCGGGAAAAACTGACCGCTTTTTTTTTACAATCCTATCATTTTTCTCGTTACTTTTGCAACGTGAATCATAGACTTATGCAGATTCTGCCATAAAAAAGTGTTAACGGTTGAGAGGGAGTGGCTTACAGAAAAAACGTAATGAGTCAAACTGCTTTCAATATATTATAAAAAAAGAACACCTTTTTAGTTCAACCTAAAGGTCACTCCTGCAACCGAAAAACTAATTTATGAGATGTGAATCACAGGAAAGAGTGTTCTAATGCTTTAATTAATAAGGTTAGGTAAAAAAATCTTATAAAACGCGAGACTGCAGGGATGCAACCTCGCGTTTTTTTATGCCAGTTTTTGAAGGGTCTTGCGCGTTTTTCTATCAAAAACCAGCAAAATCCGTTTCTCGTAAAGTGCAAAAAATCAGCGTTTTGTGTGTTCCAATTCGAAATTTTATGTAAATTTGCACAAAATTCCGAATAGAACGCAAAAATAATTATGGCAAACTACATCGCTCGACCTATCTATTTGCAACAACTAATCGACCGTCGCGACAACGGAGAAGTGAAGATTATCACTGGACCGCGACGCTGTGGAAAATCGTGGCTGCTGTCCCACGTTTACAGAGACTATCTCCTCAGTCAGGGAGTAAAGCAACAGCAAATTATCTCCGTCTCACTCGATCTTGACGAAGGCATCGACGACAACGATTTGCGCAATCCGCAACAACTGAAAGCCTATATATATAATAAGGTGAACGAGTCGGAAGAACAATTCTATATCTTTCTCGACGAAATTCAAGAAGTTGAAGGCTTCGAACGCATCGTTAACGGACTCAATGCACGAGATAACATCGACGTTTACATCACTGGCAGCAATTCTAAGTTTCTTTCGAGCGATATTCGAACCATTTTTCGCGGGCGTGGCGATGAAGTACGCGTCTATCCCTTGACTTTCAAAGAATTTTGCACTGACCGCACCGAACCATTGAACGTGCTTTGGAAAGAATACTACACCTACGGCGGAATGCCTGCATTGCTTAACCAACGCAGTCGTGAACAAAAAGTAAAATATCTCCAGCGTTTGTGGAGCAAAACCTACATCGATGACGTCGTAGAGCGTAACAATGTGAAAAACCGACAAGCACTTGAGTCGCTGGTTGATGCACTTTGCTCGTCGGTTGGTTCATTGACCAACCCAAATCGCATCACCAATCTTTTGGAGAGCAAGCAACACGTTAAAATCTCCGACGAAACGGTCAACAACTACATGACTTATCTTCAGAATGCCTTTCTTTTCGAAGGTGCAAAGCGCTTCGACATCAAGGGAAACAAGTACTACGAAAGCATCGCTAAGTATTACGCGGTCGATGTAGGGCTTCGGAACGCGCGTCTCAACTTCCGACAGCAAGAAATCACGCATCTGATGGAAAATATTATCTACAACGAATTGCGCGTGCGCAATTATCTCGTTGACGTCGGCGTTGTCCAGAGTCGCGAACAGCGTCAAGGAAAAAGCCAACTGATTCAGTACGAAGTGGATTTCATTGCAACCAACGGCTTCGAGAAATACTATATCCAATCGGCTTACGCGCTGCCCGATGACGAAAAGCGTGAACAGGAATTGCGGTCGCTGAAGAAAATTCAGGATTCGTTCCGAAAAATCGTCATCGTTGGCGAAGATATCGCAACCTATACCGACGAAAACGGCATCGTTTTTATGGGATTGATGCAGTTTCTCATGGGCGACAGCCTCAACAACGTGTAGTCTGCCAACGAATTTCCAATAAAACTTTTTCACAGCAAAGCGCTCTAAATCAGCGCTTTACGTTTTCCAATTCGAAATTTTATGTAAATTTACACAAAATTCCGAATGGGATGGTTTTTTGTTTGTTGTGAAAGCGAAAAATCGGGCACGCAAGAAATGTTAAAAAAAAGTGTTAAATGGGCGTGTAAAAGATTGTTAAAAATGTTAAGTTTTATTTGTTAAAATTTTATTTCGCGTGAAAAAAAAGTGCGTTTTTTGCGATTTTTTTCGCCCTTTTGTGTGGATGGTGGATGCAAAAAGGCTGTTTAGAAATCTATCTCACGTGAAATAAATTTCTATCTCACGTGAGATAATTTTTTATCTTATATCATTTAACTT
>Ga0065708_1000079_pt1 | contig 52651 bp, 62 predicted proteins | sample Hoacrofraction12_2_FD_59095 | JGI IMG/M metagenome (GOLD analysis project Ga0065708, IMG submission 59095) | Hoatzin crop microbial communities from Cojedes, Venezuela, sample from fiber fraction 12 v1 | ecosystem: Host-associated > Birds > Digestive system > Esophagus > Crop | place: Venezuela... | reverse complement strand
CTTCCAATACCCTAACGTTTAAGGGCGAAAGCGGATGCAAAAGTAATACTAAAAAATTATATGCGCAAAATTTTTGAGAACTTTTTTCAAGAAAAAACGAAAANCTGCGCTTTATTGACAAAAATCAAGCAAAAGAAAATCGGAAAACATGTGAATTANAAGCGAAAAGCACTTTTTCGTNCACAAAATCACACCTTTTTATATTTATATTACATTGCTTTNCGNGCGNATTTTACACCTTATATTATATATACGCGCGCGAGAGGGAAANNTTANANNCGCTTTTTNANGANGGCGNNNACGCGCGTTTTGTATNAAAATACATTTATTTTGGTCATTTTTCTTTGAAAAAACGCAAAATCTTCTATCTTTGCAGAGATTAAACACAACAAAACAAATGGAATACAACGATTTAGAAGATTTGATTCGCGAGCAAGAAGCNTCGCTTTCAAGTGCGTTTCCAGCGCTGATGCGCAAAGTATATACGTGGATGGCGCTTGCGCTTGCCATNACTGGACTAACCGCTTACTTCGTTAGTCATTCTCCAACTTTACTTTCATTGATTTTCGGCAANCAAATCGTTTTCTGGGGACTTATNATTGCTGAATTAGCGCTCGTTTTCACCGTTTCAGCAGCNATCAACAAGCTTTCGCTGACCACAGCCACACTCCTTTTCATNCTATATGCAGTACTTAACGGCGCAACGCTGTCGAGTATTTTTATGGTTTACNAGNNNTCNNNCATCGGAAANGTCTTTTTCATCACTGCAGGCACGTTCGCCATTATGGCTTGGTGGGGATACAGCACCAAACGCGACCTTTCNTCGATGGGAAANCTGATGTTTATGGCGCTAATCGGTATCATTATCGCATCAATCGTTAACTTTTTCACCAAGAGTCCTACGCTCGACTANATTCTAAGCTATCTNGGCGTTGCTATCTTCGTAGGATTGACCGCTTGGGATTCACAAAAAATTAAGATGATGCTTGCATCGTGTCCAGATGCNGANGAACAAGCGCAAAAANTTGCATTGAATGGCGCGCTNGCGCTTTACTTAGATTTTATCAACCTCTTCCTCTATTTACTCCGTATATTCGGACGAGAGAAATAAAACCACGAAAAACAATTTTTTATTATGAAGAAAATCAAATTATTTGTAATGAGTGTCGTTTGTCTTACACTCGTTAGCTGCGGTGGAATCGGTTCACTCGGCAGCACTGCATCCAACGCGGGAAGCGTTTTAGGTAATATCTTTAGCGGTGGCACAGTAGGCAATATTTTGTCGAGCGTCATCGGTCTTGACAAACCATCACTTTCGCAACTCATCGGCACATGGAGCTATGTTCGTCCAGGCGTTGCATTCACAAGCGAAAACCTTTTGGCNAAAGCAGGTGGTGAAGTTACAGCTACAGAAGTTAAAAACAAACTCGCAACCTATTACAACCAAGTTGGTATCAGNAGCAGCAACACCAAGATTGTGTTGAACCAAGACATGACTTTCAGTGCAACAATNGCAGGTCGCACGTTCAGTGGAAGTTACACTTACGATCAAGACAANAGCAAGTTGACNCTTAAGAGCACGTTCTTGTCGATTCCTTGCTACGTTAAACGTGGATCGTCAGGCACAAGCTTCCTTTTCGAATCGAAAAAACTGCTCACCCTGCTNCAGACTGTTGCAACTATCAGCGGCAACTCAAATCTCCAAGCCATTGGTTCATTGAGTAAGAACTACGATGGTATTCGTTTAGGTTTCGAAATGAAATAAAACGTAAACGTAAACGTATTGCATATAAAAAAGGCTGCCGAAAAGCAGCCTTTTTTTATTTTCTACCGAAATCTGCAGGAATCTGTCCCCACAATTTCGTTTGCCATTGAATGATTGGGATTTGCACTTCATGCTGNCGAAGCCAATTTTCCGCGCGAGCGATGATTTCATAGAGTTTCTCCGTCTCNGCATTGCGCTCGAGTTTCGTTTTGCATTGCTTTTTCGACACCCACAGAATGGCGTTATAGCTGTCCGAATANATNGTTTTCCGAATGCCACGCTGCTCCATTAGCGCCAGCGCATGCACAATNGCGAGAAATTCTCCAATGTTATTCGTTCCGTNAATAGGTCCAAAATGAAACACTTGCGCGCCCGTTTGCAAATCAATTGCTTGATATTCCATCGGTCCAGGATTGCCCGAGCAAGCTGCATCAACAGCCCACGCATCCGATCTCACATCAAGCGGAAGCGGAAGCACGGTATCGGTGCGATTCGTTGGCGGGTTTTGCAATTTTTTCATCGATGGAATNGGNAATTTTTACATTCTTTCGGGAACTTCAATGCCTAAAAGCGCCATGCTATTCTTAATGATTTTCGCCACATTGCGTGCAAGGAAAAGTCTAACCAGTTTCTCCTCGTTNGTATCTGCATTCAATATGCTGTAATCATGATAGAATTGATTAAATTGTTTAGTCAATTCGTAACAGTAATTCGCTATTCCGCTGGGCGAATAGTCGGTTCCAGCNTGCGCAACNGCTGCTTCGTATTCGCTAAGCTTCTGCACTAATTGNTGCTCTTTTTCGTTTATCGGCGCGTTTTGCGGCAGATTTTCTGGTATTTCAATGTTTTCGTCGGCTGCTTTACGCAAAATAGAACGNATACGTGCGTGCGTGTATTGAATAAAAGGTCCAGTATTTCCGTTGAAATCGATGCTTTCTTCTGGATTGAACAGCATATTTTTGCGCGCATCCACTTTCAGAATAAAATATTTCAATGCACCAAGNCCAACNATGCGTGCNGTNTCTTGCTTTTCTGCGTCNGACATATCTTGAAATTTGCCCATTTCATCGCTCGTTTCACGTGCTTGACGAATCATTTCCGCCATCAGATCATCGGCNTCCACTACCGTNCCTTCGCGACTCTTCATCTTACCGTTCGGAAGCTCGACCATTCCATACGAGAAATGCACGAGATCNTTTCCCCAAGCAAAGCCCAGTCGATCCAGAAGAATGGACAGCACTTGGAAGTGATAGTTTTGCTCNTTGCCAACCACGTAGATCATTTTGTCGATTGGATAGTCTGCGTAGCGTTTTTCAGCCGTTCCGATGTCTTGGGTCATATAAACCGAAGTGCCATCCGAGCGNAANAAAAGTTTCTCATCCAGTCCTTCGCCCGTCAAATCAGCCCAAACGCTTCCGTCTTCACGTCGATAGAAAAGTCCTTTTGCAAGACCTTCTTCCACCTTTTGCTTGCCTGCGAGATAGGTCTCCGATTCATAATAAATTTTATCGAATGCAACGCCAAGCTGTTGATAGGTCTCGTCGAATCCAGCATACACCCAATCGTTCATTTTCTTCCACAACGCGCGAACGCTCTNATCGCCCTGCTCCCATTTTACAAGCATATCGTGCGCTTCTTTCATTAAGGGAGATTCNGCTTTCGCTTTTTCTTCGGCGTCGTCTGCAGACATACCCTGCTCGANGAACGAACTGGCGAGCTGTTTCACTTCTTCGCGATAGTGTTTNTCGAACGTCACATACATATCGCCCACGAGATGGTCGCCTTTCTTGCCGCTCGACGCTGGTGTTTCGCCGTTTCCCCATTTCAACCATGCAAGCATAGATTTGCAGATGTGTATGCCGCGATCGTTGACGATGTTTGTTTTCACCACCTTCCAGCCATTCGCTTGCAGAATTTGCGCAAGCGACCAGCCTAATAGGTTATTTCGAACATGACCAAGATGCAGTGGTTTATTTGTATTTGGCGAAGAATATTCCACCATCGCNANNNNCGACTGNTTCNGTTACAGGTTTTTCGCCAAAATGTTCCTCGTGATTGATTTCATTAAGAAGGTCAATCCAAACGCTATCTGATAGNTCCAGATTCAGAAAGCCCTTCACTACGTTGAAGTCTTTCACTTTATTCGTGTTTTCTTTCAGCCATTGACCGATTTTTTCTGCTGTTTCTTCNGGTTTAAGATGCGAAGTGCGAAGCAGAGGAAACACAACCAGCGTCAGTTGTCCTTGAAATGTAGGTTTCGTTTTCTGTATTTGAATCGCGCTTTGTTCAATTTCTGTTCCCCAAAGCGCTTTGACAGCNTCGGCTGCCAGCAAAATCATTTGTTCTGTTAAGTTCATCGTTGTTGTATTTGGCTGCGAAGTTACGCAAAAATGTTGAAATACGCTGCGCGTTTACGCTTCAAAATGAATGGCTTGCATGAATCGCTCAATTACTTCAGGCTTNCCAGTGTGCTTTCCCTTATCTTCGCTGATTTTGCACGTGTCGTTNTANTAAGGCCANGCTTCAGTAATTTTCGCTGCCACGAGTTTGATAACGATATTCATTGGTTTGATCGTTGGAAAGTCATTCGTGAAATGCGTACCTATACCAAACGACGGTTGGCAATATTGCTGAGCAAAGTTCTGAATCTCGATNGCCTCATCCGTATTGAGTCCATTGCTGAAAATCACTTGCTTGCTTTTCGGATCGATTCCAAACGATTTATATTTCTCAACAATCTTCATCAGTTGCTCGTGATTGTCGCCGCTGTCGATGCGAAGGCCTTTGAANAGGTTCGCAAAGTCTTCCGAGAAATTCAAACTGAATATTTCCCAACCGAAACTGTCGTAAAGGAANGTTCCAAGTGCACCTCTGAACGTTGTGCGCCATGCTTCCATCGCGATNTGATTCGCCATCTGCGGTCCGAACATGGCTGCAATAGCGCAAACAAACTCGTGCGCCATCGTGCCAATCGGCGTCAAATCGTATTTCATCGCTAAGTAAACGTTGCTCGTTCCACTGAATTTGCCTTTCCATTGCTTGGCGTTCTGACAGTCTTTCATAGCGCGCACTGCCGTATCTTCCGCGTCNAACGATGCGCGTCGGCGTGTACCAAAATCGCTAAACGCGCAACCTGCATCGAGCAGTCGCTCGGCTTTCGCGTAGGTTCTACGATAAAAATCATCGAGNTCGATGGTCTTTGCNTGATCGGTTACCATATAATACAATTCGGAAACAATCGCCAGCACTTTTACTTCCAGCAAAATCGTATCCGACCAGTTGCCTTCGAAGGTGATATGCAAGTGACCTGCGTCGTCCTGCCACACGTTTGTCCATTCGCGTTTGAATCGAAAACCGCGAAGATAGTCGTAAAACCAAATCGGCAAGTAATANCATTTGCGCTTCATGAACGCAATTTCTTCGTCGGTTATCACGAGATTTTCCAGCATCTCTATCTGTTCCTGNACNANTTCAGCAAAACCAGCAGGATAGACGGTGTTGTTGCGATCCTTAAACTCGTATTTTACGCGTGCGCGAGGGTAATTGTCGATCACAGCGCAGCACATCGAGAACTTGTAAAGGTCGTCGTCGGTAAAATGATTGATGATTTGTCGCATAGCAGTCTGTTTTTAGGTGGTTGCAAAAGTAGTAAATAATTTTAATAATGTACGCATGCGCGAGAAAAGTGCGTGCATTTTTTTGTAGAAAAATATACGAAATAAAGTAATAAATATNCGTTTTAGTCGAAAAAANANCCTGTTTTTCTGCATAAAACCAACAAAATNGCGTTTATTTATGCATTTTTTTGTATTTTCGCGCATCAATCTGTATTTTTATTTCATTAGAATATGACGCACGAAAAACGTGGAAGTTTCGGNAGTANATTAGGAATTATTTTAGCNACTGCAGGCTCTGCGGTTGGATTGGGCAATATTTGGCGTTTTCCTTACATGACTGGGCAAAATGGTGGCGCGATTTTCATTCTTGTTTATCTGCTTTGCGTCTTGTTTCTCGGTCTTCCGTGCATGCTNAACGAGTTCATTATCGGTCGCCATGCACAGACTAACACCGCTCGTGCATACGGAATCATTTCGGGTCGCAAGGCTTGGAAACTTGTAGGCTATCTCGGCGTGCTGACGGGTTTCATGATTGCGAGTTATTATGCAGTGGTTTCGGGTTGGTGTTTGCAGTATATCGTAGCGTCGGGCATAGGCGAACTGAAAGGCGATAGCGCTTACGTGCAGCAGTATTTCACGAGTTTCATTTCGCATCCTATTAAACCAGTTTTTTGGACTGTGTTTATTCTTTTTCTATCTCATCTGATTATCATGCGNGGCATACAAAATGGCGTTGAGAAAGCGTCAAAACTGATGATGCCNACGCTGTTTATTTTGCTCGTTATATTGGTTGTCGTTGCTTGTTTGCTNCCAAACGCTTGGCGGGGCATCGCTTTNATGTTCCATCCCGACTTCTCCAAACTTTCGGGNGANGTGCTTCTCAGCGCTATGGGACAAGCATTCTATTCGCTGAGCATCGGTATGGGATGCCTNTGCACGTATGCGTCGTATTTCAGCAAGCANACNAATCTCGTCAAGTCGGCTGTTCAGGTCAGCGTCATCGATACTTTCGTCGCTATTCTTGCTGGATTGATCATTTTTCCAACGGCATTCTCGGTTGGCGTTAATCCAGATAGCGGTCCATCGCTGATCTTTATCACGCTGCCAAACGTGTTTAACGAAGCATTCCGTCAAGTTCCCATCGTAGGNTATCTCGTTGGCGTCGCGTTCTACGTGCTTCTCTCGGTGGCTGCATTGACTTCGCTGATTTCTATACACGAAGTAAGTACGGCTTTCGTGCACGAGGAGTTCAAAATCAATCGCAAAACGGCTTCGCGTTGGGTCACACTCATCTGCGCTTTTATAGGCGTATTTTGCTCGCTCAGCATGACAGGATGGGAAAGCCTGCAAATCGNNGGCAAATCGCTGTTCGATTGGTTCGACTTTATCACGAGTAACATTCTTCTGCCAACGGGTGGCTTGCTTACAAGCGTGCTTGTCGGTTGGGTTTTGCCTAAAACGCTCATCCGAAGCGAGTACACCAACAACGGAACGCTGCGCNCGACGTCGTTCGCGTGGTATTGGGCGTGCGTCAAGTTCGTGTGTCCCGTTTGCATCGCNCTCATCTTCTTGCACCAACTCGGCATCCTCTAATTCNATTCCATGCAATTTTGACACTTTGTCGAAATAAACCAAAAATTTGAGCAAAGTGTCAGTTCTTAAAGAACGTTAAAATGTAAACTTTTTTCGCACGATTTTTGCGGTGGTAAAANGCAAAAAANNTTNGTCAAAAAGCGTGATTTTGGATTTTTATNCAAGAAATATAAATTTTTGGCNNTGAGATTTTTGCACATTTTGCGCNTTTTTGTGCAAAAAGTGGCTTTTTTCTGAANTTTTTGCTTGTTTTTTGCGTTTTCGGAAGCGCTGTTTACGAAATTATTTCACGTGAGATAATTTTCTATCTCACGTGAGATAAANTTTTATCTCATATCATTTAATTTTTTTAACAGTCATTTTAACAAAAAAATGCACGTAAAACACGTTCAAAAATCGCTGACTTGTGCTCGCAAAAAAATTTTTGGCAACGAAAGTGCGTTAAAATTGCGTTAAAAAATGGGGTATTTGTAAAATTTTTTNGCATTTTTTCGAAGCGTACTTTTTGGTAGTTTTTGACAAAGTGTCACTTTTTCGTGTTTTTTTTCGTGGCGATAGAAATTGAAATTTTATGAGNTTTTTTGGTATTTCGCCGAGATATGCTTAATTTAGCGGCAAAATCANGAAGCAGATGAAAGCTGTAGAGTTTCTAAAGAAAGTTTTTAGCGGTTATTTCTGGGGCAATCTGCTTGCTATGGCGCTTGCAATCGTACTTTTTTGCGTAAGCGTCAAATATGGCATTCAGCTCTACACGCATCACGGAGAGTCGATCGCCGTGCCCAACTTGAAGCATAAATCTTTTGATGAAGCAGAACGGCTGATGAAAGCAGCCAATCTGGAGATGGTAGTGAGCGATACTGGCTACGTCAAAACGCTGCCACCCGATTGTATTTTGGANCAATCNATTTTCCCTGGCGTGAAAGTAAAATCGGGTCGCGTGATCTACGTAACGCTCAACGCATCGCATACGCCTACGCTTGTCATGCCCGACGTGATTGATAATAGTTCATTGCGCGAGTGTATGGCTAAACTGAAAGGCATGGGCTTCAAACTTGGACAGCCAGAGTACGTGCCTGGCGAAAAAGATTGGGTGTACGGCATTGTTGTTCGTGGTCATCACGTAGCGGCNGGCGATAAGATATCGATCGAAGATGAAGTNATTATCGAAGTAGGTAACGGTATGCGCAGCGAGAGTGATTCGGTTAACTATGTCGATCCAGTCTATCCAGAAGGTTATTTCGATAGCGATGAACCGACAGAAGAGGTAGATGTGGAAGAAATTCCTATGACCGAAATCGATGGAACAACGCCACAGCAGACTGATCCTAATGCACCAGCNGAGCCAANCGTTAAACCGTCGGAGCCGAGCAGCAAACCAGCGGAACAACCTGCTAAACCAGCCGAACAGACTGCTAAAACAAAAACNCAAGAGAAGAAAACCGAATAATATTCCACACGGAATGGACGAAGAAAGAGGCACTTTAGACGAACTCGATGAGCAACAGCTTTACGAGCATTATCGCTTTGTTGCCGACGCAGGTCAAGANCCGATGCGCGTTGATAAGTTTATGACCGAGAAGATGCAACATGCATCTCGAAATCGCGTGCAAAAAGCTGCTGACGCAGGCTTCGTTCACGTTAATGGTAAGTCTGTCAAAAGTAATTATAAGGTTCGGCCAAACGATATCGTTACGTTGATGCTCGATCGACCGCGCTATGACAGCACAATCGAAGCAGAAGATATTCCTCTCGACATTGTTTACGAAGACGANCAGCTGATGGTGGTCAACAAACCAGCAGGATTGGTGGTGCATCCTGGCGTGGGAAATTTTCATGGCACGCTCATCAATGCCGTAGCGTGGCACTTGAAAGATTTNCCTCACTTCGATGCNAACGATCCTGAAGTAGGATTGGTTCACCGAATCGATAAAGACACGAGCGGANTNTTGGTCGTTGCAAAAACCGCTGACGCAAAGACNAAACTCGCGCTGCAGTTTTTCAATAAGACTTCACGCAGAAGCTACATCGCGCTTGCATGGGGCAACTTCGTAGAAGATGAAGGCAGAATCGAAGGCAACATCGCCAGAGATCCAAAAGATAGACTTAGGATGACCGTTCTNGCGCCCGACAGCGACGAAGGCAAGCCTGCCGTGACGCATTATAANGTNTTAGAACGCTATGGCTATACAACGCTAATCGAATGTGTGCTCGAAACAGGCAGAACNCACCAGATTCGCGCTCACATGAAGCACATCGGTCATCCGCTTTTCAGTGACGAACGATACGGNGGCAACGAGATACTGCGCGGACAACGCAGTTCGTCTTATCGTTCCTTCATNCAGAATTGCTTCAAGCTATGCCCCAGACAAATGTTGCATGCAGCGACGCTCGGATTTCAACATCCTACGACGGGAAAGCAAATGGATTTTTCCGCAGAGATGCCATCGGANATGCTGCAAGTAATCAATAAATGGCGCGTTTACGTGAACGGCACAACGCGCGACACATTCCAAGATTCGACAAATAACTAAATAAAAAAATGGAAACAAAGCGTAACATCGCCATCGTGTGTGGTGGCAATTCGTCGGAATACGAAGTATCGATGCGCAGCGCGCAAGGACTGTATTCTTTCTTCGACAAACAGCGCTATAACGTGTACATCGTAGAAGTAAAAGGCACGCACTGGCACGTNAAAATCAATGAACGCGAAATCGGACACATCGACCTGAACGATTTTTCCTTTAAGAAAGACGGACAAACCATTTGGTTCGATTACGCTTACATAACAATCCACGGCACGCCAGGCGAAGATGGCATCATNCAAGGCTACTTTGAACTTTTAGGCATACCATATAGCACTTGCAACGTGCTGGTTGANGCACTTACTTTCAATAAATACGTTCTCAACAATTATCTCCGCAGTTTTGGAATCAACATCGCCAACAGTATCTTGCTGCGACGCGAAGAAGAAACACACATAACCGCGCAAGAAATTGAGCAAAAACTGGGCATGCCTTGCTTTGTTAAACCAGCAGCCGATGGCTCCAGCTTCGGCGTGAGCAAGGTTAAGAATGCCGATCAACTGGCGCCAGCTTTGCGCAAAGCCTTTATGGAAAGCAAAGAGGTGATGATAGAACAGTATCTCAAAGGTACGGAAATCTCGATTGGATGTTATAAAACGCGCGATAAAAGCGTTGTGCTGCCAGCGACTGAAGTTGTGACGAGCAANGAGTTCTTCGACTANGACGCAAAGTATAACGGACAAGTTGAAGAGATAACTCCTGCGCGTATTCCACAAGAAACAGCGCAGCAAGTGGCTGAAGAAACGAGCAAAATCTACGACATACTCCACTGTAACGGCATCATACGAATCGATTACATCATAACTAAAAATGCCGATGGAAGCGATAAAATCTGGATGCTTGAAATTAATACGACGCCTGGCATGACTGCGACGAGTTTTATACCGCAACAGGTTCGCGCAGCAGGNTTAGACATCACGAATGTATTGACGGAAATTGTAGAAAACGCGTTCTAAAATATGACACTTCACGACTTTGACGAAATAAGACCTTACGAACCAGACGAGTTGCAGCAGGTTTACGACCGATTGCTTGCCAATCCGCAATTTATTGCTGTGCTTCGCTANCTGTTTCCTAATGTTCCGCTCGAACAACTCGCGCAACGGATGAAGTCGTGCAAGACAAATCTGGAATTCCAACGCGCGTTTTGCTACGATTTTCTTGAGAAACTGCTTCGCGAAAAGAGCAACGGCTNTGATTTTGATGCATCAGAAATTGATAANACNCAGCGTTACACTTTCGTAAGCAATCATCGCGACATCGTACTTGATAGCGCTGTNCTCGATAAAGTGCTGGTTGACGCAAATTTNNCAACGACTTGCGAAATTGCGATAGGCGATAACCTGTTGAAAACGGAGTGGATTAANGATNTGGTTCGCATCAACAAATCTTTTATCGTAGAGCGTGATCTTCCGCTTCGNCAANTATTGCTGGCGAGTAAACGTCTTTCNCAATACATCCATTACGCGATTACGGAAAAGAACGAGAACATCTGGATTGCGCAACGCGAAGGACGCGCAAAAAATAACGATGACCGAACGCAGTCGGCTGTGCTNAANATGNTGGCAATGGGTGGCGATCTGAAAGAATTGCACATCGTTCCGCTCGCTATCTCTTACGAATACGATCCTTGCGACGCGCTCAAAGCCAACGAAGTGCTGATGCGCAGTCGCGATCCACAATGGAAAAAACAGCCGAACGATGACTTGGTGAGCATGAAAACGGGCATTTTCGGTTTCAAAGGGCACATCCACTATCACGCTGCACCATGCATCAATTCGTGGATTGACGAGATAGATCAGCAACTACCGACAACCGCGCAATTCGAGGCTATCGCTGAGAAAATAGATCGCGAGATTCACTTGCGTTATCGACTATATCCNTCGAATTATATCGCGCAAGATTTGCTGGAAAACAGCAGCAATAACGCTGAAAAATATACAAAAGAAGACAAGGATTTCTTCATCGAGCGACTGAATGNACAACTNTCAACTTTGCCAAACGTTGAAGAAAATCGCTCGGAATTGACCAATCTGATTTTAGAACAATACGCCAATCCGCTGCGCAATCAATTGGCTGCACTATGTCAACGCTAAAAAAATCTATCNNCGCTTTCGCCGTTCTCATCTTCACGCTTACGGCTTGTGAGTCAGAGAGTTATTCTTCTGGCGAAGGTGAATTGTCGTATCTTCGCGCTGATATGGTGATGGCGCATACGNCAACCGCGAAAACGGTTGACAAGGCTTGGCGCGACGATGGNACGCTTCTGCAACTTAATCCATACGCAACCGCCGAATGGATGACCACACCAGACAGNCTTTACCGCGCCCTATTATATTATAATAATGTGTCGCCAGCAGAACCCGTTGCAATACGACANGTTTACGTGCTTCGGTGGTCAGGAAGCGTAGCGACAGCNACGCANAGCGACCCTCTGTCGTTGGTAAGCATGTGGAAGAGCGANAACAATGAATGGATGAATCTTGCACTTGACCTNAAGACGGGCGTAGNNGATTCATTGGACAGCGNACANAAGATAGGTGTGAGTTGCGATAGCGTGGTTCAGAAATCTGACGCAACGCACGTGTGGCTCAGATTGCTGCACGATCAGAATGGTGTACCAGAATACTACACGCAACGCATATACGTTAGTNTGCCAATCGAAAGCAATAGCGGCACCGTTTATCACTTGACGATTCCAGACCGTAGCGGCGCCATCACAAAGACCTACTAATCCGATAAAATTCCACACAAAATAAAGAGGTTGCACGTGCAGATTCGCGCAACCTCTTATTGTATTACAATCGTAATTCTTTGCTTACTGCTTGCCGAGCTTTACCGTAAGTTTCTCGAGCATGTCAGTNGTCATGTTATGTATGTCAAATTTTGGNTTCCAGTCCCACTCTGCACGCGCACAAGAGTCATCCATCTTGTCAGGCCANCTCTCTGCGATTGCTTGTTTAAGTGGATCAACATCGTAAACCATTTGGAATTCAGGTTTATGTTTCTTGATTTCCGCAAATATTGTTTCNGGAGCGAACGACATTGCAGCGACATTGAAACCGTTGTGATGTACAAGACGATCGGGATTTGCCTCCATCAGCGAAATAGCTGCATGCAATGCNTCTGGCATGTACATCATATCCATNAGTGTTCCTTGCTTGATAGGACAAACAAACTGCTCACCTCTGACTGCGTAATAGAAGATATCGACAGCGTAATCCGTTGTACCNCCACCAGGAGGCGTGACGTATGAAATAATACCAGGGAATCTTACGCTTCGCGTATCAACGCCATATTTATGGAAATAATAGTCAGACAAAAGTTCTGTAGTGACTTTACTAACGCCGTAGATGGTTTTAGGACGCTGAATCGTGTCTTGTGGCGTCATCTGATGCGGTGTATTCGGTCCGAAAGAGCCNATNGAGCTTGGCGTAAACACTGCACAACGATGNTCGCGCGCTACTTCGAGAATGTTCAAGAGACCATCTATACCAATTTTCCATGCAAGAAGCGGTTTGTTTTCAGCAACAACCGACAGCAATGCAGCAAGGTTATAAATGGCATCGATGTCATATTTTTTTACAACTTCCGCAATTTGTTGAGGATTAGTCACGTCAGCGAGTTCTGCAGGACCAGATTCGAGCAACTCACCTTTAGGCTCTGCGCCCGTAATGTAGCCAGCTACGACATGCGTGTTGCCGTATTGTTTTCTCAGTTCGCGTGTAAGTTCCGAACCGATTTGGCCAGTTGAGCCAACAACTAAAATGTTTCGCATAGTTTTATGATTTTCTTGGTTTCGTCGTACAATGAGATAAGTAAATGCGAAAGTAGTCGAATTTGTTGATAAATGCAAAAAAATTCGTTTTTTTTTCTATTTATGATAGAAAAGTTTTATCTTCGCACTAACTAAAAACCTATCTAAAAACACAATAGCTTATGTATGGAAAAATGAAAGAACATCTCACCAACACGTTGGCTGAGATTCGCGATGCTGGTCTTTATAAAAACGAACGCTTGATNGAGAGTCCGCAACGCGCTGCGATTACAGTAAAAGGCGAAGAAGTGTTGAATTTCTGCGCAAACAATTATCTTGGACTTTCCGATAACCCGCGTTTGATTGAGGGAGCAAAGAAAATGATGGATCGTCGTGGCTTCGGAATGTCGTCAGTACGCTTTATCTGTGGCACACAAGACATACATAAAGAACTTGAAGCAGCCATTAGCGATTATTTTAAGACAGAAGATACGATTCTTTATGCAGCTTGCTTCGACGCAAATGGTGGCGTTTTCGAGCCATTGTTTACGGATCAGGATGCTATCATATCAGACGCGCTCAACCATGCATCGATTATCGATGGTGTTAGGTTGTGTAAGGCTAAGCGTTATCGTTACGCAAATGCGGATATGGCTGACTTGGAACGCTGTCTGCAAGAAGCACAAGCGCAACGCTTCCGCATTATTTGCACCGATGGTGTNTTCTCGATGGACGGAAACGTAGCTCCGATGGATAAAATATGTGATTTAGCAGAAAAATACGATGCGCTCGTGATGGTAGATGAAAGCCATTCGGCTGGCGTTGTTGGTAAAACNGGTCACGGAGTAAGCGAATTTTTCAATACTTATGGCAGAGTAGATATTTATACCGGCACACTGGGCAAGGCGTTTGGCGGTGCGCTCGGCGGATTCACNACTGGACGAAAAGAAATCATTGACTTGCTGCGCCAACGCAGTCGTCCNTANTTGTTTAGCAACTCTNTGGCACCATGTATCATTGGCGCAAGTTTGGAAGTCTTTAAGATGCTGAAAGAGAGCAACGAGTTGCACGATCGTCTCGTTGAAAACGTAGATTATTTCCGCGATAAGATGATTGCCGCAGGCTTCGATATCAAACCAACGCAAAGCGCTATTTGTGCAGTGATGCTGTATGACGCAAAATTGTCNCAAGAATACGCTGCTCGTATGCAAGACGAAGGAATTTTTGTTACTGGATTCTATTACCCAGTCGTTCCGAAAGGACAGGATCGCATTAGAGTACAAATCTCGGCTGGTCATACACGCGAACAACTCGATAAGTGCATCGCAGCATTCATTAAAGTAGGAAAAGAACTCGGTGTTTTGAAATAATAAAACACAAGTTTTGGACATACAAACAAAGGGCAGGATATCGCATCCTGCCCTTCTTCATCTCAGTTATGTTGTATTGACTGCTTCAGACTATTCTTTTGGAATCAGAATCCAAAGAATAATGTATAGAATGACGCCAGAAAAAGCGGTGAAAAGCGTNAGCAATANCCACGCGATGCGCACTAAATCACGATCCAGTTCAAAGTAATCGGATAGTCCACCGCATACACCAGCAATCCAGCGATCGTTTGTTCTAACTAATTTTCCCATTTTTTCGTCTTCGTTTTTAATTGTTTCTGAAAGTATGACGTACGTTTCAGGTTCGAAGTTGCAAAAAATAAAAAAATTTTTTCAGCAAATCATTTTATTCGGCTGCGCCTTTACGAATATTTGGGATGAGCGTCTCGAGTTGTTTAAGCAGTTGCTCGCGCGTAACTCCTTCGCGCAGAATGATAACGATNGTGTCATAGCCTGCTATCGTGCCGAGAACTTCTGGGAATCCACTATTGTCGATATTGTAAGCCAGCGAACTTGAATAACCAGGTCGCGTCTTGATGACTGCCGTATTAAGCGATAGATTGAAGGAAACAAATCCTGTAGATTGGCGCATTTCCTTTGCAGAAATGTCGTTCGTAGATCGACGATACATGGAGTCGTTGGGCAAAACGTAGACATACTCTCCACTGAGACCAGAAGCTTTCGCAACTTTCAGTTTCTTCATATCGCGACTCAAAGTTGCCTGCGTGATCTGAAAACCTTCGCGCTCCAACGCTTTTAAAACGTCTTCCTGACTGCTCAACTCTTTGCTTGAGATGAGCATTTTTAGTGTTTCAATTCTTTTGTCCTTTGATTTCATGTTGTATTTTTATGCATTTTTCGAACGCGAAAATACTAAATTTTGCATAAATATCGCTTTTTTTAAACATCTTTTTTATTATTTTTCAATAAAATTGCGTTTTTTCCGACATTTTATTTACTTTTACAAAGAATAAATATACATTTTATGCTACAAGAAGGTCTATCACATACCACTCGCCTCACCGTTGGAGAGCAACATACTGCTATTGCAATGGGATCGGGCGACATGCCTGTACTGGCGACTCCNGTAATGATTGCGATGATGGAAAACGCTGCCATGCTCGCAGTCGATCAAGAATTTCCTGCAGANTCAACAACTGTTGGCACAGCGATTAGCGCTACGCACGTGAAAGCGTCACCTGTCGGNGCGGTTGTTGAANCNACTGCCACACTTGAACGCATTGACGGCAGAAAGCTTTACTTCAGAGTTGAGGCGCGTCAAGATGGCGANCTGATTGGCGAAGGCAATCACACGCGAGTAGTGGTTGATCGGGAGCGTTTCATGCAAAAGGTGCAGGGATAACGTGTAGAAAAATCGAACAAAACACANGCATTTTTGTTCGAAAGNGTGGAAGAAAAAATCTTCTTCCACAAGAAACAGGATTTTAAGAAAACTTTACAAAATTTAACTACGCTTTTTCGCGNNNTTTTAACANTTGATTTAACATCCGTTCACANTTGAGCGGGTGTTTTTTCTTGCACAAATTTTNGNCGTTTTTTGTCGCTTTTTTGTCGCAACTCAACGCNCGAAATGTTAAAATGATNGATTTATGCAAAAAATATACGNATTTTTAACATTTTTCCGNGCAAAACAGCGAATTTTTGAACGTCAATTTTCGAAAAAATGCATTTGTTAAAAAAGTTAAATGATATAAGATAAAAAATTATCTCACGTGAGATAGATTTCTAAAGCGCCCATTTACGACTCGTAAACCGCCTTTTTGCATCCGTATTCCACATCAAAGGGCGAAAAAAATCGCAAAAAACGAAGATTTTTTTCACGNNNAATAAAATTTTAACAAATAAAACTTAACATTTTTAACAATCTTTGACACACCCATTTTAACACTATTTTTTAACACTTTNNGCGTGCAATATTTTNGAGTTTGTTCATCTTGCNTCGCTGGTGCGTTGCATGGCGGAGGAGGAGGTGGTGCGTNGCGCTTCGAAAATATGGGATTGAAGGAGGNAAAATGCATAAAAAAGCAGGAAGAAATGCGCGGATTGCTCATTTCTTCCTGCCTTTTACCTTTCTAATAGGTAATTATTTGCCGTGGTTCTCGTCAGAAACAGTCAGTTTTTTACGACCTTTAGCGCGACGAGCAGCTAATACGCGGCGTCCATTCTTTGTTGCCATTCTTTCGCGGAAGCCATGTTTGTTAGCTCTTTTGCGGTTGTGGGGCTGAAATGTTCTTTTCATTGTTATTTTATCTCTTAGTGTTATTTTTCTGTGAAATCGGGTTGCAAAATTACGCTTATTTTTTTAATTCCCAAAGATTTCAGCAAAAAAACGCTTAAAAATCAATGATTTTGCTAAAAATATGCTATCTTCGCGGCGTCTTTAACAATCACGCTTACAAATAATTAAATAATAAATACGGTTATGATTAATTCACAAGAAATTAAAATCGGAACTTGCATCCGTATGGATGGCAAGATTTGGACTTGCATTGATTTCCAACACGTAAAACCAGGAAAAGGAAACACCGTNATGCGTACTAAGCTGAAGAATGTNGCAGATGGTCGNGTTCTGGAGCGTACTTTCCAAATTGGTTTCAAGCTTGAGGATGTTCGCGTTGAACGTCGCCCATATCAATATCTTTATCAGGATCCTACAGGTTGCATCTTTATGAACCAAGAGACATACGAGCANATTCCAATTGCACGCGAGGCTGTNACAGGTGCNGACTTTATGAAAGAAGGTGACGTTGTTGAAGTTGTAACCGACACAAGCGACGGTACGATTTTGCTGGCNGANATGCCCGTAAAGACNAATCTGCGCATCACACACACTGAACCAGGACTCAAAGGCGACACTGCTACCAACACAACTAAACCNGCTACGGTTGAAACTGGTGTTGAGATTCGCGTACCTCTGTTTATTAACGAAGGCGACCTCGTTCAAATCGACACACGCGATGGTAGTTATCTGCAGCGTGTAAAAGAATAAAAATCTTATTTAACACGGAATAAAACGGTGAAGTATTCAATTATCGTTCCCGTTTATAACCGCCCCGATGAGGTTGACGAACTCCTTGCAAGNCTGANGCGTCAGACGTGCAAGGAGTTTGAGGTTATTATCGTGGAAGATGGTTCTGCAAATCCATGTAACGCTGTTTGCGAACGCTATGCGCACGATTTAGATTTGCANTACTTTGCAAAAGAAAATAGTGGACCAGGACAGAGTCGNAATTATGGTGCATCGCGAGCGCAGGGCGACTATCTAATTATTTTAGATTCAGACGTTGTGTTGCCCGAAGGTTATCTTCAGGCAGTGGATGACGAGCTCCAGCGCGCTGAAGCCGATGCTTTTGGCGGTCCAGACGCAGCCCACGAATCGTTTAGCGACGTTCAGAAAGCGATTTCTTATGCAATGACTTCGTTTTTCACGACAGGCGGCATTCGCGGTGGCAAGAAAAAACTCGATAAGTTCTATCCTCGCTCTTTCAACATGGGCATCCGTCGCGATGTTTATAATGAATTAGGCGGTTTTTCTAAAATGCGATTCGGCGAAGACATTGATTTCTCGATCCGAATCTTTAAAGNTGGAAANCGCTGTCGTTTATTCCCCGACGCATGGGTGTGGCATAAACGCAGAACTGACTTCAAAAAATTTTTCAAACAAGTTTACAACAGCGGTATCGCGCGCGTAAACCTTTATAAAAAATATCCCGAGAGTCTGAAAATTGTGCATCTTCTGCCAGCCGTCTTTACAGTTGGTTGCGCACTGCTCGTGCTTTTGGCGCTCATCGGGNTGCTTGTCGGCAATCTTACGCTCACTTGGCTGTCGCTTTTGCCTATTCTGGCTTACGCTTTATTGCTCTTTATCGACGCCAGTCGGCAAAACAAAAGTCTGAAAATCGGTCTTTTGAGCATNGGTGCATCATTTATCCAACTGATAGGCTACGGCTCTGGATTTCTGACTGCATNGTATCGCCGTTGCATCTTGAAGAAAGACGAATTTAGTGCGTTCAATAATTCTTTTTATAAATAATAGATGAGCGCAGAAAAACTCAACATTAATCAGTGGGCGAANGAAGATCGGCCTCGCGAAAAGCTGCTTGCGCAAGGTGCTGCAGCGTTATCCGATGCTGAACTGCTTGCAATATTGATNGGAAGCGGCACAACGGAAGANAGCGCCGTAGGNTTGATGCGTCGCATTATGAACGATTGCAACAACAACTTAAACACTTTGGGCAAAAAGTCAGCAGCCGACTTGATGAAATATAAAGGAATAGGCGAAGCGAAAGCCATTTCAATCATCGCTGCTTGCGAGTTAGGTCGCCGTCGCGCAAAGACTAAAGCTGAAGAGCGTCGCTCTCTGCGCAATCCAGCCGATATTTACGCTTATCTTCATCCACANATGCAAGACCTTGACGTGGAAGANGCGTGGGTATTGTACATGAACCAAAATCACAAACTNATCAAAGCCGAACGTATCAGTCATGGCGGCATCAGCGAAACAGCNGTTGACGTGCGCATCATCATTCGCGACGCATTGCAAAACAATGCAACCGTTTTGGCTTTGGCGCATAATCATCCAAGCAATAACGCAAATCCAAGTGCAGACGACAATCGTTTGACCGAGAAAGTCAGTCAAGCGTGCCATATTATGCGCATTTATTTTCTCGATCACCTGATCATTACCGACGGCGCTTACTATAGTTATCGCGAGCATGGAAGGCTTTAACATCGACATCCTAACGATTTTGCTCATTCCTTTTATAGGAACAACAATCGGTGCTGCGTTTGTATTTTTGCTACGCGACACGATGAGCGACCGACTGCAAAAAGCGCTGCTCGGATTTGCGTCGGGCGTGATGGTCGCTGCCGCAATCTGGTCGCTTCTCATNCCTGCAATGGAAATGAGTGCGCAGTCGATGGCTGGCGNAATGGTNAGCAAATGGAAAATTATCGCGCCATGCGTCATCGGTTTTTTGTTAGGAATGGCGTTTCTTTTAGCGATAGATGAATTGACNCCNCACTTACATATCGGCAAAGAAGACCCAGAAGGACCGCGAACAAAGCTATCGCGCACCACGATGCTGACGTTTGCCGTTACGATTCACAACATACCAGAAGGCATGGCTACGGGCGTTGTGATTGCAGGTGCCATGCAAGGAAATATCGGAATCAGCATAGCAGCAGCNACAGCCACAGCATTGGGAATCGCCATCCAAAACATTCCCGAAGGCGCAATCATCTCTCTACCACTCCGAGCTGCAGGCAATAGCAAGCGAAAGTCGTTCTCGCTCGGATTCTTGAGCGGCATTGTCGANCCTATCGCAGCGCTTCTCGTCATTTTTCTTAGCAGAANTNCTTTCGGCAACCCTTCCATTCCTACTCTCGTTCGCAGCAGGCGCGATGCTCTACGTCGTCATCGAAGAACTTATCCCAGCAACAGCCGAAGGCAAACACAGCAACCTCAGCACGATTGGCTTTGCAATAGGATTCGCGTTGATGATGGTTCTCGACGTCGTTCTCGCCTAAGAAAATCGTAATTTTTTGATATATTCAGATTTTTCACTATATTCGCAACCATGATGACGCAACAAGAAAAAGAAAAACTCGAACAAGATATCGTCGATGTACTGAAAACAGTTTACGATCCCGAGATTCCTGTCAACGTATATGACTTAGGTATGATCTACAAGATCGAGGTTCAAGACGACGCAACAGTGGATATCGATATGACTCTTACTGCACCATCTTGCCCAGCAGCCGATTTCATCGTCGAAGATGTGCGAACGAAAGTTGAAAGTCTATCAACCGTCAAAGCCGCTTTCGTGCGTCTCGTTTTTGAACCAATATGGAATCAAGATATGATGACGGAAGANGCAAAAGTTGAATTAGGATTCGTATGAAAAACGTGTATTTCCTGTCCGACGCACACTTAGGTAGTCTTGCCGAAAAGCATCCCCGTCAGCAAGAACGACGCTTAGTGCGATTCCTTGACAGTATAAAAGATAAAGCCGATGCTGTGTATTTGCTCGGCGATATGTTTGATTTTTGGAACGAATACAAGCTTGTCGTTCCNAAAGGCTTCACCCGTTTTCTTGGTAAACTATCAGAANTGACGGATAACGGCGTGGAAGTACATTATTTCACAGGNAATCACGATCTNTGGACTTACGGTTATCTCGAGAAAGAGTGTGGAGTCATTCTGCATCGCGCACCAATTACGATTGAAATTGGCGACAAACTTTTTTTTCTGGCACATGGCGACGGTCTTGGTGGTGGCGATTGGAAATATAGTGTGCTGTCGCGCATTTTCCACAATCGTGGTTGCCAAATCGCTCTCAATGCTTTGCATCCTCGATTTGGCATGCAACTCGGTCTTAGTTGGGCGAAACATTCGCGTATGAAGCGTGTTGACGGCAAAGAACCACCCTATCAAGGAGAAGAAAACGAGGCACTTGTGCGCTACACGAAGCAATATATAAAAACCCATCCCGACATCGATTATTTTATTTATGGGCATCGCCACATCGCGCTCACGTTAGATCTGGAAAAAGATAAGCGCATGGTGATTCTCGGNGATTGGATTTGGCAATTCACTTATGCGGTTTTCGATGGCGAACATCTCTTTTTGGAGCATTATATCGAAGGCGAAAGTCAGCCGTAGAACGAAATACAAAACCATGACAAAACATTTTCTCGTCTGTCTCTGCATCTTAGCGACAGCGTTCATGCTTCCGCAATCTTCTTTCGCGCAAAAGCACGATTTTGCCAACTATAAACGCTACGCGGAAGCAAATAAAAAACTTGGTAAACCAGCNAAAAACGAAAAGCGAGTGGTCTTTATGGGCAACTCGATTACNGCAGGTTGGGTGAAAAAACANCCAGAATTTTTCAAGGAAAACAACTTTATCGGTCGCGGAATCAGTGGACAAACTTCCTATCAATTTCTTCTACGATTCCGTCAAGACGTGATAGAACTGCAACCACGCATCGTTGTGATCAATTATGGCACAAACGACATNGCTGAAAATACTGGAACTTACGANGAAGACCAGACGTTTGGAAACGTCGTTTCTATGGTTGANCTCGCGCGCGCGAATAAAATAAAGGTGATTCTCACGTCTTGTCTGCCTGCAGGAAGCTTTCCTTGGCGCGAGGAAATAACGGATGCGATGCCGAAAATACGNCATCTGAATGCGCGTGTTGCGGCATACGCAAAGGAAAACAAGATTCCTTACGTTGACTATTTCAGTGCAATGCTTTCAGAAGACGGCACACGAATGGATCAGCGCTACACTCCAGAACAAGTACATCCCAATCGCGCGGGTTACGAAGTAATGGAACGCCTCATCCTGCCAGTGATTAAAAAAATGCGCAAATAAGAAATAANNTTNTATCTCTAAGAAATACAATCAAAAAACACCGCTCTCCATCGGAGAACGGTGTTTTATTTTATNGCAAAACGTGCGNACCAGCCGCGTCGTTTATGCTTTTTTCANATCTTCAACCANCTTTTTCGTATCGCGAGCGATAACCAATTCTTCGTCGGTTGGTATAACGCAGACAGCAACGCGTGAGTCTGGCGTTGAAATCAATGCTTCTTCGCCGCGTACTTTGTTTGCTTCAGGATCGATTTTCACGCCCAAGAATTCCAAATCTGAGCAAGCGTCGAGACGCGTTCCNNTNTGATTTTCTCCTACTCCAGCAGTCCAGACGATGATATCAACGCCACCCATTGCTGCTGCATACGCACCAATATATTTCTTGATGCGATAGTTNTACATATTCAGTGCGAGTTGCGCGCGTTGATTGCCTTCTGCGGCTGCGCTTTCTATCTCACGCATATCGCTGGAGATGCCAGTTATGCCCAGAACGCCGCTTTTCTTGTTCAGGAAATCAGCCATTTCTTGCGGTTGCATNCCTGTTTTCTGCATCAAATACGTAACAGCTGANGGGTCTATATCGCCGCTTCGCGATCCCATCATCACGCCTGCCAACGGTGTCAAGCCCATCGACGTGTCGATACACTTGCCAAATTTAACTGCAGCGACCGATGCTCCGTTTCCGATGTGGCATGTAATAATTCGCTGGGTCTTTATATCGCGACCGAGAAACTCGCAAACGCGTTGCGAAACATAGCGGTGTGACGTTCCGTGGAAGCCATAACGACGAACGTGCCACTTCTCATAAAATTCGTAGGGCACTGCGTAGAGATACGCGTAGTCGGGCATNGTAGCGTGGAACGCGTTATCGAAAACGCAAACTTGCGGTACATCGGGCATCAATGCATCTACAGCACGAAGACCNCGCAAGTGACCTTTGTTGTGAACAGGCGCTAAATCGCACAGGCTTTCAATGCCTTCTTCAACTTTTTCATCTACAATAACGCTCTTTTCGAATATATCGCCACCTTGCACGATGCGATGTCCAACTGCATCGATTTCATCCAGACTTTTAATTGAACCAATTTCTGGATCGGTGAGCAATGAAAAAACAAACTGAACGCCTACTTTATGATCGGGCATGTCGTGCATGATTTTTTTCTTTGAACCATCNGGCATCACCACTTTCACGAAAGCTTCGTTCAGTCCAATACGTTCAGCGCCGCCTGCTGCAAGCACGCGTTCGCCGTCCATGTCGTAAAGTTTGTATTTGATGGAAGAACTTCCACAGTTAAGCACTAATATTTTCATAGTTCATTTATTTTTTAGCGTCCTGCGCTTGGCAGGNGGTTATGGCTACCATGTAATAAATATCGTCAACAGAGCATCCGCGACTTAAGTCGTTGACTGGGCGAGCGATTCCTTGCAGAATAGGACCAATNGCCATTGCACCACCAAGTCGTTGTATNAGTTTATAAGAAATATTTCCTACTTCCAAATTTGGTGCAATCAGTACATTAGCGCGACCAGCGATGTCGCTGTTNGGCGCTTTCTTCTTCGCTACAGATTCAACGAGCGCTGCATCGGCTTGNAATTCACCATCAACCTTGAGCTCGGGATCTTTTTCTTTNGCGAGTTGCGTTGCTTCTACAACTTTATCCACTACTTCGTGCTTTGCACTTCCTTTGGTTGAGAAACTNAACATNGCTACACGCGGATCGTCGATGCCAGCAACGGCTTTCGCAGTGCGTGCGGTGCAGACTGCNATTTGTGCCANTTGGTCAGCGTCGGGCATAGGNGTTACAGCCACATCGCCCATCACGAGGATGCCATTTTCACCATATTCGGGCGCCTTTGTTATGAGAAGCATCGCNCCACTAACGCAAGTGATTCCTGGTGCACATTTAATAATTTGCAATGCTGGGCGAAGCGTTTCGCCAGTTGTGCTCAATGCGCCACTAATCTGTCCATCTGCGCCGTTGGTTTTAATAATCATACATCCCAAGTACAAGGGATCTTTCACCAATTCACGTGCTTGCTCGATGGTCATGCCTTTTTTCTTGCGCAGTTCTGCNAAGAGCGCAGCGTATTCCTCGCTCTTCTCGTTGTTCAATGGGTCAACCAGTTGTGCTTTGTCAATGTTCGAGAGACCCCATTCAGCAGCTTTCTTTTTTATTTCATCTGGATTACCAATGAGAATCAAGTCTGCNAAATCTTCAGCCAGCACTCNATCGGCTGCTCTGAGGGTGCGTTCTTCCAGCGCTTCAGGAAGAACAATGCGCTGCTTGTCGGCTTTTGCGCGTGCTACGATTGTTTCAAGTAAATTCATTGTGTTCGATTATTTTAAGATTTAACGTGTTTTCTGTTTATATTGTCAATTCTTTCGCGAGCAATCCTTCGAGTTCTTCGGCGGATAGACGTAAACGGAAATTGCCTTCTATGGCNGCTGAGATNTGCCCTGTCTCTTCCGAGACAATTACTGCAATAGCATCCGATTCNTGTGATATGCCTAATGCAGATCTGTGGCGCAAACCTAACGATCGTGGAATGTGTTGTTCGTGAGATACAGGCAAGATACAGCCTGCTGCTGCAATGCGTTTGTTCGAAATAATCATTGCTCCGTCATGCAAAGGCGAGTTCTTGAAAAAAATATTTTCTATCAATCGCTGATTGATTGCAGCATCAATTTTTTCGCCAGTATCNATCACGTCGGTCAGCGGTGTGCTTCTTTCAATCACAATGAGCGCACCTACTTTATTCTTCGACATGTTCATGCACGCCATGACAATAGGAAGAACGGTCTCTTTGTCTTCTTTCTTTTCTTTGGTTATCTTAAAAAATTTCTTCAAACCNTTGAATCGCTGATGCGCTCCAAGTGAATAAAGAAATTTTCTTATTTCGTCTTGAAAAAGAATAATGAGTCCGATAACTCCAACNCTAATCAAATTGTCGAGAATGCTACCCATTAGGCGCATATCGAGTATAAATCGGAACAGCACCCACACTAAAACGAAAATCAGGATGCCGAGAAAAATGTTCAACGAACGGCTTTGTTTCATCAAACGATAGATATAATAAAGCATTGTTGCAACAAGAACAATGTCGATTATATCTTTGATTCCAAGACTAAATGGCATAGTGTTATTAGATTAAGTCATTGTTGAGTTCTTGCACAAGTTTTCGGGTTTCAACGGCTTCTTTCACNTCGTGAACGCGTAGAATCTGCGCACCCTTTTGCAGCGCTATCGCATGCAGAGCAGTGGTTCCGTTGAGCGCTTCATCTGCACTAACATCGAGAACCTCGCGAATCATGGTTTTGCGCGATATGCCTACNAGTAGCGGTGCATCGAGAATCTGAAGTTTTTCCAGTGAACCAAGAATCTGATAGTTCTGCTTCGTGGTTTTACCAAACCCAAATCCAGCATCGAAAATCACGTCATGCACGCCTATTTCATGCAGATGCTGAATGTCGGCNGATGCATGGCGAATCATAGTCAGCAAATCAGCATCGTGGGATGTGTAAACGTAGGGCATCTTGCGCTGGGCTGCAATCGTCGCCATCGCTTCAAAATNNGCGCCTTCACGTCCTTCCACATCGTTGATGATGCCNACGCCAAATTCNTCNGCACACATCATCGCCACCGATGGGCGAAANGTGTCGANGGAGAGCAGCANCTTCNGGCGCTACTTCGCGNATAACGGGCAGCGCTTGGCGCAATCGNNCGATTTCTTCTNCNTCACTAACAATCTCNGCATGCGGTCGTGTCGAGCACGCTCCAATATCAATCACGTCGGCGCCTTCGTGCATCAGNTCCGCAATNCGTTGNCTGAGCAACGTATCGCTTTGCGTTCNNCTTGCAGCATAAAAGGAATCGGGNGTNATGTTCACGATTCCCATCACCCAAGCATTGAGNGCGCACAATTTGCCGCGTATATTCAGCAGATTTGTCAGCACAATGCAAATTTAATGCTTTTCTCCGTAAAAATAGATAAATGCACGCTTTTTTAAGCGTGTTTTTTATTTTTTTCAGTAACTTTGCGATACATTTTTATTCATTATGACCGAACAACTTAATCCTAACATTTCCATTTCCGATCTCTACGATATTTATTTGCAATGCGGTGAAATAACAACGGATAGCCGCAATTGCCCGAAGGGATCGCTATTCTTTGCCATTAAGGGTGAGCGCTTCGACGGAAATCAATTCGCAGAAAAGGCGATTGAAAACGGCTGCGCTTNCGCNGTAATCGACAACAAAGACTATCAGAAAGANCATCGTTTNATCCTCGTAGATAACGTGTTGCTGACGCTCCAAGCACTGGCTCGCGAGCACAGACGGCATTTCCAGATTCCTGTTATAGGCATNACAGGAACNAATGGCAAGACGACAACAAAAGAACTCATTGCAGCGGTGNTGTCAGAGCGTTACAATGTGCTGTTCACGCAGGGCAATCTGAACAACGATATAGGCGTTCCGCAAACGTTGTTTAGGTTNAATAAAAATCACGATATCGCGGTTATCGAAATGGGTGCAAGTCATCCAGAAGACATAAAGCGCCTCGCTGAAACGGCAGAGCCTAACTTTGGCATCATCACCAACGTGGGAAAGGCTCATCTTCAAGGTTTCGGATCGTTCGAGGGCGTGATAAAAACAAAAAAAGAGTTGTTCGATTTTCTCCGCACACGCGAGGATTCCATCGCGTTTCTGAATGCAAGCAATCCGTATCTCGNTGANATGGCGCAGGGACTTGCTGTTGTGCCATATTCTTCCACTGAAAATCTTCCNCTAACCACATGCGGCANNATCATAGACTGNGCTCCGTTCGTCAGATTTCAATGGCATGAGCCAGTGGAAAACATCGATNAAATGGGCGAAAATTGCAAAATACACGAGGTAAAAACGCATCTGATAGGTTCATACAATATAGATAATTTGATGGCAGCAATCACTATNGGATTATTCTTTAGCGTTACGCCCACAGAGATATGCCATGCGCTCGAAAACTACATCCCTACGAACAACCGTTCGCAACTTGAAAACACCGTTCACAATCATCTCATCATCGATGCATANAANGCAAATCCAACAAGCATGAAAGCAGCGTTGGAAAACTTTAAACTAATGNCGGTAAGCCCTAAGATGGCAATTTTGGGCGATATGAAAGAATTGGGGAACGCCAGTCTGGAAGAACATCAGAAGATCATTGAGTTGCTAAAGCAATTAGATCTGACCGACGTNTGGCTCGTTGGCGATGAGTTTAGTCGAACGACGAATCCATTCCGCACGTTCCGCGATGTCGAAGCAGTGAAAGNNGCGCTCAACGAGCAGCTCCCNGAAGGTAAATACATTCTCGTCAAAGGCAGCAATAGCATGCGGCTGGCGCAACTCAAAGAGTTACTCTGACAGCGCAACGAAAAAAAACGCTGGAAATTTGGTTTTTTAACCTACTTCCTGTAATTTTGCAACCGCTAAAAACGATTTAGCAACGGGATGTAGCGCAGTTGGTAGCGCACTACGTTCGGGACGTAGGGGTCGGGCGTTCGAGTCGCCTCATCCCGACAATAAAACGACAAGCGATTTCTTGCGTTTTATCGCGATAAAGCACAAAAAAAATTGTTTCCCATAAGCGGGAAACAATTTTTTTATACCTGTTTGCCAATCTTGGTTTATGCTTCTTCTTCGAACGCAGCGCGTATTTTGGCAGCTATTTCATTCATTTCGTCATCAGAGAAATGCAATTTCTCATTCTTAAAGTTCACGTCGCCTTCCTTATCCATAGGAATTAGATGGATATGTGCGTGTCTTACTTCCAGTCCGATAACGACTTGCGCAACTTTTACGCATGGAAACGCTTTTCTTATTGCACGCGCCACTTTTTTAGCGAACACCTCAAACGCGCCGATTTCATCATCTTCCATATCGAAAATGTAGTCAACTTCGCGACGCGGAATCACGAGTGTGTGTCCTTTTTTCAGTGGATTAAGATCGAGAAATGCGTAGAACTGATCGTTTTCTGCACATTTATAGCTTGGTATTTCACCAGCAGCAATTTTCGAAAAAAGATCCATAGTGATTGTTTTTTAGTGGATTAAACTTGTGGTTAGCTATTCGATAGAAATTTTGTCAATGCGAAGTTTGATGCTTCCGCGCGGAATCTGAATCTCAGCCACGTCGCCCACTTTTTTATTGAGCAAGCCCTGAGCAATCGGAGTCTTAATCGAAATTTTTCCTTCACGCAGATTAGCTTCGTTTTCGCTCACGATAGTGTATTTCATCTTTGCGTTGTTCGCCAAATTCGTCATTTCGACAGTCGAAAGAATCTGCACTACATCGCCCTGAAGACGAGATACATCTACAATCTTCGCTTCCGCAATCGTCATCTTCATGCGATTGATTTTGTCTTCTAAGTGTCCCTGAGCCTCACGCGCTGCTTCGTATTCGGAATTCTCGCTCAAGTCGCCCTTATCGCGTGCTTCCGCAATCGCAGCAGATATCTTTGGACGCTCAACTGACTCTAATCTTTTTAGTTCGGCAACGAGTTTGTCGTAGCCTTCTTGTGACATGTAAGCCATAATCGTATAATTTTGAATGTTTTTTTAGTATTTTCTTTCAGCGAAACAAGTAAAAGAAAAGAATTCCGAATCTATTTATCATCGGAATTCCAACAGATTTCTGTTTACTTTGCTGTGTTTTTTTCTGACGACAAAGGTAGAAAACAAATTTCGATTGCGCAAATTTTGTAAAGAAAATTTATCAATCTGAAAGTAAAACACGCGTTTTACTTACGAAAAATCGTAAGATAAAATTGATTTACGTCAAGAAATTGTAAGTTTTTTAGCAAAATTTCTTTCAATTTGTTGCTGTTTGCGCAAACAGACCTTATCTTTGCAATGTGTTTTTCATAGTATTAGATTTAAGGTTAACAAAAGATCGGGACTCAGCGGAGCCCCTTTTTTTTTGCCTTTACGCGAACGACGCTCGAAAAACAGCATCATCCACCGCTTTTTTGCACGCAATCATTTCGCAAAAAAGTGCAGTCTGATTTGATTTTATAGGCAATAATTTTCCGTCACTTATAGACGAAAACTGTACAAAATGTACAAAAAAAGTAGATAACTTTTGTTTCATTTGAATATTTTACCTACTTTTACAGACGAAAACTGTACAAAATGTACAAAAAAAGTAGATAAGCGATGGAAATTCAACGTGAACGGTATTTACAACAACTTGTTTCGAAAAAACATGACGGAATGATTAAAATCATCACTGGCATACGTCGGTGTGGTAAGTCGTATCTTCTCAATAATCTCTTTCGCAAACACCTTCTTAATTCACACGTAAGCGAAAGCGATATCATTATGTTAGCGTTGGATGAAGATGTAAACGCGCGCTATCGCAACCCGATAGAATTGGGGAAATACATTCGAGAATTGTGTGCCGACAAGTCGCGATATTATTACGTGCTTTTGGATGAAATACAAAAGGTGGATAGCGTTCGCAATCCTTATCTACCCGAAAATCCGAACGAGCGAATAGGATTCGTTGACGTGCTTTTAGGATTGAAAAACTTGCCAAATGTAGATTTATATGTAACTGGCAGCAACTCAAAGATGCTGTCTATCGATATATTGACCGAGTTTAAGGATCGTGGAGAAGAGATTCGCGTCAATCCCTTAACGTTCGACGAATTTTACGCTGCATACGACGGCGACAAACACATGGCTTTGACCGAGTATATGATGTATGGAGGAATGCCGTTCGTTATGAGCAAAACGGGACACGCTGAGAAAGCAGATTATCTCAAAGGACTTTTCGAAAGAACTTACATCACCGACGTTATCGAACGCAATAAACTGCGTGGTTCGAAAGATGTTTTGGAAGATGTATTGAATTATCTGGCGTCGTCAATTGGTAGTTTGACGAACGCAACGAAGCTGGAAAATACTTTCAAATCAGAGAAAAAAATCAACGTTTCACACAATACGATTTCGTATTACATTGATGCGTTTATCGATGCGTTTATCTTGAAAAAAGCAGAGCGTTACGATATCAAAGGCAGAAAATACATCGGCGCCCAACAGAAATACTTTTTTACGGATGTAGGTTTGCGCAATGCGCGGCTAAACTTCAGGCAACAAGAAGAAAACCACATACTCGAGAATGTGATTTATAATGAATTAGCAGCGCGAGGCTTTAGTATAGACGTGGGAGTCGTTGAAGTAAGAAATTCGTCTGCAGAAAAACCAACGCGATCGCTGCTCGAGGTGGATTTCGTTTGCCATCGCGGACTTGGCAGATACTACATCCAGTCGGCTCTAACCATTGCCGACGAAGCGAAACGACAGCAAGAAATAAATTCTCTCATGCGTATCCAAGATTCGTTCACGAAGATTGTGGTTGTAAAAGACCCGATTATTTCTTGGCGCGATGAATATGGAATCCTATATATTGGCGTTGAAGAATTTTTGCTTAAGTATATCAATCAGATGGCGTAGGTCTGAAAAAACAAAGCACACAAAATAAAGCGACAAGTCAACCAAGACTTGTCGCTTTTATATATATAATAAGGTGTTATTCCAAACGGAAGTAAACTGGAACGTGATAGCGCACGCGAATGGGAACGCCGTTTTGACGACCTGGAATCCATCTCGGCATATTTTTTACCAGTCGAAGCGCTTCGGCGTCGAGCGATTCCTCAACGGTTTTCACGACTTTCACGTTCGTAATTGAACCATCTTTTTCTACAACAAATTGCACTGTGCAGCGCCCTTGTATGCCTTGTTCTCGCGCTGCAGCAGGATAGCGCAGGCTGTCGGTGAGATACGCTTGCAATGCACGTTGACCGCCTTCGAAACGCGGCTGTATCTCGACGATTTCGTACACTTTGTCATCTTGGGCTACGACAACGCTGACGCTCAACAGCAGCAACAGCGTTGTAAAGAATGCTCTCAGTTTCATAGTTCTTTGCGATAAAAATTTTGTTTTTTGAGATAGAAAAATCGTTCAAATGCAAAAATATACTTTTATGCAAAAAATCGAGTCAGATTTTGCATATTTTTCGCGTTCCGACTACCTTTGCGCGTCGAAAATTGACGCAAAACCGAAAATTTTTCTTAAAGCACCACAAAAATGACTGCACTTCAGACGATTTTATTGCTTGTTTGTTCGAATATTTTTATGACGTTCGCGTGGTACGGACACCTTAAACTGCAAGAGATGAACCTCATCAGCGATTGGCCGTTGTTGGGCGTTATACTTTTTTCTTGGGCGTTGGCGTTGCCAGAGTATTCGCTTCAGGTTCCTGCCAACCGTATAGGATTTTCGGAAAACGGTGGACCGTTCACGCTGGTTCAGTTAAAGGTGATTCAGGAAGTAATCACGCTGGTTGTATTTCTTGCGTTTTCGATGTTGTTTTTCCGCAATCAAACGTTCCATTGGAACCATCTGCTGTCGTTTCTTTGCTTAGTTTTGGCAGTATTTTTTGCGTTTCTGAAATAGATTTCGCGCGTTTCTTTACTTACAATCTGCACGAAAAACGGGCGTTTTACTTACGATTTATCAAAAACTTGCCTTTTTTAGATGAAAAGACGACGCATCTGTCATCTTTTTTCTACGTTTTGCGCTATTTTTGCATAGCGATTGCGATGGCATCGCATGGTTTTAAGGTAAAAAAGCACAAGTTTTATGGCACGAACGATTCGTTTTACGAAAATGCATGGCGCGGGAAACGATTATATCTACGTCAACACCGATCTTTTTCCTATTGAAAACCCGTCGCAGTTGGCTAAGTTGTGGAGCCAGCAGCATAAAGGGATTGGCAGCGATGGGCTTGTTCTGATTGCCAAGTCTGTGCGCGACGATGCTGACTATGCGATGCGCATTTTTAATGCAGATGGATCGGAGGCGATGATGTGTGGAAATGCCAGTCGATGCATCGCGAAATATTTGTACGAAAAAGGACTTTGTCGCCAGAAAACGATTCGTTTGGAAACGCTTTCTGGTATAAAAATTCTCCAATTACACATAGACGAAAACGATATCGTGCAGCGTGTCACCGTTGATATGCTGCAACCGCAACTCGTTGTGCCAGAACAATTTAACGAAGCATTAGGAAGACGAATCGAAATCGATGGAATAGCGTTCGAAGGCACGTTTGTTTCGATGGGCAATCCGCATTATGTCGTTTTCGTTGACGATGTTTCCTCGCTCGATATTGCCTATTTCGGATCGAAACTCGAGCGAAATAGCGCTTTCCCACAGCGATGTAACATCGAATTTGCACAACTTTTAGATTCCGAAACCATACGCATGCGCGTTTGGGAGCGCGGTAGCGGCATCACGATGGCATGTGGAACAGGCTCGTGTGCCACTGCTGTAGCATCCGCGTTGACGCATCGAACAGGGCGGCGCTGCAAGATAGTGATGGATGGCGGTGAGTTAGAAATAGAATGGAACGCTCTGGACAACCATGTCTATATGACTGGCGCCGCAACGCTTGTCTTTGAAGGCGAAATCCTTGTGAACGACTAAAAAATTGAACACGATATGGCATTAGTAAACGAACATTTTCTGAAGCTAACCGATAATTATCTTTTTGCCGACATCGCGCGTAAAGTGAATATCTTTAAGGTTTCCCATCCCGATCGCAACGTAATCAGTTTGGGAATCGGCGATGTAACGCAACCACTTGCGCCAGCTGTCATCGCAGCGATGCATAAAGCGGTTGACGATTTGTCTAAATCAGAATCGTTTTACGGCTATGGACCAGAACATGGCCATAACTTTCTGCGCGAAGCGATTATAAAAAACGATTACGCTCCACGTGGAATACGTTTGGAACTCAATGAAGTTTTTATCAACGATGGTGCAAAGAGCGATACGGGAAACATACAAGAGATTGTTAGATGGGACAATTCCATCGGTGTTACAGACCCAATCTATCCCGTTTACATTGATTCGAATGTCATGATTGGGCGCGCTGGCGTTTTCGAGAACGGCAAATGGAGCAACGTTACATATATGCCATGCACAGCGGACAATGGTTTCGTGCCACAGATACCCAATCACCGCGTCGATATGATTTATCTGTGCTATCCAAACAACCCAACTGGAACGACATTGCCTAAGGAAGAACTTCGCAAATGGGTGCATTATGCCCTCGAAAACGACACATTGATTCTCTATGACGCGGCATACGAAGCGTATATTCGCGACGAAAACATTCCGCATTCCATATACGAAATAAAAAATGCACGTAAATGCGCCATCGAATTCCGTAGTTTCTCGAAGACAGCTGGCTTCACTGGCGTCAGATGTGGTTACACGGTGATTCCAAACGACCTAACCGCTGTCACAATCGACGGCAAACAGCGCGTCAAACTCAATCAACTGTGGGAGCGTCGCCAAGCAACAAAATTCAATGGCGCCAGTTACATAAGCCAGCGCGCAGCAGAGGCGATTTATTCTGACGAAGGAAAAAAACAGACTCGTAGTATAATAGACTATTATATGACGAATGCGCAACTCATCAAGAGCGCTTTGACGGAAATAGGTTTTGCGGTTTACGGTGGCGAAAACGCGCCTTATCTTTGGGTTCGCACGCCAAACGGAAAGCCAAGCTGGCAATTCTTCGAAGAATTGCTGTATGGCGCTGCCGTCGTTTGCACGCCTGGCGCTGGTTTCGGACCGAGTGGCGAAGGTTATTTTCGTTTAACAGCTTTCGGAAAGCGCGAGATGACGCTCGAAGCCATTGAACGAATCCGACAATGGATGAAGATGTAATTTGATTTGTAATGAAATAAAAAAGGATAGCGTTAGACGATGATGAAAATTCACAATATATAAAAACATAGGTATCGTTTGATAAAAATGGAAAAAGTGTAGAACAACAAAAAAATCCCGATTTCATCGGGATTTTTTATTGTTTTTTAGCGAAATAGTTCTTGCAGATTAGACTGCGTCAAAGCCTTTCGAACTAATTGTTTCGATGACGTCGTGAATGTCGAGCTCGCGCGTCTCGTTTGCCTGTTGCTTCTCCAGCGTTTCTATTTCTTGCTCATTCGGTTCGTATTGATCGCCTTTGTTTTTCAGTTCTGCGATTCCCCAACCGACAAGCGCTAAAACAGCAATTGCTGCGATAACGATTAGAGTCATTTCCATAGTGAATTATTTTTTTTGTTTGTTGAATTCCGACTTTACTTCGCGAAGTTATTGTTTTTTTTCCAAATCATCACCGATTTTATCTTTTTTCTTTTTCGATGTCAGGATGGTGAGACCGAATCCTACTACAAATATCGCAGTTGTTCCGAGCACGATTGCCAGATACGGATGTGGATGAACGAACGGCAGATTGAGTGGTTCGGCGAGCGTAACCCATGCAATGACAATCACACCGACAAGTGTTGCAATCAGCGCGTGCCGAGACCGCGTGCTGCGGCTAAGCATGGCGAGCAGAAAGAGCCCAAGCATGCCGCCACTGAACACAGAAGAAAGTTGCCACCATGCATCGATAATACTTTTTGTCGATAGCATCGCGATGGCAACGCCTACGCCGATGATGCCAATGATAATGCTCGACGTTCGCAATACGCGAATCGGCGACTTTCTCGCGCGCGCGTTATTATAATAAGGTGTCCACCAATCGGTCAGAAAGATCGTGGCAGAACTTGTTATACTTGTTGCAACAGTACTCATTCCCGCAGCAAATATCGCGCTAATCAGCAGTCCGCGAAGTCCAATGGGCAACTGATTGACGATGAAATAAGGAAAAACGTAATCGGGTTTCGCAAGCAATACGTCGCTCATCTGCGCAGGATAAGTTTGGTAATAGGCATACAGCAATGTTCCAATCAAGAAAAACAACGCTGAAACAGGTATAAGCAACCAGCCGCCTACCCATACGCTGCGCTGAGCCTCGTGCAATGTGCGCGCAGTGTGATAGCGTTGCACATAGTTTTGGTCGATTCCGTAATTTTGTAGGTTAATAAAAATTCCGTAAATCAAGCAAACCCAAAACGTTGACGTTGTGATATCACCCGAAAAACTGCCCAATGAAAATTTATTTCCTTGCGGCGCGTTCACAGCGATATCGATGACGCTCGACAAACCATTGGGCAATTTCCACAGAATAACGAAAACGCACAGCAATGCACCGCCAATCAGCAGAAATCCTTGTAAAGCGTCAGTCCAAATCACGGCTTTTATGCCTCCCATCATGCTATAAATAATGATGGCGATGCCCGTCAGAAGAATGACGAGATGGATGTTCCAACCCATCAAGATATACATTGGAACCGCCAAGAGATAGAGTATCGAACCGATGCGCGCAATCTGCGTCAGCAAGTAGCATGCACTGGCGTAGAGTCGAGCCCATCTGCCGAAGCGTTCCTCGAGAAAGGCGTACGCAGAGATGCTGTTGCTGTTTCTATAGAATGGAACGAACCAGCGCGATGCAATCACTGTGGCAATGGGAATCGAGAGACAGAACACGAATGCGTTCCAATCCGACGCGAACGCTTTGCCAGGATAACCTATATAACTAATACTGCTGACGAAAGTCGCAAGAATCGACATGCCAACGAGCCAAGATGGCAAATTCCTGCCTGCGGTTGTGTAATCTTCTTCTGTTGCATCTTTTTTGAAAAAACTGCAACCGAAAATCACCGTTCCAACAGTAAAAATCAGAAAAATAATGAAATCAATAATGTGCATGCGTCGGCTAATCGTCTATTTCATTGCAAAAGTAAAAAAAACTGACTATATTTGCAAAACAAACCTATTAAAATAGACGTCTATTCCACTATGTCTCAAACCTTTACGCATCAATATCCCGAACTGATGAAGGGCAAAACAATTCTTTATGTGCATGGTTTTGCTTCGTCGGCACAGTCGGGAACAGTCAAAATCTTGCAAAATCTTTTTCCATCTGCAATGGTTCTCGCTTACGACTTGCCCATCGAGCCGAACGAAGCGTTAGAACTGCTGAAAAAAGTGCACGAAACCGAAAAACCAGACCTGATCATCGGAACGTCAATGGGTGGCATGTTCACCGAAATGCTGCGCGGTACGGATCGCATCTGCGTGAATCCCGCTTTCGAAATGGGTAAAACAATGAAAGAACACGGCATGACAGGACGCCAAGTCTTTCAGAACCCGCGACAGGATGGCGTGATGGAATTCCAAGTCACGAAACCGCTCGTCAAGGCGTATGAAGATGTAACTGCGCTTTGCTTTCAGGGAATCACAGATGATGAAGATGCGCGCGTCTGGGGTTTGTTTGGCGATGAAGATCCTATCGTTGACACCTACAACTTGTTTCGCCAGCACTACAGCCAAGCCATCCATTTTCATGGCGAGCACAGACTGAACGAGCGTGCATTGATCCACGCCGTTGTGCCAGTGGTTCGCTGGATCGACGACCGACAAACAGAGCGCCATCGCCCGACAATTCTGATTCATATCGACGCGCTTCGCGGTCAGGATGGCACGCCACGCTCGTCTGCCGTAAAGACTTGCGAAAACCTACTCAGTGCATACAATCTCTATTTCGTTGCGCCAGTAGAACAAAGCGATGAAACATCGATAGAATCGGCAAAAATGTGGTTGGAAAAGTATATCAATGTGCCCACATTCCACCATCTTCTCTTTGCTGATTCGCTCAGTTCGCTTTTCGGTGATTATCTGATAACGACGCAAAAAATCGCCGATTTCATCGGGACAAATGTGGTTTTCGGTAGCGCTGAAATGAAAACGTGGGAGACAGTCAGTGAATTTTTCTCGCGTCTCGGTGGACAATAATCGGATTCCGCAAGCAATAATTTTCTAAAACAATCGCCCAAAATGCAAAAATATACGAACTGCATTTTGGGCGCTTTTTGTTGTAAAAATATTTTTCAAAAAATAAAATCGTATCGCGTTGAACGGTTAAATGAAATCATCGCCTTTGCGCATCTGAACCTCGTTCACGAATTTCCTAACCAGTGCCGATGAGTCTTCCTTGCGGCAAATGAGCAACATATTGTCTTTCTCGGCGATGATATAGCCATCCAATCCGTTGATGACTGCATAGTGATTTTTTGGTAGTTTAATGACACAATTTTTTGTTTCATCAAGAAGCACATCGCTGTCAATCACAACATTATCGCCATTGCCGCGCTGGAGCGCTTCGTAGATGCTATGCCACGTTCCCAAATCAGCCCAACCAAATCGGCTCTCCATGACATAGACATCCTGTCCTTGCTCCAGAATGCCGTTGTCCAACGAGATATTCGGATAACGCGAGAAGTTCTGAGCGACATACTCGTTTTCTTTTTCCAGCGTGAGCGCGTCTTGCTGTAAGTATTCCAGTGCACGCAGAACGGGAGGCAGCAATCGCTTCAATTTTTCATAGAGGAATGGAACGGTAGCGAGTATCATTCCCGTATTCCAATAGAACTCTCCGTTTTCCATAAAGATTTTCGCGAACTCGCGTTCAGGCTTTTGGATAAACGATTTCACGTGGAACACGTCTTCTTCTTGCTTTTCGCCAATCTGCAGATAGCCATATCCAGGTTCGGGACGCGTGGGTTTCACGCCCAAAACAAGCACGCCGTCGGTGCGACTCAAGAAATCAAAACCGTGGCGTATGCTTTCGAAAAACAAATCCTCGTCTTGCACGGTCTGATCGGATGGCGTTACAATCACCTGTGCATTGGGATTTTTTCGCCGAATGCGAAACAGCGCCCACGCTATGCTGGGAGCAGTGTTGCGGTGAACGGGTTCGGCAAGCAGATTCTCGTCGGGCAAATCTGCCAACTGCTGCTTGACGATGTCCTTATACTCGTTGTTCGTGCTAATCAGTATGTTTTCTTTCGGAAAAAGCTTTGCAAGGCGATTGTAAGTCTGCTGAAGCTGGGTCTGTCCCATGCCAAAAAAATCGACAAACTGCTTAGGCATTTTCTCACGACTGCATGGCCAAAGTCTGCGGCCACGTCCGCCTGCGAGAATGATGCAGTAACAACTTTCGATGTTTATCATAGATGAAGGCGTTTTGTTAACAATACGTTACGAAAGTACACAAATCTCTCTACAAAACCAAATATTTAACCGAAAATAACGTCTCAATTTTTAAGCGAAAACGCAAGCAAAAAAAACGCGAAAAAATAAGACAAAATTTTGCTTCAAGTAAAACTTGAACGTAAAGAAAACTTTACATTTTTTTACAATGTTAAAACGCGAAATTTTCTTACACGATTTAACATTCGTTTGCATTTGACCGACCAATTTCTAATGCACAAATTTCGGTCGAAAATCAACGTTTTCTGATCGCAATTCCATGCGCGAAATGTTAAAATGATAGATTTATACAAAAAATATACGCTTTTTCGATGTTTTTTCGTGTAAAATGTCAATTTTTTGAACGTGGAATTTCAGAAAATCTCGATTGTTAAAAAAGTTAAATGATATGAGATAAAAAATTATCTCACGTGAGATAGAAATTTATCTCACGTGAAATAAATTTCTAAAGCGCCTTTTTGGCTCGACAATCTGCACGAAAGGCAAAAAAAAGTGGCGTTTTTTGAAATCTTATTTCATGCAGAAAAACTTTTTAACACGAAAACTTTTTATTCTGTGTTGCACTTTACGCATCGTCAGCGTGCGAAAATTAACACTCAAAAACGTGCATTTTCTTATCGCAAATCCATGCCCGAAAATCCTATCTCGTCATCCGCCGATTGGATTGCACAAAAAAAGGTCGCTCGTTTGAGCGACCCTTTTATGTGTTTTGCGTAAATTCTTAGAGTGAGAACTTATAACCAACGGTGAATTGGAATACACTGTTTTTAGGATTCTTGTCGACGCTTTCCCAAACCTTGGTCAATCCCCAGTTATAGCGTGCATCCAGAACTACAGGAACGCTTTCGAACTGATAAGAGATACCAACTGGAATTGAGAAATCAAAGCTTTCTACATCGATATCAGTTTCTTTAGAATATCCGAAAGCCTCTCCTTTAACTTTACTATTTACATTAAAACCAGGTTGAATACCTAATTTAACTGCAAGTCCTTTAGCTACGTAAACATTGCACAGGATTGGAATGTTGATGTAGTCGAGTTTTGTTGTTGAATGATCTGTTTTGCAACCTTGCATTGAATACAATACGCCAGCAGAGAGACCAATCATATCGGTAACTCCATATTCAAATTCTGCTCCAGCAGCAAGACCGCAACGGATATCACCGTCAGCGTCACCTGTCAAGTTAGCGAGATTCAAACCGATTTTAGGTTGAATAGTAATTTGTCCAACTGCATTCTGAGCGAAAGTTGCTGTAGAAGCGATAAGCATTGCTGCGATAACTAAAATCTTTTTCATAAAAACAAATTTTTTAAAGTTTTACTTGCGGATTGTCTTCCTTGTGGATTAGTGGAATAGAAAGACGCTCCAATTAACTATTTCGGCGGCAAATTTAAGACGTTTTTTCATTTCTGCAAAACTTTTCACACAAAAAAATTTTCAAAATATGCAGAATTATTGATATAAATCTGCTTTTAACACCCTTTAATCCAACGAATTAGCGATGCGAAGAGCGTATCGTGGCACAGCGTCGTGCGGTTCCCTAATATTAATAATTGTTTACGCGCGCGCGTAAGAGCGACGTTGAGTTTGCGGTCGATGATGTTTCCATCTTCAACGAAGCGGTTTGCGGTTAGGAAATCCAGTTGATAGCGTTGCTGAACGACAAACGAATAGATGATTACATCGCGTTGCGAACCCTGATAGCGCTCGACGGTATCGATACTCACGTCGAGCAGTTCTGGAATGTGCAGCTTCTCGATCTCCGCGCGTATCGTTGCGATTTGATTGCGATAAGGCACGATGACGCCAACGCTTTTTGCGGCATCGAATTGCGTGCCATAGAATCGGTGGATGCGTCGAAGCAGATCGGTTGTCATGGCTGCTTCGTTCAGGTTTACTTTCTTTGAAAGTCCCGCTTGCACGCACTTTTTCGATGGGAAATAGAGAACGCGATGGGTTTTCAGCAAACGATCGAGGTCGTCTTGCGCTTCGGCAGCGTAATTGAGCGAGATTTCAGTCTGATGCGCGCAAGGTACGGGTTCGAGATGCTCGCGTTGGTAGAAAAATTGATTAGGAAATGCGGCGATTTCTGGGTGCATTCTGCCTTGCTTGTGCAAGATTCCGACAAACGCGGAGCGCTGTTGCGTTCGTTCCCAGCGCACAAGACGATCGAAAAGCGCGTCGCGGCAGTTGTTCAAGCCAATGGATTGGAGTAGTGGATCGTTGACTTTCGATTCTATTTCACTCTGTTGCACAACCGCTGGCAGTTGTTTGTAATCGCCGATCAGTACAAAGCGCTTGATGGATTCGTTAGATAGAAGTCCAACGAGTTGCGGTTCGAGAATCTGGCTTGCTTCGTCGATGATGGCGAGCGTGAAATGGCGCATGCGAAATAGTGCTTCGCGTTGCTGGAGCGTGGATGTTGTGCCGACAAAGAGTCGCGTTTGTTTCAAGAAATCACGTTGTTGTTCCAGTGTTGCGTAGCGTTCTAAAACGGTGTCAACGAGATACGGATGGAAACGGCTGTCGCACGAATACGGATTGCCTATACGCAGGAACGAAAGACCAGCTTTCGCGAGCGTATCGCATATCTCATCGACTGCTCGATTGGTGTACGCCATCAGCAGAATGGCGCTTTGCGCGTCGCGTGCTAGTTCTTCCTCGACGAGAAAGCGCAGCGCCATCGACGTCTTGCCTGTTCCTGGCGGTCCAATGAGCAAGAAATAATCTTGCGCTTGCATGGCACCCAGCACGATTTCATCATAATCGGGATGGTAGTTGCGCGTGAGCGAAACGGAACTGTCGCGCTCTGGCTCGCGCTGTCCAAGCAATAAATTTCTGCGGTGTGGCGATGTCGCCATCAGTTGCTGCAATCCGCGCACAGCAGCGTTGGTTGTGACTTCACTTCCTGCGTGTTCGATGGCGTAAACACGTGTTTCGTCATCGAAAAGCGTTGGATTGCGTTGGCTATCGTTCAGATGTAGCGCAATTTCTGTCGTGCGCAGTTCGGTTATCGTGCCTTGAAAGAGAATGCTTTGTCGTGCATCAGGTTCGGAATGCACAGGATAGGCGTAGAAAAAGACCATGTCGCCCGTTCGGAAATTAGGCAAAAAATCGGTCGATTGCGCAGGAATTCGGAGTCGGATGAGGTCATATCCGCGACTGGGATCGCTGCGTTGTTTGTCGATAATCGTGAGATCGGAATAGATATTGCCTGTTTCGCGTTTTTCTTCCAATGGCATATTCCAGAGATCCGCCAAACTACCACCGTGTCCCACGTTTCCGCCAATTTTACTGTAACGTTCCTCGTTCAGAACAAACGTCATCATCCGACAGAAATACGCGTGTTCCAATGGCGTCATGCTGTGTAGCGGTTGCAGAACAGCGTTCAGGCTTGGCAGAATGAAGCGTTCGAAAAACGATGCATTGCCCTGCTGATACAGAACGTTGGATTGCATTTGCGAAAGATATGCATCCACTTCGCCGTTTGCCATACGGTATTCGTCAACCACTGCACGGTTGCGAAATTCGATAGCATCCTGAAAGAGTTTCTTGTAGAAATTAACCACAACTAAGCCGTTTGGCGATGGATATTTCGAGTAAAGCAATCGCGCATTGATGTGCCGATTTTCCAAATGAAAGTTCTGGCGCAGCACTCCATAATAAAGCAAAAGTTGAACGTAGTGGTCTTCCTTTTGCAGAGCGCCATGCTGCAATGGTGTTTGTCGTTCAATCGCATAATTTTTGCCTGATTTTTGTTCTACAAGCAACGTCATATCGTTTGTCATCAAATCGACACGTCCGCGTAATCCTAATTGTTCGCAAACGAAAGAAGGCTCAAGTAGGATTTTATCTCTACTAAAAACACCGATGGAATCGGCAAAAATTGAATCGACAATGCCGCGAATGTTTTCTGCCTGTTGCGCGGTTTGGACTTTGAAATCTTGTGGATTGAAATCGGAACAAACGCAATAGGAAAGTATATTTTCTTTGTAATTTCGCTTCAAAGTGTCAGTCCATCGAAACGAATCACCACGATTGAGCACGTCGTCGAGCGCATCGCTGGCGTAGTTTCCGAGCAAGATCGGCACAGAGACCGCATTGGGCATCATGCGATTAATGAAATAGGAAATCGGATGGTGGCCGTAGGAGGTGAAACAGCGTGCAATGCGACTGATATCCACGAGAAAATCGGGCTCAACGACCACGAGATCGGGTTTCAACACGTCGTTTTCGGAAGTGCAATCTAATAAATTGAGTTGTTGACCCACATGCAACAACTCGCGGAGATACGCGAGATGCGGTGCGCGATAATCGACTCGGATTGTTTGTTTACCATCTTCGGTGTCGGCTTCGGCTAAGAAAAAATCGTCGTTCACTGCACTAACGAGGCAACGCACGTAGCGCTGATCGATTTTTGCATGCGATGGATTTTTGGTTGGTTGCTTGGCAGAAAAATTGCGTGTGAGTTCGTTTGGTATTGCATCATTTGTCGCCGCCGAAACGAGCCAAGCGAGCGCTTCAGCGTCGGTGTTTAGGGTTTGTAAAGTGCATGTTTCGAGGTGGTTGCAGTGCCATCTGGCGCGCTGGATGGCGGTCGTTAGGTTGCTATCTAACTGCAATTTTCGGCATATCTCATCGACTTTCGCGAACAGATTGCCGTATCGCTGTCGCGTCTCGCTGAGTTGGCTTTCGCAAACGAGCAAAAGCACATCGCGGAGCATTTTGTAAGCATGTTGAAGTGGGATGTTTGGAGAAAGGGCTTGCGCAAGAAGCGCGAATAATTCGCTCGAAACGATGTTCGATTTTGCAAGTTTTTTTCGCGGCATAGGCTGATTTGGGGCGTTTAGATGACGAAGATACGAAAAAAATGAAAATCAATCGCAATTATTTTGCAGTTTCTTGCAATTATCGTACTTTTGGTCTATGCAAATGCTTCGCTTAGAACAAGTTTCTATCGGATACACCCAGCGCGATGGTTCACATAAAACGGTGGTGGAAGACATCAATGCGTCGATGGAAGACCACTGCTTGACGTGCCTGATTGGCGTGAACGGCGCTGGAAAATCAACGCTTTTTCGAACGCTTTGTGGTGCGATCCGACCGCTAAGTGGGCAGATTTTTTTAGAAAATCGTGTGCTTTCCGATTTTAGTCGCAATGAACGCGCGCAACGGATTAGCGTGGTGCTGACCGAACGCATGCAACATCAGATGCTGACTGTCGAGGAACTGGTTTTGCTTGGTCGTGCTCCGTACACGAATTTCTGGGGAAATCCAACCGAAAACGACCGCGCGGCAGTAGAGAAAGCCATGCAACTCACCAATATTTCACAGATGCGCGAGCGAGAAGTGTCGCGCTTGAGCGATGGCGAACGGCAAAAGGCGTTCGTAGCGATGGCGTTGGCGCAAGAAACACCCGTCATTTTGCTCGACGAACCCACTGCATTCCTCGATTATCCCAGCAAGATAGCGCTCTATCGCATGCTCAACAGTCTGGCGAAAGACGCAGGAAAAAGTATTCTTTTTTCAACCCACGACCTCGATATGGCGCTCAGAATTTCCGATTGCGTGTGGTATATCGACAACAAAAGGCTCATTGCTGGCACGCCGACGCAGATTAGGAGGCTGGAATCACTCAATCGGATGCTAAAGAATGCGGAAGAATTAGATAAAAATCGCCCATTCCATCGGTAATTTTTATAAAATTCAATCGTAATTTACTCATTTATAAAAACGAAACACAAAAAAGAAAAACAGATATGGCTAAACCACAAATCCTATTAGTGAACGATATGGCTGGATATGGCAAGGTTGCGACTGCTGCTATGCTGCCAATCCTTTCGTATATGGGCTATTCAACGTACAATCTCCCGACAGCGCTGGTTTCAAACACACTTGATTACGGAAAATTTAGCATACTCGACACCACTAACTACATACGTTCTGTTTTTCCTGTATGGAAAACGCTGGGCTTTTCCTTTAATGCGATAGCGACAGGCTTTATCGCCAGCGAAACGCAAGCGCAGCTTATCGCTGCTTATTGTCGTGAACAAGCATCACAGGGCGTTGCGATATTTGTGGATCCCATTATGGGCGACGAAGGAAAGCTGTACAATGGCGTGACGGAAAGCACGATTCAGAGTATGAGAGAGATGGTTGGCGTGGCTAATCTGACCTATCCAAATCTGACGGAAGCGTGCTTCCTGACCGCAACGCCTTATCCTGCGAACGGGATGAGCGAGGAAGAGGGTTACGGTTTAGTGGATCGGATGCGCCAACTCGGTGCAAAATCGGTTTTAATCACGAGCGCGACGATTGACGGACAGCCTGCTGTGATTGGATTTAACGACAAAACGGGCGACCACTTCACGCTCCACTATTCTGTTATACCTGTTCGCTTTCCTGGTACAGGCGACATATTTTCGGCAGTGCTTATCGGACATTTGCTGAACAACGAGTCGCTCGAGCAGAGCACGCGTTCGGCGATGGATATCGTGTATAAACTGATTGATTTGAATAAGGAAAACAAAGATAAATTTCGTGGAATACCCATCGAAAACTATCTGTCGCTGTTGTAATTCTAAAAAAATAAATTTTTCTGCTGCTTTTTCGCGCTGACGCTTTATTGCACCGAAAAAGTAACAATTGTGCGACCGTCGATCGTTTCGCGTGTTCGCTCTTTCAAACCTTGTGGAATCTCAGGCGCTTTGGTGCCTTTTTCAACTGAAAAAGGTGCGATTTCGACGCGTATCTCATCGAACAAACCGCGCGAGATGAAGCTTTGCAACGTCATTGCACCACCTTCTACCATCAAACTCTGCACTTCGCGTTTGTAAAGATTAGCAAGAATTTCGTCGATGCCGTTCTCGCGACTCAGAACGATACGCTCTGGCGATGCGCCCGACCAGTGACGCACCGTTAGTTGTGGATGTTCGCGTTCGTCGGTCACGCGACCTACGAGAATAGCTGCATACTCTGCGCGCAGGCGATGCATCATTACCGACGTAAATGGTGTGGAAATCTGTAGCGGTTTGCCGTTATCGTCGATCAATCCATTAGCAGTCTGCGCCCATTTCAGCAAGATATACGGGCGGTGCTTGGCGTGGAAAGTCAGAAAGCGACGGTTTAGCCATCGACTTTCATCAGCCAGCAATCCTACTTCTACTGCAATACCCGCGTCGCGCAACCGTTTGATGCCGCTACCGCTTACTTTCGGAAACGGATCTTCACACGCTGCAACCACGCGACGCACACCTTTTTTTATTATAAGGTCGCAACACGGTGGCGTTTTGCCGTAATGCGAACACGGTTCAAGACTAACGTAAATCGTTGCGTCGTGCAACAGTTTTTCATCTTCCGCGCTCACCGATGCGAATGCGTTGACTTCCGCGTGCCCTTCACCTGCACGATGGTGATAACCCTCGCCGATGATGCGGTCGTTTGCGACGATTACCGCGCCAACCATCGGGTTTGGTCGAGCGGTTTGCACGCCATAGCGCGCCAGTTGCAAGCAACGGCGCATGTATTTCTCGTCTTTCGCTGTCGGGGATTGTTGCATGGGATATCTGGTGAAATGTTTTGCGAATTGCAAAATATTTTGCAATTTTGCGCGATGACCTATCGAGAATTCTGGCACAAGCTTCTACCAATCTATGACACACGCGAGGCGCAAGCAATTGCACGTTGGGTGTTCGAGAAGCAATGCAATCTGTCGTTCGAAGACATCTGTTTCGGCAAAGATACGCAAATCTGCGAAAACGATGCAGCAGCTCTCGAAAAAATCTTACATAGATTGCTGCAGCAGGAACCGATTCAGTATGTTTTAGGCGAGCAAGATTTTTGTGGATTGCACTTATATATAAAAAAAGGTGTACTGATTCCGCGACCCGAAACAGCTGATTTGTGCGAGCAGATTGCGCAAGATTTTGCGGGAAATCATGCAACGAAAAACGTACTCGACCTTTGTAGCGGAAGCGGATGCATCGCGCTGGCGCTGAAGCATAAGTTTCCCGATTGGAATGTGCATGGATGCGATTTGTCGGATGATGCACTGGAGGTGAGTCAGACGAACGCGAAGAATTTGGCGCTCGACGTTCATTTTTTCAAAGCCAATGTTTTGGAACTTCAATCCACTGATTTCAACGAAAAATTCGATTGCATCGTGAGCAATCCGCCATACGTTTGCGACAGCGAGCGTGCAGATATGGCGCCGAATGTTGTGGAATACGAACCCAGCATGGCGCTTTTCGTTCCCGATGACGACCCTTTGCGATTCTATCGCGCTATCATCGCGCTCGCAAACGACCTATTGAACGCTGGCGGAGCGCTGTATTTCGAAATCAATCCACGCTTTGCCGACGCGATTTGCAATGAACTGACGTCGAATCGCTACACAAACGTGCGTCGTTTTGCATCGAATGGTCATCCAAATCGACTTATTGCTGCCCTAAAACCATGAAAGAAATAACCTACGAACAAGCATTGCAACGACTGACCGCGTGGTGCGCGAAAGGCGAACATTCAACTGGCGAAGCGAAAGACAAGCTTTTCAAACTTGGTCTGCACGAAACGGAGCGCCAACGCGTGATTGATTATCTCACCGACAACGGCTATATCGACGACAAACGCTATGCACAGGCTTACATCAAAGACAAACTCGTTTTTAATGGATGGGGACCGAAAAAAATTGTGCAAGGATTGCGTCAGAAAGGCATTGATTCGCAAACGTGCAACGCAATGATTAGCGAAATCGATGACGATGTTTTCGCTGAAAAATTGCTGCCTTTGATGCAGAAAAAGTTGCGAACGCTTTCTGCAGACCATCAGCGCGACAGCCTGATTCGCTTTGCTGCGCAACGCGGTTTCACGTGGCAGCAAATCGATGCATGTTTGAAACAAATCCAACTCACACAAACCGATGACGAAACGCAATGGGACTTGGATGCGTAAAGCGTTCGACCTGATTATGCCGCGTGCTTGCATCGCGTGCGGAGACCGATTGACGACCACCGAACGCTATCTCTGCGCGAATTGTTCACGTCATCTGCCGCGAACATTCTACGAACTAACGCCATCGAGCAACGCTATGACCGATTGTTTTACGCATCTTCTGCCGCTGGAGCGATGCGTTGCGCTGCTATATCATCACCCCAGCAACGAGTCTGCGCAAATGGTGTACGCAATGAAGTATAGTCGGCAGCGCAAGATAGGCATCTGGCTCGGCGAATTGCTTGCAAAAGAAATCAAAGACGCAGGTTTTTTCGATGGAATCGACGTCATCGTGCCGATTCCTTTAACGCGTTCGCGCGAAGAAGAACGTGGATACAATCAGAGTCTCTTGCTTGCCGAAGGCATCACGCATCACGTTGCGATTCCAATTGCCAACGACGCCGTTGAGCGCGTAACGTTTCGCGGTTCGCAAACACAAAAAGACCGATGGGAACGCAATCAAAACGTGCACGAATCTTTCAAACTAAAAAATCCTGATTTACTAAAAGGCAAAAATGTTCTCATTATCGATGATGTTGTAACGACAGGCGCTACCGTCATCGCTTGCGGCAACGAAATTCTGAAAGCCGCACCACGCAGCATCAGTCTGCTTGCACTATCGTTCGCAGGCAGTCAGATGTAAAAAAAATCCACAAGATTTTCGGATTTAATACGAGCCTCGATCAGCCCAATCACCGCGATCGAGGTTGCGATAGCCTATGGCTTCCGCCAAGTGTGCAGGCAAAATATTTTCCTCGCCTGCTAAGTCAGCAATCGTTCTCGCCACTTTAAGAATGCGGTTGTACGCTCTGGCAGACAGATGCAAGCGCTCCATCGCCATACGCAGCATCTCTATGCCCGCATCGTCTGGCGTTGCGTATTGCCGAATCATTTGTTCGCTCATTTGTGCATTACAATGAATTCCCTTAACCGCTTTGTAGCGTTGCTCTTGTATTTGTCTTGCTTTGATAACGCGTTCACGTATAACTGCCGATGGCTCTCCCTGCGTCGCAGAGCTTATCTCCTTGAACGGAACAGGCGTGATTTCGCATTGTATATCGATGCGATCCATCAGCGGTCCAGATATTTTACCCATGTAATGCTGTATTTGACCAGGCGTACAATGGCAATGGTGCGTTTTATCTCCATAATATCCGCATGGGCAAGGGTTCATACTCGCCACGAACATAAATGAACAAGGATACTCGATGCTATACTTAGCGCGCGAAATCGTTATCCTACGATCTTCGAGCGGCTGACGCAAAACTTCGAGCGTGGTCTTTGAAAATTCAGGCAATTCATCGCAAAACAGAACGCCATTGTGTGCCAACGATATCTCGCCAGGTTTCGGCGACGCGCCACCGCCAACGAGCGCTACTTCGCTGATTGTGTGATGCGGTGCACGAAAAGGACGCTGCGCAATCAACGAGACGTTAGTGCCCAACTTGCCTGCGACAGAATGGATTTGCGTGGTTTCCAAACTTTCTGCCAATGAAAGCGGCGGAAGAATCGATGGCAGACGTTTCGCCATCATTGATTTACCCGATCCAGGAGGGCCAATCATGATCAGGTTGTGCCCACCTGCAGCCGCAACTTCAAGCGCGCGCTTCACGTTTTGCTGACCTCTGACATCCGCAAAGTCGAGTTCGAATTGGTATTGATGTTCATAAAATTCCTTTCGCGTGTCAACGAAAGTTGGTTCGAACACGTCTTCGTCGGTCAGAAACTGTATAACTTGATGCAAATTCTCTAATCCATAAACTTCCAGATCGTTCACCACAGCCGCCTCTCTTGCGTTTTGCTTCGGCAGAATCATGCCTTTGAAGTGTTGTTTGCGTGCTTCAATCGCCATAGGCAACGCTCCCTTAATCGGTTGCAACGTTCCATCGAGCCCAAGCTCGCCTGCAAGAAGATAACTATCGAGTTTGTCGGTCGTAATGCTACCGTTTGCGGTCAGGATTCCAATAGAAAGCGGAAGGTCGAACGCGCTTCCCTCTTTCGGAAGATCGGCTGGCGCCATGTTAATCGTTATCTCTGCCACAGGAAAACGATAGCCATTGTTTTGCATCGCTGCTGCAATACGATGACAACCCTCGCGAACGGCTTTGTCGCCAAGTCCAGTAAAATGGAACATCACGCCTTTCTGAAGGTTTACTTCAATGGTTATCAAAGTTACTTGCAGCCCATTAACGGCTGCCGACATGGTTTTGATGAGCATGGATTATCTGAATAATTCGATTGTTTCGTCTAAAGTAGCATCCGATTTCACGATTTTGCCATTTTTCAATAGCATAATCGACGGCACGCCTTGACTGCCTAATTGTTGGATCAATGGGCTTTGCATCGACAATTCATCACAAACAACATTCCAAGTGATGCTGTCGCGTTGCAGAATGTTCTTGCACGAGATGCGCGAAGCGTCGAGACAGATGCCTAACAGTGCAGGTCGCGACGACGATCTACGCATTTGGCGTTTCAATTCATTCTGAAAATCAAGACTGGTAAAGTTCCACGACGCCCACGTATAAATGACTGCGTTTGGCTGACTGCGCAGTTGTTGCAAGATCGCTGCAGGACTCTGCGCTGTTCCGCGTGCAGCAACAACGTCTTTCGCGCTAAATTTCAGATTCGGCATCGTGTTTCCGACAGCGCTCGACGCGAGTTGCGACAGTTGGTTATTGAGTAGCAAAACTTCCGTATTGTTCGGCTGTTCGCGTTTCAAGAGTTGGATCAGCTGATTGGCTTTCTGATAATCTGGATTAGGCGTTGCGACAAATGTTGATAGCAAAAGATAAACGCTAACCGTTGATTTAGGATTTTCTTTGATGAAGTTTTCGGCGTGGCGACGCAGTTCGTCGGGCGAATCTTGCGCTGTTTGATGACGGAATTGCGTCATCTGCTTATTTTCTTTCGTGCCTTTGATTTCTAACTTCTTGAGATGCGAAACGTCTCCACTGATTTTCACTTCGGAATTAGGTGAAGCAAAAATGGGAACCTGCGAGAAATTTGGGAAAACAAGCATAAACGTGGCGGGTTCCGTAAGGTTTGTGCTGAAATTAAACTGTCCGTTCATCACCTTTAACGTGTCTAAGCGATGTCCCGCACCGTTCAGGCTGTACAGAAAGAACTCTCCCTGATTGATTGATTTGAGTTCGCCTTTCAGTTTGAACAAACCGCCACCGTCACCGCACGCACTGAGCGCGAGTAACGCAATAACGAAAACGATAAAACTATGTTTGCGCATGGTGGTTCTTATTTGTTACGAAAGAGAACATCGTCGTCAGCATATTGTTGCAACGAACTATCATCGGCGATGGCTTCTTTCAGATAGGATTGCGCAGCAAACTGATTTTTCTGTTTCACAGCATAAATCGCGTGAAGATAAGCAGTATGCGCGTCTTTCGTTGGGATAGCATCGAAAACCTGCTTCGCCAGCGTGTAGTGTCCACACAATAGATACGCCAAAATCTCGGCATTCGTGTTTGTTCCACGCAGAAGGCGCTCGGCGTTCACGTAATCGCCAGCGGCAATCATCTGCAATCCTTCGCGCGTCGCATCGTTTTCGGGCAGCAAACGATAGAACTGCTCCACGTCTTCCACGCCCTGCGCTACTGTGATGCTGCGTTGCGTTTGCCGACTGCTGCCTTCGGTTTGCGAAACAACGATTTGCAACGTGCTGTTGCGGAATTGTGGTTCGTAAGCAAAGGTTGGCGACAGCGTAAAACGTCCACCAAGACGATAGGATATTACGCGGTTCGAGCCGTTTGCGTTCTCGCCTTGCAGCGTGAGCGGTTCGCCAGTCATAACAGCGCCATCGGCTGCCTTCAACTGCGGCGTTAGCGTCACCACAGCATTGCGTTTCATGTAGCGTTCGGGCACAACACCTTTGACGGTTGCGCTAATTTTTCCACCATTGACCACGAGTGGCGATGGCGTTACAATAAAACTTTCTTGCTCTAACGATGATTGAACAGTCGATTTTGAGCATGACGCAAACGCAAGAATAAGAAAAAGGAATAAAAAATGCGTGTGTTTTGGCATTGTCTCTTGGCTTTCGGTTAAAAAAAAGGCGTTTTTGCAGAACAGAAACGCTATAAGTGCCGCGAGCGGGACTCGAACCCGCACAGCCATTACTGGCCAAGGGATTTTAAGTCCCTCGTGTCTACCAATTCCACCATTGCGGCTGAAAAGATGAATGCGGTTGCGAAATTAATGCAATCCGCGCGAATTACAAAATTTTCGGGCGTGTTTTTTCTTAATTAACCGACAAGACGCCCATCACTCCCGTCGTACTGGCGCGATAACGCGTCATCTTACTGCCACCACTGCCTGAGACAACAACGCCGCCTGCGTTCATATTATATTCGCGACCGCAAGTGGCACATTTCGCTAAGCCATTTGACGTCATCGTGAGCAGATAACTTTTCACAGGGAGTGCTTCTGGATCAAAACAATTCGGGCATTGGCTATCGAATGCATAGAAAATAGCGGGATTATCCATGTTTCCGTAACCAACAATCAACCCATTATTCATGCCGAGAATGATGCTGCGTTTCAAATCCACAGCATTCGCGAGCGCAGTGCTTGACGCGCCTTGATTATTGCTAAAATTCAGATATGTAGCGCCACCTTTCGTGGTTTTCGTTATATAGCAAAAAACGCCTGGAGACAGGCTATTCATCGCGCTTGCAAGCGTAGCGTCTTGGTGGGTTGCGTTGTCGAAAACGAAATAGCACGAGATGCTGCTGTATTCGTTCTCGGCGTCACCACAACTCGCAAGCAACGCGCCCAGAAAGCAAAGAACCATCAAACGAACACGCGTCATTCTTCTTCCTCCTCGTAATGAATGGCTTGCAAAGCATCGGCAATCTTTTCGATACCTTGCTGCAATGGACCTTTAACCATCGCTTTCAAGAACGGATTGATATCGGCTTTGATCGTTAGTTTCATCTTACAACGATCGTCGTCGATAGGCAATAATTGCACCCAAAAGTTGAATGGCAACGGGCTTTTATCGGTTTCGAATTTTATTGTTTTAGGTTCGTCGCGCTGAACGATGCGAAGCGTAACTTCGCCAAGCCCACTATTGACGTGGATTGAGTCGCTATCGAACGTCAAGTCGTTGATTTTATCTTCTGGCAAGCGGTCTTTAACGCGCTCGATGTTGTTCAAATCGCTCAGCATATCGTAAACGGATTGCTGCGGATACTTAATTTCGCGAATAGTGCTTTCAAATTTCGTTATCATAAGGCTTTTTTCAATATGTGATGCTGCGAAGATACGATTTTTAGAACGAAACCGACAACTTTTTTATAATATTTTAGAAAAGTACTACACATAGAACGCAAAAAAATGCATAAATAACCATTTTTGCTTCCTATAAAAAACAGCAAAAAAATTGACTGAAATTTGACCGAATTTTATGCGAAAAATCAGGACAAATAAAGTGTTAAATTTAACTTAAATATAACATTTCTTAACGCGAATTTAACGCAACAAAAC